>CECA01031123.1_pt1 | contig 10304 bp, 8 predicted proteins | sample 557351 | NCBI WGS metagenome assembly CECA01 (sample SAMEA3182051, study PRJEB8094) | gut metagenome | biome: human; feature: gut; material: Stool; isolation source: human stools | place: Canada | collected 2012-03-07 | reverse complement strand
TTGTTCCAGTTTTTGTGGTTGCAGGGGCAAACGCTGGTCTTGGACTGGCGGAACGGGCAGCAGTATTTCTGGCGGGTACGCCCATTGTCGGTGGTTTTGCCGTCCTTGTGCATGGCGAACCCGGCCTCGCAGACCGGATTACCGGCAGGAAGTGCCTTTAAATCTTTCGTACCGCGTGGATTGAGAGGGATAAATGCCTCGCCCTCATAGACCGTTTTTACGGTATTGTAGATGCTTTTCACATCGTAGCCCTTGTCGGCAAGGAAGGTGCATTCTTTCAAAGAAACCGTCTGATTCGCAGCTGCGAGGATATCAGCGGCGACGGAGGAATCGGCGACATTGCCCGGTGTGGTCAGCTCGTAGAGCGGCAGGCCGGAGATGCAGTCCACCAGCACATGGCTCTTGTACCCCCAGTAGAACTCATACCGCCGCTCGTTGTGCTGGTTGGAGGCCGAGTGGACGCCGAGGGCGCAGTCCAGATCGCTTTTGGGATGGTTTTCCTTGGAGAACTTGTTCTTTGCAAAGGATTTCGGGTTGTTCTGCTTCGTGTTTGCCATGACGGGTGTGGAGTCCAGACCAATAAATGAGGCGTCCACGATCCCCATCTCATAGAGTTTCTTCACCTGTGCCGCCATGATTTCTTTCAATGCAGCGTTATCCATTTTTTTGAGGAAACGGTCATACGTCCAGTAGGACGGCAGCGGCTTCATGATATTGAACCCGCAGTAGTGGGCAATGAGGAGATTGTTGTCCAGATAATCCACCAGATCTGTGATCTGCGTGAAACCTTCGCATTTCATAACGATAAAAGCACAGACCATAGCTTCCTTCGGAAAGCCCCGCCGCCCGGTTGCCGCCCTGGGCAGCGTGAAGTCCAAGCTGCTGAAAAGCTTGTCGTAAAACATGGCGGCGCTTTGGGATGTGAACAGCGTCACATCCTGAATGATTTCCTGTCGGTAGATAGCGGCTAGCCCCTTTCCGGTTGGTTTTCTCTCAAGTCAATTTTACCAAAAAGGGGCTCCGCTTTCTATATCATTTGAGTGATTTTCGGTTTCAGCCATGGCCGGAAACCATTGCAATTACTGCGTTTCCTGTGTTTTGCTCATGGCTGAAAACTGTGTCATTGGGAGGTGAGAATGTGGATATAAACAAGAATTGGAGATTTTGTGCTGTTGGAAATATCAAAGCTAAGCATACATGCGAAAACGGGAAAGTATTGTATGGTTCAAAAGCATTCTCCGGGGGAACGAAAGTGTATATCGATGACAAAACCTTGGGAGTAAATAGCGAATGCGTAAGTGTGATAGGGCTCAACCGTTTCGGTCGATATACAACGGAGAGCGTCTCTGTCAATTTGATTGAGAATGTCAGGGCACAAAGAATTTATAAACCCGTAGTATTAAGAATTATGGACTATCTCGAAGTTCTGGACGGATGGCGGTGGAGAGGTCGAACAGCAGAAGACAGAAAAGCCGTCAAAGCCTTTGCTGAAATGTGGAGTAACACCTGATCTGGACAAATGCCCACACCAATTTGGTGTGGGCACTTTTGTTATTTTCCCGCGTCCAGCATATTCTCGATCAGTACGCCATACCCCATCGTCGGGTCGTTCACCAGCACGTGCGTCACCGCGCCCACCAGCTTCCCGTTCTGCAGGATCGGGCTGCCGCTCATGCCCTGTACGATGCCGCCGGTCTTCGCCAGCAGCGCCTCGTCCGTCACCGTGATGAGCAGATTCCGGCCGTTTTTTGCGTCCGGGTCGACGCGGTCGATGCGGATGGAAAAGCGCTGGACCTGTTCGCCGTCCACATTGGACAGGATCTCCGCCGCACCGGTCGTGACCGCCGAAGCCGGCGCCGTCTGGACAGCCTCTCCGGGCTTCGGCTGTGAGAGCGTGCCGAAAATGCCGCAGGTTGTATTTTTCTCCACGGTCCCGACGGCGTCCGTCACGTCAAAGATCCCGTGCAGCTCGCCCGGCGTCCCGCGTGTCCCGGTCCGCACCTCCGCCACGCTCGCGCGGACAAGATAGCCCGACTGCAGCATTAGCAGCTGCGTCCCGTCGAGCCCGCTGACGCCGTGACCCAGCGCGCCGTACTGCAGGCTCACAGGATCGTAGTACGTGACCGTCCCGATCCCCGCGATATGGTCGCGGACCAGGATCCCGAGCCGGTAGCCGCTGGCCGTTTTTTCCGGCGTGACCAGAAATTCCGCCTCATGCCCGCCGCGCTCCACGCGCACGACGATCGGCTCGGCCGACTGGATGCTGTCGAGCAGCGCCTGCGCGCTCGCGGTCTTCTTGCCGCCCGCCGTCAGGATCACGTCGCCGCGCCGCAGCCCCGCGCGCTGGGCCGGCGCGTCCGGCTCCACCTCGGTGACCATCAGACCCTCGGCATACAGCTTGATGCCGACCGTATATCCTCCCGGCACGAGCGTCCGCCCCGCGGCCAGCGTCTGGCAGCAGAGCGCCAGCAGCAGACACAGGGCCATCAGCGCGGCCGGTATTTTTTTATGAAGAAACTGCTTCATGTTCTCATCCTCTCCCCAAAAGTCTCAGCGCCGTTATCTTGGCCGTTCCGGCGGGAAAGAAACCGCGTGTGAAGCATGTAAAAGAAAGCCTGTTTTCCTTGGTAAAAATCAGAAAATCACCGCCGCTGGCCGCAAACGCTGCCGTTTGCCTGCGAAAATTTCCTGCGTTTCATTCTTTCACCATCAAAGGCCCGTACCGCCCGGTTTTAATTTCTGCAAAAAAGAAAAAATTAGTCTTGACTTTTTGCGAGAAATCGTTATAATAATCATGCGCTTCGGCAAGAGGCCATTTAGGGGATTTGTGTAACGGTAGCACACCGGACTCTGACTCCGTTTGCGGGGGTTCGAATCCCTCATCCCCTGCCAAAGGAAACCCGGCAATCATGTGATTGCCGGGTTTTTCTTTTATACGCAAGCACCCCGCCGCGATCGGCGGAGTGCTTGCTTTTTTGACGATTTATGCGTATTGCAGACGGCCCTTCGGCACGGGAATCTCCCGTCCCAACTCCCGTGCGGTCTCGATCCATTCCTGCGCTACGATCTGGACGTTGTGCAGCGCCTCTGTCATGGTCTTGCCGTCCGCCATGCATCCGGACAGCTCCGGGATCTCCGCAATAAAGGTGCCAACCGGCTGAATGTTGATGATCTCCTCGATGTCGTTTCGCGTGTAAATGAAATGATCTCCGCGGACCCGGCAGTCGAAGCCGAGCCGATCGAGGATCAGCCGCAGATCTGAAATTGAAAGTTCCGGTCTTTCGCGCCGCTCATGAGCGCAAGCAGCAGTTTTTCGTACTGTCCCATCTGCTCAGCCTCCTGTATCCATTATACCAGCTTTTTCACAAGAATACCACAGTTTTTGCCGGTCAGAGACATATGCCTGCTTATTCACTCCTTCCAGACCCTTGCGACTGTGAAGGTCATACGCAGCCGCCCACGGACCTCGGCGAGCGTCACCATGTCCGCCAGCCGGACCATTTCCGCGATCCGCCCGCGGATGCCGTCGTTCAAAATGTTGACCGGGAGAGGGAAGTCGATATAGACGAAGGTGTTCTGCTCCCGCAGCTCCAGATCGTCCGCGTACCAGGGCGCGCGCAGAACCTTCCCGATCGCCGCCGCATGCTCTTTCAGCTTATTGTATGTCTCGACCTTCTCCGGGACCTGCTCGTTCCCGCGGAACGCCTCGTTCCTCGCCACCATCGCCGCGACCATGTCGCCGATATTCATTTCCATTGCTTTGATCTCCTTTTCATTTTTGTTTGCCCGTGCGGGCTTCTCGATTATGGTTCTACACGATTTCCGGTTTTGTCCCGCCGCGATTGAAAAAACGCCTGCGGCATGCTAAGATGGCGGCGAGGTGAGTGCATGGAACATCGTCAATTTGAAAGCATGCTCGCCGTCGCGCGGGCGCGACTGGCGCGGCACGCGCCGGAGGACATTGCGGAAAAAGCCGGCGTGCGGTACGCCGACGGCGCGTTTCAGGTCCCGACGCTGGGGCAGACGGTCACCGTCCGTCTGCCGGACTGCACGATCGAGCCGCCGCTCTCCAACTGGCACGCGCTGACGCTGCTGCACCTGCTCGATCTGGCCGACGGCACACCGCCGACCGGCCGGACCATCACACTTTCCCAGTACAAAGACGGCCTCGTGCGCGGCAGCGGCCTCGACTGCAATGCGGAGCTGATCGTCCGGCGCGACCTCGGCGTACTGCCGCCGGAGGAGCTGACGCAGCGCTGCAAAGCACTCGGCGCGGAGCTTCTGCCTACCAACGCGGACTTCTGCGCACGCTTCGACTTCGCCCCGCGCTATCCCATGTGGCTGAAGATCTGGTTCGCGGACGAGGAATTTCCCGCCTCCGGCCGTCTCCTGCTGGACGAAAGCGCCCCGCACTACCTGACCATCGAAGACGCCGTCACCGCCGCCTCCCTCATCCTGGACCGCCTCACCCAAGCAAACCACTGGACGGTATAAAACAAAGATACGTACAGCGGCAGGGCGGACGAAACCGCAGGTTTTTCTTGATAATTCGTCCGAAAGCGTGTATCGTATAGGTATATCAAAGAATCAGGAGCAGAGATTCATGACTGATGGGTTTATCAAGACTGCGGCCGGGACGATCGATGTGCAGGTCGCGGATGTGCAGACCAATACCGATACGATCCTCGCGCGCGTACGGCAGGCGGACGCGGCCGGCGTCGACCTGCTGACGCTGCCGGAGCTATGCCTGACCGGCTACACCTGCGGCGATCTGTTTTTCTCCGACTGCCTGCTCGGCGCGGTGGAGCCGGCGCTTGCCCGCATTCTTGAGCAGACGGCGGCGCTTTCCACGGTCTTCACCGTGGGTCTGCCGCTGCGCTTCGGCGGCAAGCTCTATAACTGCGCGGCGGTCGTCCACGCGGGCAGGCTCCTCGGCGTGGTGCCGAAGACGTACCTGCCGAACTACGGCGAATTTTACGAGCAGCGGCAGTTTTCTTCCGCATCGGTGCTCGGCGGAAACATCTACGACCTGACGCTCTGCGGCCAGAGCGTGCCGTTCGGCACAGACCTGCTCTTTGCCTGCGCGGAGCTGCCGGACTATACCTTCGGCGTCGAGCTGTGCGAGGACCTCTGGGTCCCGTGCCCGCCGTCGACCCGCCTCACGGCCGGCGGCGCGGCCATCATTGCCAACCTGTCCGCCTCGGACGAGGTGATCGGCAAGGCGGACTACCGCCGGATGCTGGTCAGCGCGACGTCCGCGCGGCTGGCCTGCGGCTATATCTACTGCAGCGCCTCCCCGACGGAGTCCACGCAGGATATGGTCTTCTCCCGCCACCATCTGATCGCGGAAAACGGCACCATCCTCGCGGAAAACGAGCCGTTTGCCGACGCTGAGCTGACGATCACCGAGATCGACGTGCAGCGGCTCATGCACGAGCGGCACCGCACCACAAGCTATGACGCCGTCCCCGGCCTGCGGCAGATCGTCTTCCACCAGCCCCTGCGACGGACGCAGCTGACGCGCCCCATCGCGCCCAATCCCTTCGTCCCGCCCTATGACGACCAGCTCCGCGCACGCGCGGAGGCGATCCTGCGCATCCAGTCGCAGGGCCTTAAAAAGCGGATCGAGCATACGCACGCGAAGACCGTCGTGCTTGGCATCTCCGGCGGGCTCGACAGCACGCTCGCGCTTCTCGTGTGCGTGCGCGCGTTCGACCTCTGCGGGCGCAGCCGGAAGCAGATCCAGTGCGTCACGATGCCCTGCTTCGGCACCACGAAGCGCACGAAGTCCAACGCCGTGAAGCTCTGCGAGGAGCTGGGCGTCAGCGTGCAGGAGGTCAACATCACCGCCGCCGTCCGGCAGCACTTCGCCGACATCGGCCATGACGAATCCGTACACGATGTGACCTATGAAAACTGCCAGGCGCGCGAGCGCACGCAGGTTCTGATGGACATTGCCAACCAGTCCGGCGGCCTCGTGATCGGCACCGGCGATCTGTCGGAGCTTGCGCTCGGCTGGGCGACTTATAACGGTGACCATATGTCCATGTACGCCGTCAACTGCTCGGTGCCGAAGACGCTCGTGCGCTACATCGTGCAGTATGAGGCAGCGAGCAGCGCGCCCGCCCTGCAGGCGGTCCTGCTGGACATTCTCGACACGCCGGTCTCCCCGGAGCTTCTGCCCGCGGACGAGAACGGCCAGATCGCGCAGAAGACGGAAGACCTTGTCGGCCCATACGAGCTGCATGATTTCTTCCTGTACCATACGCTCCGCTTCGGCACGCGCCCGCGCAAGCTCTTCCGGATGGCGAAATATGCCTATGCGGGGAAATATGACGACGAGACCATCCGCCACTGGCTCAAGACCTTCTGCCGCCGCTTCTTCCAGCAGCAGTTCAAGCGCTCGTGCATCCCGGACGGCCCGAAGGTCGGCTCCGTGACGCTCAGCCCGAGAGGGGACTGGCGCATGCCCTCCGACGCCTCCAGCCGCCTCTGGCTGAGCGAGGCGGAAGCCCTGTAAAAGATAAACGAACGGCCCCATCCATATCGGATGGGGCCGCATTTTGTTTGGGATACTCAGATGATGCGTCTGCCGCAGAGGAAGCGCGTCTTGTAATACGATTCGTCCAGCGAGTTGATACGCACGCCCGTAGACGGGGTAGAGGCGTGGACGAAGTTGCCGCCGCCGATGTACATGCCGACGTGGTTGGCGTAATTGCCGTAGCCGAAGAAGACAAGGTCGCCGACCTGCAGATCGCTGCGGGAAACGTAGGTGCCCTGGCTCATCTGGTCGTTGGCCACGCGGTTCATCTTGTAGCCGTAGTTCGTCAGCACATAATACATGAGGCCGGAGCAGTCAAAGCCGGTCGACGGGCTCTTGCCGCCCCAGACGTAGCTGTAGCCGATGAAGGACATGGCGAAGTTCGCGATCTCGCTCGCCGTGCCGGAGCCGGAGACGGTGCCGCCGCCATTTCCGGTGCTGCCGCCCGGGGTGACGGTGCTGTCCTTCTTGTCGGAGAGCAGGTCGGCGCGGACGTAGGCGGTGATGCCCTTATACTTGATGCGGTACCACTGGTGGCCGTCGGAGGTGGTGGTCGTGATGCCGGTGACGGTGACGGAGGCGTTGTAGCTCAGCTCACCGACCTTCGTGCTGCCGGTGGTCCAGGAGTCGCGGACGTTGATGGAGCCGGACTGGCAGACATACATGGTCTTGCTGACGCTGGTGACCGTGACGTTCAGGTTGATCTGGTCGACGACGACCGTCGCGCTCTTGACGTTTTCATCGTAGAACCACTGGATGGTCTTGTAGCAGCGCAGGAACATCGTCATCGCTTCCTGCCGGCTGGTGTTGCCCTTGGGGTTCAGATAGGTGCCATTGCCGAGCTTCGTGCCTTGTACATAGGAGTAGCTCACGCAGATCTGCGCGGATTCCTTCGCCCAGGAAGAGATCTTGTTTGCGTCGGCAAAGCCGTTCAGCGCGCCGTCCGCAGCCGTGGGGGAGAAGGCCGCCGCGGTGCAGAAGTTCTCGATCAGCTTGAAAAACTCCTGCCGTGTCAGCAGCTGGTTCGGGCGGAACGAGCCGTCTTCATAGCCGTTGACGATGCCGTAGAGATGGGCCTTGACGATGTTTTCGTCGTTCGTGTCGGTGAAGCCCGTGAAGTTCTCGTTCGACAGGTCGATGTCGTTGCCCGTCGCCTTTTCAAAGGCGTACACGGCCAGCTCGCACATCTCGCCGCGGGTGATGTCCTTGGTGAGGTCGAGGCCATTGAACGAGGCGGGCATCAGCCCGAGCTGGTTGATCTCGTCGTAGTTCGTTTTGAACCAGCTGCTGTATTTGTTGTTCGCAGCGAAACAGACCGCGCTCATCGACATGAGCATCGCCGCGCACAGCAGCAGGCAGAGCAGTTTTCTTACCTTTTGCATCTTCTGTAGACTCCTTTTTCCGTTCCTCGGCCGGAACGGCGCATGTTTTGACGGATTTGGCTCGATTATATCAGATTATGACAACCAATACAAGCCCATTTTTGTAAATCTTTCGTAACCAAATGCTTTTTTTAGCCAATGGTTGCGTTTTGACCGAAAAAGTGGTATAAACGTAGCCATGAAATTACGAGTCATGATCGCAGTGCTTGCCTGCAAGCTCTGCCGGAGCCTGATCCGCCTGCTGGGCAGAGGCGGCACGGATTTCCCCGGGCGCGTAGCGCTCAAGCTCTGCCCGAACCTGCTGGGTGAACTTGCAAAGAACGTGACGACGGTGATCGTCACGGGCACCAACGGCAAGACCACGACGTCCCGTATGATCGAGCAGTCGTGGCAGGACGCTGGAATCTCTTACTTTGCCAACAAATCCGGCGCGAACCTCCTGTCCGGCGTCACGGCGGAATTCGCCGTCCATTCGACGCTGACCGGCCGCTGCAAATACCCCTACGCCCTCATCGAGGCGGACGAGGCGGCGCTGAAGTTCATCAGCAAATACGTCGACGCCAAAGTCATCGTCTTCACGAACGTCTTCCGCGACCAGCTCGACCGCTACGGCGAGGTCACGCATACGCTCGAAAAGCTCCGCATCGGCGCCAAGAACAGCCCCAACGCCGTCCTGTGCCTCAACGCGGACGATTCCCTTATCACGAGCCTGCATGACGACGTGCCGAACCCGGTCCTGTTCTACGGCGTCAGCACGCCGATCTATGCCGGGCATGTGGCGGAGGTCTCCGACGCGCCCTACTGCATCAAGTGCAAGAGCGAGTACGAATACGACTTCGTGACCTACGGCCATCTGGGCGGCTACCGCTGCCCGCACTGCGGCTATGCGCGGCCGACACCCGATCTGTGCGTGAGCCGCATCGTCACGAGCGACGAGGAGCATTCCGAGGTCGTCTTCCGCGACGGCCAGACCGAGATCCCCGCGTTGATCAACCTGCCGGGCGGCTACAACATTTATAATGCCTGCGCCGCCATGACGGCCGCGAAGGCACTGGGCCTGGATCTGACGAAGGCCGCGCAGTCTCTGTCGCACTTCGCCTGCGGCTTCGGACGCATGGAGAAATTCGAAATAGGCGGCGCCGACGTGCGCATGATCCTCATCAAAAATCCCGCCGGCTGCAACCAGGTGCTGAGCTTCCTCACGCAGCGCACCGAGCCGTTCGTCTTCGCCGCCTGCCTCAACGACCGCACGCAGGACGGCCGCGACGTCAGCTGGATCTGGGATGTGGCCTTCGAGCGCCTGACCGATATGGACGCGCTCCGCGAGGTCTATCTCTCCGGCACCCGCGCGGAGGACATGGCACTGCGCTTCCTCTACGCCGGCTTCCCGCAGGAGAAGCTGCATGTGCAGAAGGAATACGGCAAGCTGATGGAAGAGGCGACGGCGCATAAGCTGCCCGTCTTCGTCATGCCGACCTATACGGCCATGCTGGCCCTGCGCGGTACGATCAGCAAAACCTACGGCTATAAGCAATTCTGGGAGTAAGCTATGGAACTGAACATCTACCATTTATACCCCGACGTGCTGAACCTCTACGGCGACCGCGGCAACGTCCTTTGCATGCAGCGGCGGCTGGAGTGGCGCGGCATGCAGGCGAATATCGTGAACGTCCCGATCGGTACAAAACTCGACGCGAAAAACTGCGACCTTATCTTCATCGGCGGCGGCCAGGATTTTGAGCAGGAGGTCCTTCTGGACGACCTGAAAGGGGAGAAGACCGCTGAGCTCAAGGCCGCCATCGAGGACGGCGTGCCCGTGCTCGCCATCTGCGGCGGCTATCAGATGCTGGGCCAGTACTACAAGACCTGGGACGGCCAGCAGTGCGACTTTACCGGCGCGCTCGACCTCTACACCGTCGGCTCCGAGCAGCGGATGATCGGCAACTATATGTTCTCCTGCGAAGAAGCAGGCTGCAACATCGTCGGCTTTGAAAATCACTCCGGCAAGACCTATCTCGGCTCCGGCGTCCGGCCCCTCGGCAGGGTGCTCGAGGGTTCCGGCAACAACGGTGAGGACGGCACGGAGGGCGCAAGATACAAAAACGTCTTCGCGTCCTATTCCCACGGCTGTCTGCTGCCCAAAAACCCGAAGCTGGCGGACCTGATTCTGCAGACCGCCCTCGAACGCAAATACGGCGCGCTCACGCTCCCGTCCCTCCCCGACACCCTCGAGACCGCCGCCCACACCTACATGGAAAATCGCCTGACCCATAAATAAGCGCCCCTACCCGAGATTACCCCGGGTAGGAGTTTATTACGATATCCGCTGCCCCAAGGCTCCCTTCCAGGGGAGCTGGCTCGGCGCAGCCGAGACTGAGAGG
>CECA01018475.1_pt1 | contig 10319 bp, 8 predicted proteins | sample 557351 | NCBI WGS metagenome assembly CECA01 (sample SAMEA3182051, study PRJEB8094) | gut metagenome | biome: human; feature: gut; material: Stool; isolation source: human stools | place: Canada | collected 2012-03-07 | reverse complement strand
AATTAAATGGTATTGCTGCACCTGCCACACAGCGATTTCAGTTTATTGATATAATAGCAATTCCCAATAGTAATCCGACGCTTGGCCCCACGGATACAATCGGGGAAGAAAATCTCATGGAAATAATTGAAGAGGTGATGGAGAAGTATTCAGTGTCTACAAAAATATGGAATCTATCATTAGGGGTCGAAAGCAAAGTTTGCAACGGCTCTATGTCAGATTTGGGAATATTTTTGGACTATATCCAAGATAAATACCAAGTTCAATTGTTCGTTTCAAGCGGAAATCTAAATCAGCCGCCATTTAGAGAATGGCCACCACAAGACGATATGGGTGATCGTGACCGCATTATTTCACCGGCCGATTCTGTGCGTGCTATTACAGTAGGTGCAATTGCCCTATATGATTCAGATGATTCTATTGTGAAAAGAGATGAACCTGCGCCTTTTAGTCGCAGAGGACCTGGTGCAAACTATATCGTTAAACCTGATGTAGTGGACTACGGGGGGAACATATCCAGACACCTCGGCTCGTTGGGGATAGGGATGAAAGGATTAGATAATTACGGGAATATAATAGAGGGAATTGGAACTAGTTATTCAACTCCTCGTGTTGTTCAAAAATTTGCTTCTGTATATGATGCGATGGTGGAAAGAGATGTGCTTCTTGCCAAGGCAATGATAATTCATTCCGCAAGAATGAATTTTAGAGATAGTCTTGAGCAAAACCCTAATAATATCAAGTATTATGGCTTCGGGATGCCCGCGGTTGATGTGCAAGATATTTTACAATGCAGCCAAGATGAGATTACATTAGTCTTTCGTCAGAAAATTGCACAGGGCACTCATTTGGAGATGTTCAATTTTCCCTATCCTAAATCACTTATTCACGATGGCAAATGTTTTGGCGAAATCGGGATGACATTAGCATACAATCCCGTGTTAGATGATCGCTATGGTAGGGAGTATTGCAGGACAAACATAGATGCAAGTTTTGGCATGTACCATATTTCGAAATCCGGAAAACTAGAATTTAAGGGCTGTGTACCATTAGAAACAACATGGGATGAAAAATTTGAACAGTCTCGTGTAGAGAATGGATTTAAATGGAGTCCAATTAAATCTTATTACAGGAAAATCAGCGATAGAGGCATCAATGCTGGTGAGAGTTGGAAAATCCGTATTGATATGACTCCAAGGAATGGATTAGTTGTGCCCGCACAGGAATTTGTGCTGATTATAACAATCAAAGACCCTAAAGGGCACGATATTTATTCAGAGGTTGTTAACGGCCTACGAGAAAGAGGTTATATTACCAACAATCTTGAAACCAGACAGCAGGTTCGTCAGCGCCAATAAACAATATCGGAGAAAAAGCAGACAGATAGAATTGTGTGTCCACTTCTTTGCAAAAACCATGTTTGGAAGTGTTGGGACAACTTCTTTCTATGCGATGGTATAGTATGTCCTCAAAATTGGCTGACCCTGCCACACCGCCACGGCTCAGGTGAGCCGTGGCGGGTACCTTTATATCTCCAGCGCATTATGCAGCTTGTCGCTGGCGGCTTTTTTATTTTTGTCGAATGCGTGAGTGTAGATGTCCAGCGTTGTCGAGACCTGCGCGCGCCCGAGGAGACTTGAGACTGTCGCAACGTCCGTGCCGTTTGTTGGCTCGTCCAGCTCATGCTTTCTGAACAGAAAATCGTTGTCGGTTATAATCCGACCCTCATAGTGCAGTGACTCAGTCTCGCAGTAGCGGCGGTACCCTTTCAGCAGCGTCCCCATTTCAGGTGAGAAGTACACATAGCGATTGCCTGCTTTGGTTTTCGGCTCCTTGATGCAGATATCCTCACCTTATTACAGGAAACTATAAAATCTCAAGCGGCCGTTTTGATAGGCAATCAAGGCGTGGGCGGTATGCCGCTCACGCCTTGATGTTTTTTTAGCTTTACCTCTCAGTTCTGGCCGTAGTAGGCGTTTTTGCCGTGCTTGCGGAGATAGTGCTTGTCCAGAAGTTCCTGCTGCATGTGTCCGCTGTCGGGGTTGAGCATCATGGTGTGCCAGTCCATGAAGGCGACCTCCTCCATCACAACGGCGTTGTGCACCGCCTCCAAGGCACCCTTGCCCCAGGCGAACGGACCGTGCGAATGCACCACGACGCCGGGAACAGCGGCGGGGTCAGTACAGGCAAAGGTTTCGATGATGACCTTGCCGGTCTCCTTTTCGTATTCGCCCGCGATCTCATCGGGCGTCATGAGGCGGGTGCAGGGGATGTCACCATAGAAATAATCCCCGTGCGTCGTGCCCATGGCGGGAATACTGCGCCCAGCCTGAGCGAACGTAGTCGCCCAGCGGGAGTGCGTATGAACGATGCCGCCGCACTTGGGGAACGCCTTGTAAAGCTCCACATGCGTGGGGGTGTCGCTTGACGGCTTCCATTTGCCCTCAACGCGCGTACCGTCAAGGTCGACAACGACCATGTCCTCCGTCGTCATGCCGTCATACGGCACGCCCGACGGCTTTATCACGACAAGCCCGCTTTCCCGGTCGATACCGGAGACGTTGCCCCATGTGAATGTCACAAGGCCATACTTCGGCAGCAGAAGATTTGCCCGAAGAACTTCCTCTTTCAGCTTTTCAAGCATATTGCCTCTCCTTTTCTTCTCAATCGGTGCTGTTCGCCTTCTCTATCACCCGCGCAGCGAGCTTATCGGTGAGCCCGAGGTCGTACACGGTCTGGAAGACAGTGTAGCGTGCGCGTATCTCCTTGCAGTAACGGAACGTGTCCATAAGCAGTTCATCGTCCACGCCGATGTCTGCCGGGGTGCAGGGACAGCCGATGTCCCGCAGAAGCGCGCGCACGGAGGAACTCTCCGGCAGGGTCTCAAGCTGAACGCGCACCGCATCCCAGCTGCGCTGCATGCTGTCGATACGCGCGAGACGGCCTTCAATATTGTTTTTGCCTGCTTTCTGCTCCAAGGCAATGACCTCGTCTGCCGCTGCACCGTAGTGGGCGCGTATCTCCAGCTCCCATGCCGCGGAGTTGTAAGCGCGCGCACTCTCGCGCGCCGCGTCGAAGTCTATATTTTCCTTGAGCAGCTCCTCAATGAGCATCAGAACCAGCACCGTCCCCACGGCGACCTGCTCGCCGTGCATCGCTGGGCGGATACCGCGCTGCTCAAGTATCGTCTCCCAATAGTGGGACATATGGTGCTCCGCACCGGAAGCGGGGCGGGAATCGCCGTAAAGGCTGATGGCGGCGCCCGAGAGGACGAGACCGCGCATGACGCTGCCGAGTGTCTCCGGGTCGCGCTGCCTTATCTTCGGGGCTTCCTTCATCACATCCGCCACACATTCGCGCACGAGCGTGACGATATTATGGCAGTAATGCTCCCCGTTTATTATCCGCGCAAGCTCCCAGTCATTGAGGCAGGTGAGCTTGCCGATGAGGTCGCCGAAGCCCGCGACGGTCATGCGGTAAGGCGTGGTCTTGAGGATATCCGTGTCACCGATGATGACCTCGGTGCAGTGGGCGGGCATGGTGGCCTTGAGGTTGTTGACATTCATGATGCCGATGGAAGCGGCAAAGCCGTCCATCGGTGCGCCGGTGGCGACAGTGAAGCACGGCAGCTTGAGCTTGAAGCTGGAATAGCGAGTCATGTCGGTGATCGATCCTGTGCCGACGCCGATAATGAGGTCGCAGTCGTCCGGCTTATTTATCACGATCTCGCCGAGTGTCGCCTCGTCAAAGCCAAGGTGCGTTAACGTATGCTCTGCCGCAGCGATGCCAGCCGTCTGCATAAGCTCCATGCAGCGCGCGCCCGCGATCTTGTAGGTTATCTCATCGCAAAGGACGAGCGGATGGGCATAGCCCAGACTCTTCACATAGTGCGGCAGGCGCTCGATCGCGTCCGCACCTATTTCCACGCCCTTTATGGGCACATAATGCGTCCTGCCGCAGTCGCACTCTAACTTTATGTTGAGGTATTTTGAAAGCTCCTGCGGCGTATCGTACATTTTCATATATTCTCCCCTTTCAGGTGATTTCCGCCGGCGTTCACGCTCACGGTGAGCGCCGGCGGAAGTCACCGCGGCGGCGGTCCTTAAAACATAAGCCCGCATAAAGCGGGCTTATGTCGGTTAGATATTACAGCTCTGCCTATCAGCCCTGAACGGCGGCGAGGTGCTCGTTCCACTTGGCAAGAAGGTCAGCCTTCTGCGCGGTCAGAGTGGGGACGTCACGGGTGACCCAGGTGATGTCGCTGGACGCCTTGAGCCATGCGTTCTCGGGAGAGGTGTAGTTGGCGTTGGTGAAGCGGAGAGTGCCCTGCATGTACTCTGCCATGGCGCTCTGACCCTCAGCGGAGGTGACCCAGTTGACGAAAGCCTTTGCAGCTGCCATGTGGGGAGCACCCTTGACGATCGCAACACCGAAAGCAGAGGCGGAAGTGCCGTTGGAGGGGTAGCGAACCTCAGTGACAGCCTCAGTGCCGAGCTCGGCTGCGCTCTGGTTGAGCTTGATCGCACCGTCCTCGTAGGTCAGGCCGACAACGTACTCACCGTCAGAGACGGAGTTGAAGCAGACGGAAGACTTCTCAACAACGACCATGTTCTCAAGGAGAGCGTCGATGTAGTCCCAAGACTCCTGAGTGTCAATGCCGTAAACGGAGAAGATGTTGCAGAGGTTGTTCCATGCAGCGGAGGAGCTGTTAGGATCGGAGAAGACTATCTTGCCCTTGAGTTTGGGGTCGAGGAGGTCTTCGTAGGACTGGATGTTCAGACCGAGTTCCTTCTCAAGCTCGGTGTTGACGCAGAAGCAAACGGTGGAGAGGTGATCCATGCTGTAAAAGCCGTTGGGGGTGCTGTAGCCTTCCATCTGCTCGTCGTCGTTGTCAGAGACCCATGCTTCGAATATCTCGGCGTACTTGTCGCCGTCGGAGTCAGCAAGGCCGCCCCAAGTAACGTCGCCCTGGGGGTTGCCGGCTTCGGCCTGAATCTTCGCGGTGAACTCACCGGCGGAACCGGAGATGACCTCGATCTCGATGTCGGGGTACACTTCGTTGAAGCAGGTCTTGAGAGCATCAAGGTCGGCTTCGGTCATGGAGGAGTAGAGGACGAGGGTGTCGCCCAGGTCTTCCTCGACTGCCGCGTCTTCGGCGGGAGCCGCTCCGTCAGCAGCGGGGGCGTCATTCTTAGCGGGCTGTTCGGCAGGTGCTGCGGACTGTCCGCAGGCGCACAGTGCAAAGATCATGCAAAGCGCCAGTACGAGTGCTAGGATTTTCTTCATTTTGGTTCTCCTTTTTTTTGATATATTCCCGGATGCATTTGCATCTATTGGGCGGTCGTGTGCCAGGGGATCAGAGCTGTATATCGTCCTCGGACTTGCTTATCGCCATGTAGAGGAAGAGGCTCAGTGCGGTGATGACGGTGAGGATGGCCGCAAATGCTGCTGCCGTGCCGTATTCGCCGCGTCCGATGTAGATATACGCCTGCATGGTGAGGGTGGTGGTCTTGTTGCTGTAAAGTATGACGGAGCTCGACAGCTCTGTCACGATGGCGACCCAGCTGAGGATCGCGCCGGAGAGGATACCGTTTGACATCATGGGCACGGTTATCTTCACGAAAGTTTTCAGCTTCGACGCGCCGAGGCTTATCGCCGCCTCTTCTATGCTTATCGGGATCTGCATTAATGTCGCTGTTGCCGAGCGTATCGTGTACGGCATACGGCGTATCGCAAAGGACATGATCATGATGGCCATTGTGCCGGTGAGGGCAATGGGCTTGGAGCCGTAGGCGATGAGCAGTGCGATGCCGATGACGGCGCCGGGCATGATGTAGGGGAGCATAGCGATAGTGTCAAGCGAGTGGTTGAGCGCGTTGTTGCGGCGCACAACGAGGTATGCGAGCACGACCGCGATGACGATGATGACCGCAAGGGCGATGATGCCCATGACGAGCGTGTTGCGCGAGGCGAGCACGAGCTTTTTCTTCAGCGCGCTCTGGTAGTTGATAAGGGAGTACCCCACGCCGAAGAGCGAGCCTTTGCTGTTGCGGAAGCTGAGATAAATGATATATATCTGCGGGAGGATCGCAATGGCGCAGAGAAGATAGCAGTACAGATGCATGAGAAAGCCGCCGAGACCCTTTGCATCCTTCTTCTTCACGGGGTGCAGGGTGTTGATAGAGAATTTGAAGCGCCCTGTTGCCCACTTCTGGAGGAAGAATATCACGGCGGTGACGATGACCGCGATAATGGCGAGTGCGGCAGCAAAGTTGTAGTTTGCACCGTTTTCACCGAGATACTCATTATAAAGCAGCACAGGGAAGGTCTTGAAGCCCTCGCCGAGGATGGTGGGCGTACCGAAGTCGGCAAACGCCTGCATGAACACCATGAGTGTAGCAGCGAGGATGGTGGGCATAGTGAGATGCAGCACGATGTTGAAAAGACGCTTCACACCGGTGCAGCCCATATTTGCCGAGGCCTCCATAAGGGTATTGTCAATGCTCTTGAAAGCACCGTTCATGTAGATGAACACGAGCGGGAAGAACTTGAGCGTCTGCGACAGGGCGATGCCGCCGAAGCCGTAGATGCTGGGCAGGGTGATGCCGAGGGCGGTTTTGAAAAACTTTGTGATGACACCGCTGCGTCCGAGCAGCATGACCCACGAGTACGCGCCCAAAAACGGGGCGGACATGCAGCAAAGTATGCTGACGACGAAGAGGATTTTTGCGCCCTTGAGGCGGTAGAACGCATAAAAGTAAGCAAACGGAATACCGATCACGAGCGTGAGCACCGTGACAAAAATGGTGATCTTGAAAGAATTATAGATGGTGTCCACATAGTAGCTGTTGCTGAAAAACTTGTGGAACTGCTCCCACGAGAAGCTGCCGTCAGGCATGATGACTGCCTGCTTGATGACGCCGAACATCGGGTAAATGAGCACCGCGATGAATAGCACCAGCAGCAGCACAGAGACGATCAGCCAGCCGTCAAAACGTTTTTTGACCATAGCCTGCTCCTCCGTTATGCCTTCGCGCAGTCATTGCACACGCCGGTGAGTATGTTCTCCTCGCCGTCGGCAGTGAAGAGGTTGACTTTATCCGTGTTTATTTTCAGCTTTATCTCGCTCCCCGGTTCGATAATGCTGTCGATGGAGGACTCCTGGATTATCTCGACCTCCTCGCCGGAGGACAGGTGCACAAAGTAATGGGTGTTCAGCCCGAGGAACACGCAGTCATCCACGATGGCGGAGATGCCCTCGGTGCTGTCACGGTCAAGCAGAAACTCCTCGGGACGCACGGACATCGTTATATCCTGATTTTTCTGCTGCTCGGGGCGGACGGTATGTATCTCGGCACGGTAGCCGGAGAGCGTTTCAAGATAGGTCTTGCCGCCGTCGACGACGAGCTTGCCCTTTATCACGTTGGAGCGGCCGATAAACGTGGCAACGAAGAGGTTTGCCGGGCGCTGGTAGATGCTCTTGGGCGTGCCGACATGCTGGATGACGCCGGCATTCATGACAGCAATACGGTCGGAGACCGCCATGGCTTCCTCCTGGTCGTGCGTGACATACACGGTGGTGATACCGACATTGTGCTGGATGTTCTTGATGACCGTGCGCATCTCAACGCGCAGCTTCGCGTCAAGGTTGGACAAAGGCTCATCCATCAGCAGAACGTCCGGCTCGATGCACAGTGCACGAGCGAGCGCGACGCGCTGCTGCTGACCGCCGGAAAGGCGCTCAGGCATACGGTCGGCGTACTGGTCGATCTGCATGAGCTTCATGAACTTCTCGGACTGGGTCTTTATCTTGTCCTTGGGGAACTTCTTGTTTTTCAGGCCGAACTCAACGTTCTTTCTGACGGTATAGTGCGGGAAGATGGCGTAGTTCTGGAAGACCATGCCAATGTTGCGCTTGGCAGGGTCAAGGTCGTTTATGCGCTTCTCACCGAAGAAGAAGTCGCCGCCCTCGATGCTGTTGAAGCCCGCGATCATTCTCAGAAGTGTGGTCTTGCCGCAGCCGGAGGGACCAAGCAGCGTGAAAAACTCGCCCTCTCTAATGTCAAGGCTCAAATCGGGAATGATGACATTGTCACCGTACTTTTTAAGAGCGTGTTTTATGATGATCTCTTCACTCACTTGTGCTCTCTCCTTTACATTTGTTGTATATTATTCGATTTCGTATATCTTCATCATCCGGCGCGTTCTCATAAGCGTCAGACGATTGCGCACAAGGGGTGAATTTTTCAGCAGTACGGGAAGCTCACTCTCCTCCACACCGATGGAAGCAAGGTCGCGCTTCGCGTCCAGCATCTCCAAAAGCCCGTAAAGGTACTCCTCAGTCGGGAGCTCGTCAATTATATGCCGCAGCTCACCCCAGCTCGCGCTGAGCTTTTCGCGGCTCACCTTTGCAAGGCAGTCATTTTCGTTTTCTTTTATCAGCGAATCCGCCAGCCGCTCGCCGAAGAACTTGCGAAAATGCTCTTCCGGTATGGGGGCGTAATCGGTTATGTACGGGGTGATGTCCTCTATCTTTGCAAGGCGCTTATATTCGCGCACCGCAATGAGCGAGCCGACGCCGGTCTTCTCTCCGTGCATGGCGGGGAACTTTACCGGGAATGCTTCAGGCTCCATCTCTATCATGTGGGATATATGATGCTCCGCGCCGGAGGCGGGGCGGGAGTTGCCCATCATCTGCATTGCGATGCCGCTCATGATGAGCGCATAGGTCACATCGGCGTAGGCGCTCTCCTCGCCGCGGGCAATGCCGGGGACGCTCTGCATGACTGTGTCCGCGGCATCTTGCATTATACTATAAATTTTTTCACAAAGCAACTCGTTAGTGAGGACGTGCGCCATTTTCCAGTCGGCAAGGGCGGTGTATTTTGCCATAATGTCTCCCACGCCGCTGCGCACGAGCTCCATGGGAGCGTTCTTGATGATCTCCGTGTCTGCCAGCACTATCTCCGGCGCGACGGCGGGCAGCGTCTTTTTGAAGCCGTACCACGTCATTGCAGCGACGGTGCTGCAGAAGCCGTCCACGCTCGCACCTGTCGGGCAGGAGACAAAGCGTATGCCGCGCTCGTGCGCGCAGAAGCGCGCGATGTCGTGAATGGTGCCGCTGCCGACGGCGACAATTACTTCCACATCGCCCTCAAGCTTCGCGAGCACCTCCGCCGTGGATATCTCGTTCGCGTGCAGCCCAGTCGGGTCAAGCACGATCTTCTGCTCGGCGCGCGGATGCCTGTCCGCCGTGGCGGCATAGGAGTTTTCACCGTAGAGCGCGCAGCGCTTACCCGTGACACCGAACTGCGCCATGTACTTCTCAAACTCAAAAAGGCAACCCGGCTCTATCACCGCGGCACGGGTCTCCATGGTATGCACGCGTCCGCAGGCGCATTTTCCGGCGTACTTGCTGCAATCTATAAACATCTTTCAACGCTCCTCTTCACAGAAACTCTTTCATGTACTCACCAAAGCGAGTGTAATCATCCACGCGGATAAAGCGGAAGTCGGAGCGGTAGACCGCCTCGTCGTTGCCGCCCGGACCGTAATCATCGCCGACATAGACGATCTCGGAATGATCATAGCCATACTCGGCGCAGTACCGGTCGAGCGCGTAATATTTGTTGTACGGGAAAGGCGCAAGGTCGAACGACGACGACCCACCGATGAACACCGTATAATCGGGGAAAGCATCGCGCACGACGGGATACATCGGCTTGCGCTTTGCGCGATCCGGGTCGAAGGCAAGCTTGTCGGTAATGTCCGCCGCGGTGCCGAGCAGCGGGAACGTGACGCAGCCGGAGTCGTGATACTCTACATTATTGCCCTTGAACACCGTATACCCGAAGCGCTCCCTCAGCGCGGTCACGCGAGCCTCGACGCTGGCGCGGTCACAGGGGGCGTGCTCATCAAAAACATGGTCAAGCTCACCTGTCGCGGCGTTATATGTGCAGAACTGCATTCCGTAATTGCCGATAATATCTATGGGGTAGCCGTTCATCTGACTGAATATGCGGCTGCACATCCCCGCGCCGACCATCAGAAGCTTGTACTTTGCGCGCAGTGCGTTCAGCACACCGAGATTGGGCTGGGCAAGCTTCGTCTTGTGCTGAGTGAGCGTGCCGTCAAGGTCAAACGCGATCAGTCTTACATTATCCATATTCTCTTTTGCCTTTCGTATATGAACTTTTCCAGCGCACGTGGGTTTAACGTGTGGTTTCCAACACTTTGATAAATTTGCATCAAAAATATATATTTCACGCGCCTTGCGGCGGCATTTTTCATCAAAATAGCTAAACCGTATTATACTCACA
>CECA01018395.1_pt1 | contig 10385 bp, 7 predicted proteins | sample 557351 | NCBI WGS metagenome assembly CECA01 (sample SAMEA3182051, study PRJEB8094) | gut metagenome | biome: human; feature: gut; material: Stool; isolation source: human stools | place: Canada | collected 2012-03-07 | reverse complement strand
TTAACCGCTATTATCTGGCCATAACCAAACATTTTTATTTTGAGAATGTGGGTACATTAGGTGCACACCTGTCATGGATATACAGCAACCGTTTTGATAACAAGTTGAATAATCCGGCTATGGGTGCGAATTTCCGGTTTCATTTGAAGGACAGTGATTCTTGGGTGCATAAAGCCATTAATGGTGTTAATTTAATGGCAGAAGTGGTTCCCGGTTATACGGATGTGAAGGAGGATTTGACTTTTGACCCTGACGGGGCGAAGTATCAGGTAAATCTTGGTATGGAGTACAGCTTCTGGAAAGACTACATCAACGCCGTAGTAGAACTGAACCGTTGCAAGTACTTTTCCGGTGGCTTAGTCTTCAAAATCCATTTAAAATAATAAAAAGCGCTCATTCATAGGAATTTCCAGATAGAATTCGTTTCTTTGCGGTCAGAAACCATAAAATCATCTTTATTATGTCATCCCGCTTTGTAAACCCTTTCACGGATCTCGGCTTCAAGATAATCTTCGGCCAGCCCGCCAGCAAGGATCTGCTGATAATCCTGCTTAACGAACTGCTGTCGGGTGAGCATCACATTGAAGACCTGACGTTTCTGGACAAGGAGGACCGTTCGGAGAATATTCACGACAAGGGCATCATCTATGACCTTTACTGCCGTACCTCTACGGGCGAGTACATCATAGTGGAGATGCAGAATCGTTGGCATAGCCATTTCCTGGACCGTACGCTTTATTATGTGTGCCGTGCGGTGAGCCGCCAGATGGAGAATCCGTCCTCTAAAGAGGTATGTGTTCCCGACACTCCGTTGGAGGGGGATTGCGGTCTGCTCAGGGAAGAAGAGGCTTCTTACGGTCTCCGTTACAGGCTTCCTGCCGTGTACGGCATTTTCCTGATGAATTTCAAGGAGGATGGTCTGGAAAGCAAGTTCCGTACCGACACGGTGGTTTCCGACCGGGACAGCGGTCGTGTGGTGAACCGGAATTTCCGTCAGATTTATCTCCAGTTTCCTTATTTTACGAAGGAACTGGACGAATGTTCTACTTTATCCGATAAACTAATGTATGCACTGAAGAATATGAACAACTGGAACAGAATGCCCGATGCGCTGAAAGAACAGGTTTTCAGCCATCTTGACCGCCTTGCCGCCAAGGCTCACCTGTCTGAGGGTGACCGTATCGCTTATGATAAGGCGGTGGACCGTTATAACGTGAGCCGTATTGTGGAAAATGATATCCGTGAACAGGCTGTCGCGGAAGGAAAAGCGATAGGAAAAGCAATAGGAAAAGCGGAAGGAAAAGCGGAAGGAGAGGCGGAAGGACGTTTGAAGGAGCGTTTGGAAATTGCCCGTAAACTGAAAGAGAACGGTTTTTCCATAGCGGATATTGTCCGGGTTGCCGGACTTTCAGCGGAAGAAATTGATAAGCTGTAACGGTGTGCACGATTGATTGTACTGCTAGGTGATTTGCTTCTGTTTTGTAGAAAGATGAATGGTGGGTAGGGTAAATTAGAATGATGTCAATGTCGGTTCTCTATAGGGCTATCGTATACGATTAGTCTGGTAGTCTGTAGATTGAGTAAATTTATTATTGTAAAACCTTTCTACAAAGAAAAACAAATCATACGTAAGGGCATTCTCCATGCAGCTTCCCCCAAAGAAGAAACTGCATGGTGATTGCCACTTTCTTTATTATTTCTCCAAGTACCCGAATACCCCCTCCGCATCGAAACACGGACAAGCCTTCGGGATACTTCCCGGCATATCCCTGTGTCCCCTTATCCGGACACCGGGAAAGATTTTCACCATCCGCATCAGCAACAAAATAAATTGTTCCGTCTGTTCCGGTGTCCGGGTATCTGCCGGACGTCCGTCCGCATCCAGCCCGCCCTCATAGCAGATGCCTATGCTGCAACGGTTCCAGGGGCGGCAGTGCGCACCCACTTCCAGAAGCTTGCGGTGCTGGGTCACACTTCCGTCACGACGGATATAAAAATGATACCCCACCGTGCGGAAACCTCGCGTCTTGTGGTCACGGAGCAGTTGCTCGGCGGTGTAATCCCGGGTGGAGCGTGTGGCGCTGCAATGAATGACGATATATTTCACGGAAGCGGAGGATGCCATCATCGGGCCGTCCTCTTGAGTGAGGAGAGCACGTTCGTTCGGGATCTCTTCCTCACCGATTATCATAGGGAAAGTTTCTTGAATCATGGTTGAATTGAAATAGGGAATTAAAAATTAAAAAGTGTCATGCGATGGGCCAGGGGGCTTTTTAAAAGAGAGTGGTGCAACTGGTTACGCCCAAGGCGGTGAGCGCTGCTATGGCAGCTTGGATAATGGCGTGCAGAATTTGCTTCCAGGTGATTTTCTTTGAATTGTTCATAGGAATATTTGTTTTAAAGGATTTGTTTTTTTCTGTCATTCCGGACAAAGACGAGGAATCTGTGGGCATAAAAATGATTGCATTCAGATTCTTCACTTTGTTCAGAACAACAGTTTCATTTCAGAAAGACAAGTCTTTACGGAAATACAGGTCTACTTCAGAATAACAGTTTCATTTCAGAAAGGCAGATCTTTACAGAAACACAGGTTTATTTCAGAGTAACAGGTTCATCTCAAAAAGACAAAATACTATCAGACTTCAGAAGTCCGGAAAGTTCAGGCGTTTTCTTCCGTCTTGTCATCCGGTCCGGAAGCCTCTCCCGTCAAGTCCACAGTGTTTTTCCCCGCTTTCAGGGCTTTAACCACCAGCTTGGCGGCCTTTCGGGTAGGGACCAGGTTGAATACGCTGTCTTTCAGCAAGCTGAGGAAACGGGTCCCGGCTTTCCAGCGCACGTTCAGGTCTTCCACATGGATGGCGGGATTGTATGTCTCCAGTGATTCGGCTCCCATGCTGTTGATATGAATGGAGAAAGTGCCCAGATCGCCCATCTGGATGCGTTGTCCTGCCAGAAGCTGCTCCCGCATGCAGTCCACCGCTTGGATCAGGACCGCCTGGATGTCGGCACGGTTGTATTTGGAGCCGTGGGTCGAGATATGCTCGGCAAACTTGTCCAGTGTCATGATTTCTGAGTACTGGGCGTTGGCATAAGCCTTCTTGGGAGCATCCTGGTCACTGGGATTGGCACGGAGTGAGATACTGTAGTTGATCATCGTTTTTGTTTTTAAAGGGTTATTATTATCGGAAAAGTGTCAGGTAGGAGCAAGGCGCACACTGCTGCGGCGTTCGGTGAAACTTGGGGCAAGATCCGCGGAATCTTGTACCAGGATTTTTGTAATCTTGTGCCGGGTTGCGGCTTCTTCCTTCTGACACTGCAAAGATAACTTCACGTCCGTGCGGCGTGACCCCTTCCGACCCCTTTTGACCCTTTGGGGAAACTGTCCGGGAACTCGGCCAGCACTTGCGTCATGTGGTGACTTCAGGGGGGGCACGCTTCCCTCTTTATTCTTTCCGCGTAATCCACGCTCAAAGAGAGAGGAAGAGTTCTCGGACAGTCTGTGGCAGATTCCAGGGGGAATCACGGTTCTCCCAGGTGGAGGTAGACGAGTTGCAACTGGCGGCAGGTGAAGGATTTCTGACAGGGATGGTATCCAGTGGCTTCCAGGGCGTGGAGCAACGGTGCGCACCGGGCGATCCAGCGCATCAGATGACGCACGGCTACTTTCGGCGTACTGTCCGGAAAATAGAGAAGGGCTGTTTCGGTCTTATTCATGAATGGTTTCTTGTTTAACGTGAGTTTGATAGATGATGATAATGAACCAACGGCCAATCACCTACGGTATAGAGTGCGGCCCGGTTGGCACATTGGCGCATTGGTAAATTGCACATAGCAGCAAATCAATAAATCGGTACATTGACACATGGGCAAATAATTCAAATCCCCTTTCGGCATAAAGCGTGCCCGATTGTTTTTATACTAACCGGCATGGAGTGTCGTATATAAAGTTTATCCGGAGTTTTCCGAACAATCCCAATGAACTGCCACAAATGATTTTTGCTATCCGGGAACAACGGCCGCACGGAGCAGCGACGGGGACACGGGGACAGTGGGGACAGCCCCTTTTTTCCTCACACACACATACGTGTACATATAGAGAGCCGGGTCAGTTCTTGTGATACGTTCCCTTGCCGTCCACACTCACCAGCGCCCCCTGTTTGGTGAGCCGTTTGAGCCAGGTCAGCGCGGTGGATTCAGGTATCTTCCTGTCGTGCGCTTTTTCCAGCAGCATCCGGCGGGTAAACTCGTCCTCCATCTCGGCAAAGAGCATATCCTTGTCCGCTGTGCTCCGGCGCTTGATAACGGAGGAGGACAGAAACGAAAGAACATGGGTGGCGTGCAGATAAAGCGGCTCCACCAAGGCAAGCACGGCATGGAAATCATCGTCTGTAATCACCAGGTTCCAGCGCGGGATGATACGGTCCTTCAGATTATCGGAAGAAATATGCGCGTCAGGTTTCACCAGAGAAGGGTCTTCCAGACTTCGCAGGATGGCGACTATCGACATCATGCGGCACGCATTGACGGCAAGACGGATGACGGAACTGCTCATCTCGTCCCCGTTGATCTTGCCGGAACGATGGAACAGTTTGTCGAACAGGAAGTTGAACTGTTTATGCTGGGCATGAGTCAGCTTCAGGGTAAACAATCCCCGAAGCGTCAGCTCGTCCAGCGTGTTTTTCCATTCGTTGCCCATCAGGCGGAATTCCTCGTCCACATCCACCTCATCCTCGCCGAACTGGTCTGCCCACTGGGTGACGCGTGGCATATAATAAAAGTTCTGCCGGGAGAACAGACCGTTCTCCGCCGTGGGGATCAGGGGCTTTACCTGTGCGGGCGTACCCGAGAGCAGCACGGAGAGGTAACTTCTGCTCACCTCCTGATATTCGCGGTCGGTACGCCGGTTGTAGGACAGGCGGTCGTGGTCGAACGCCTTGCGCAGCGTGTCGCTCCAGTTTCCGTATTCGGTCCCTATGGCGGTGGATACGGTGTCCGCCTCACTTTCGCAGATGATGCCCGTTCCGTTGGAATCCATGATATTTTGCAGGATGCCTGTTCCGGTGTTGTTTCCCGATATGAGGAACATCCGGTTGGGAGGCAATACGGGAGCTTCCTGATTTTTCCGTTCCTTGCCCAGAGAGTCGTAGGCAGCCTTTTCCCGGCGGTAAGTTTTCATCGCCTCTTTCACCTCGCTGCGTATCTTGTCGTGTATGGGTTCGATGAGGAGCCGTACCCATGTCAACGCGCTTTTTCCCGAGGCGGACGGGGCCACGATGAAAGTCTGCATACAGGGGGCCTGCCACTTCCGGCCGTACTGGCACCGCACTATGTGGGAGAGGGAGGCACCCAGTACGGTAAACGCTCCCAGGAGCAATATATCACGCTGTTCGGGATTTTTACCGAAGGAGATGATTCTCTCCAGCAGTTCCGGCCACACATAGTTCTGTGGAAAGGTAGGCAGGGGGGAATAAGGATCGGAGCCTTCGGTGAGCTGTTCCTCCTCGTCGGTATCATCGGAAATGTTATTTTCCACCTTATTATATCGCGCGCACGTGTGTGGAAAATCCGGGGCTGTCCCTGCTGTCCCCATTGTCCCTGCCTTGTGAGAGCCAGCGCTGCCGGAAATCTTCACTCCGCATTGCCCGGCCAGATGGAACACGGTTCCCAGATGTATATCTTCTTTATCGGCATGAAGCGCGTTCGAGAACAGTGCTTGTGCATTTTTTTCGTCGTATTTGGAGGAAAGGCAGCAGAGGGAGAGGAAATCATTGCGTCCCGCTTCCCCGCAATCGTTTGCGATGGCGAAAGCCAGTTGTACATATTCAATGTAGGTGGGAGCGATATCCGCGCCTGCCATGCGGACAGCTTCGGTCAGCTGCCGCAAGTTTTCTAAAGGATTGTTCATGTTCATGATATTTGTTGTTTTTTGAGTGCCTGTTTAAATTTTGTCCGGCATTCTTTTGAGTATGCTTTTCTATTCTTCTTAAATTTCCCGGCGTATCAATGCTTCCTCGTCATACGAGAGGAAACAGGCCCGTACCAGGTCCTTGCCGGAACGGTCCACGCCTTTGCCGGAGCGGTTCGTTTTCTTATCTTCCCCGTCCGGGTGGCTGCTGTGGAAATCATAGATCGCTTGTACATAGTTCATCGCCCAGTGGATGTTTTCGGAAGTATTCTGTCTGGTGTCGGGTATGCGTGCCAGGTCGTAGGGGATGAACGCTTTTACTCCGTATCCGCTGGGGCTGGTGAATGCCAGTACAGGGCGCAGGAGGAGGTCGTCGAACAATTGTCTTTTCAGCTTTTCCGCTTCCCGACGGGAATCAAGGTGGTCTATGTCCACCACAATCAAGCCCGACGGTCCGGTCAGGCTGTCGCTTTTACGGTAGGAAAAAACGCCGCAGGGAGTAACGTAGGGTAGCGTCTGTTGCTTGAGCATACGATAGACTTTTTCATCCCCGTTTTCCACTGCCCGGCGCACGGTCTCGGTCAGTGTCTTCAGGCGTTCGCTGGATGTGATAAGTTTGTACACTTCCTGTAAGGTTATTTCCTTGTAGGGCGTTAAGGTGGGCGGCTGGATGATTCGTCCGGTGGTACTGTCCTTTACCGGTGATATAGGTGGCAGAAACAGTGACATTTTAAATTGGTTCATTCGTTTTTATTTATTAAATTTGCAAGCCCTGATATTTATGAATCAGGTTATTGATTTTCAATGTTACAAAGTTCGATATAATAACTGAGATACGTGTGTTTTTGTCCTGAACGGGGACATATAAATGATTATTCATATAAAAAATACGATTTAATCCGATGGAACATTTGAATCCTGTTGATCAGGCCCGGCAATTGGCTGCCGAGGTAGTGAAACGTCTGGGCCAGTTGAATCTGCACAGACGGGAGTTGGAGCGTAAGCTCCATGTGGCTAATGGCTTTTTTACCAGCCTGGAAGAAAAAAAATAACATGACGCTTCTTCTTTTTTTCGAGGTGAAGGCGGTTATAGAAGAACACTATGAGAGGCGTATCGAGTTTTACAGGTATGTCAATCCGCCGCTGTCACGGGAGGCGGAACGTGAACTGGGGGAGTGGAAAGGAAAAGTGAGGGAGATAATGAGGATGTGTTGAAGTTCCGATAGGGGGATATAGCGGGACATTTGGTCCATAACACGCTGAAAGGCAATATGACTATTGCCCGTATGTATCTTGCGATAGCCGGGGGAGATATGGACGGTGCCTTGCGTCTTCTTCGGGAATTCCTTTCTACTGTTCCGTATTGTGATAACACGAATTATGAGGGACATTACAGCAACTGTTCTACATCATCTTTTCCCTGTTCGGGATGTATGTCGATGTGGAAGTGCGTATCCCGAACGCTTTTTCCTCAGTGGATTGCAAGTGGTGAAGGTAGGGATCAATTTTGATGTGGAGAAACACACCTTGGGGGATTATATAAATCACCGATAAGAATTAATCTGTAAAGAATAGAATATTTACTATAGGCTGCATGCAATGATGCATGTGGCCTTCCCTTTTTTTGTTGCCGGTAGCGACCGGCATCCGCATAATGTATTGCATGAACGACACTCTTCGCGACTACCAGCAGGAGATGAAGCTCCGCCTTTTCAAGGAGTGGGAACTTCACCGAAGTGTGATGGTACAGATGCCCACCGGTACGGGCAAGACGCATCTGCTGGCCGCCATAGTAAGGGAATTCCTGCGTGGTTCCGGCAGCCGGGTATGGATCGTGGCGCACCGCCGGGAGCTGGTGGAGCAGATAGAGGAAACCGTGTCCCGGCACGGGATGAGCAAAGAGGACGGAAGGGTGAGGGTGATGTCCATCCAGTGGCTGTCACGAAACCGGAAAAGCATGGACGAAGAGCCGGATCTGATCGTTATCGACGAGGCGCATCACGCCCTGGCGGAAACCTACCGGATACTTTGGGAGAACTATCCGGAGGCAAGGAAACTGGGCATGACCGCCACTCCCTGCCGGCTGAACGGCAAGGGATTCACGGACTTGTTCGACAGCCTGATCACTTCGTGGACTGTCGCGGAATTCATCGGAAAGGGTTGGTTGTCATCCTTTGACTATGTGTCCATCCGTGCGAACAGCAGGGAACAGCGGTTGATAGACTCGCTGAAGAAACGGGGTGCGGACGGGGACTACCAGGTAAAGGAGATGAACGAGGTACTGAACCGGGAGACAAGTATCAGCCGGCTGTATGAGAGCGTGGAACGATATGCCCACGGAAAGAAAGGAATCGTATATGCTGTCAGCATCGCCCATGCCCGCCGGATAGCGGCTTGTTATAGCGCACACGGGCTGGAGTCTGTTGCTATCGACAGCAGGACTCCGGCTTCGGAACGCAAGGAACTGGTGGATGATTTCAGACGGGGAAAGGTTAAAGTGCTGGTCAATGTGGATATCTTCTCCGAAGGTTTCGACTGTCCCGATGTGGAGTTCGTGCAGCTGGCACGTCCCACGCTTTCCCTGGCGAAATACCTGCAACAGGTAGGACGTGGGTTGAGGAGATCGGCAAACAAGGCGTCCTGTATGCTGATAGACAATGTGGGTCTGTACCGCATCTTCGGTCTGCCTGCTCGGAACCATGACTGGGCGGCGATGTTCGAGGGACGGATGATTGGCAACGCGCTGTCCCGGGCACGGACGGAAGGCGGATTGTACCTGCCTGCTTTGTCATTGACGGACAGTGGCGGGCAGCAGGAGGAGGTATGGGAGATTGTTATGACTCACGACCGGTTGCTGGAAGCCATCCGGAACCGGGAGGAAGCAGAAGAGGGAAAGGAATCACAAGCCGCCTTGAAATCTTATCCCGACCGGCGGAGTAGCTTGTGGGGGCTGAAGCGTGGAAACAAGATAACAGTGTCTCCCCGTTATCTGCAAGTCTTTGACATTCAGGGAAACCGTGTGGCAGTCCGTTTGAAAGATGGACAGGCAGGAGTGGTGAGTGCCTCCGGGGAGCCGGAAGTGATACTCGGGTATTGTCGGAGATTGAAGTTCCTGAAAGAGGAACTGCTGGCTGTTACGGATAATGCCGGCACGGTTTCCTACATGGACATGAAAACAGGCCGCACTTACCGGGAGAAGCCGGTGGTGTTTTCCTACGGCGGTGTGAAATTGCTGAGGGTAGGGGAGACTTTCCATAGCCGTACAAAAAAAGCATACGCTTCCATGAACGGGCTGCATAAAGACAGCATCTGCTTTTATGAATATTACTTGAAGATACCGGATTATCGCGTACCGAAGTCCTGCAAGCTGGTGGATTCCGTATGGTCCACGGTGTTTGATGTGTTCGCCTGCTTGTTGGCAGGGGATGACGAGGAAGTTTATTGGTGCTGCGGCCGTCTGGCCGACCGGAGCATCGTGGTGATGGACGGGGCTGGAAGGTATTACCATGTGGAAAAAGGAAAGAGGAAGCGGTACATTGCCACTAACCTTCCCAGACCCGGTGAGCAGGACTTCGACACGGCTGTAAAGAAGCTGAAAGAGGAAGCCGGGCAGCGGGCGGAGGAAACGGATCGGCAGAAGAGAAGGAACGAGGAAGCGAAAAGGCGGAAGAGGCTGGAGGAGATAAGAGATGCCCTTCCGTACCGTATGGGCATGAAATGGGGCTTGAAACTGGGGGAACGTATCATCGTTCCTCCCAAATACAGAAAGATTCTTCCTCCTGTGGGCGTTTATTGTGCTTTTGAAGAGAGCGCCTGCCGGTGGGGGGTGATGGCACTGGACGGGAAAGTGATGGTGGAAGCCCGCTACCAGGAGGTGGATATAGAAAACAACGGCACGGTACACCTGACCGTCATTCCCGGCAAAGTGAAGACCGTCAAACTGTAAGTGTTTCCGGAATGAAACACAAATGACGCGAATGACATAAATTAAAAATCAAGATAAATTTATGCCATTCGCGTCATTTGTGTTCTAAAAAAAAAGTGAGCATCTGCCTGAGTTTGCACATACATTCAGAAAGGTTTCTATTATTACAGAATTTTTTCCATAATAAGCACCATTTCTTTCTTTTTTCACATTTTTTTTCTGTACTTTTGCGCTCAAATTTAAAAACCATTTTTTATAACCCAATATGGCAAATGTGATTAAATTACACAAAGGCTTGAACATCAACCTGAAAGGGAAACCTGCTCAGGAGTTCTTTGACGTGAAGCAGCCGGACATCTATGCGATAGTGCCCGATGATTTTCATGGCGTGACTCCTAAAGTCGTGGTCAAAGAACAGGAATATGTGACGGCCGGGGGAACATTGTTTGTTGACAAGAACCACCCCGAAGTGAAGTTCGTATCTCCGGTAAGCGGTGTCGTTACCAGCGTGGAGAGAGGCGAACGTCGTAAAGTCTTAAGCATCTCCATTGCAGC
>CECA01060807.1_pt1 | contig 10462 bp, 7 predicted proteins | sample 557351 | NCBI WGS metagenome assembly CECA01 (sample SAMEA3182051, study PRJEB8094) | gut metagenome | biome: human; feature: gut; material: Stool; isolation source: human stools | place: Canada | collected 2012-03-07 | reverse complement strand
TTGAAAAAATTTTGGCCGAAACGGTCGAAACAGGGATGGATTTGTTTTGGTATTCAGCTCCGCAATATTTTTGTTCGCCTTTCTTCCGGCGGTTTTTATAATATACAGGCTGTTGCCGGGCATCCGCTCGCGCAATGTGTTCCTCGCATTAAGCAGCCTTGTGTTCTACGCATTCGGGCAGCTCGTCTATCTGCCGCTGTTTCTCGCATCGATACTCATCAACTACATATCCGGCCTGCTCCTGTCGGGTAAATTCAGACGCAGCCGCCTGATACTTACGCTCGCCGTCGTTCTCAATCTCGGCATACTCTGCGTCTTCAAGTACACGGATTTTCTCATCGGCAACGTAAACTCCCTGTTCGGAACAGCCATCCCGCTCACGGGGATCGTCCTGCCCATCGGCATATCGTTCTTCACATTCCAGGGGCTCTCGTACACGATAGATGTCTACCGCGAACCGGAATGCGGTACGCGCGATTTCACAAAGCTGCTGCTCTATATATCCTTCTTCCCGCAGCTCATCGCGGGGCCGATCGTCAAATATCATGACGTCGCCGCGCAGATAGACAGCCGCCGCTGCACAAGAGACGAGACTGAGGCCGGCATACGCCGCTTCATCGTCGGTCTTGCGAAAAAGGTACTGATATCGAACGCCGCGGGCTACGTCGTGGACAAGGTGTTTTCCGATTGCCTGTACGCTGCGGGCGGACTTGACTGGCGGCTGGCGTGGCTCGCCGGAATATGCTACACGCTCCAGATATATTTCGATTTCAGCGGGTACAGCGACATGGCCATCGGACTGGGGCATATGTTCGGCTTTACCTTCAAGGAAAACTTCAATTTCCCGTACGCGTCAACGAGCATGACGGAATTCTGGCGGCGCTGGCATATCTCGCTGTCAACATGGTTCAAGGAGTATCTGTATATCCCCCTCGGCGGGAACCGCCGCGGCCGCTGGCGCACCGCACTGAACCGCCTTATCGTGTTCTTCTGCACGGGTATATGGCACGGCGCGAACTGGACCTTCGTGGTCTGGGGTCTGTGCCACGGCGCGCTGACCAGCCTTGAAAATCTCGGTGTGATTCCCGTAAAGCGGCTTCAGGAAAGCCGCGTCGGGCAGATCATTTGCAGAGTATACACGCTGCTCTCCGTGATGCTGCTGTTCGTGGTGTTCCGTGCGGCGTCGCTGGAGGAGGCCGCGCGAGTCATCGGCGCGATGTTCTCCGGCGTGCACACCGCCTACGGCAGCTACATGCTGCACTGTCTGCTTACGCCGGCCTGCTGCGTGACGCTTTTTGCCGCGATACTTTTCTCTGGCAGTCTCATACCGCGCCTGCGCGCGAAAATAGGCGAGCCGGTCTCCGCCGTCCGCGTGATATCCGCGGAGCTGCTGTGCCTGCTGCTGTTCGCGCTGTCGGTATTCAGCCTTGCGCGCGGCGGCTTCAACCCGTTTATCTACTTCCAGTTCTGAGAGATCGATAATATGAAAAAAGCCAAGCTTATATTCATATCAATATTCATTGCGCTGTGCCTTGTCCCGTCAGCCGGCATGCTGCTTTTCGGCGAGGCTCAGCCCGCCGCAAACGAGGTGCTTGCCGCAAAGCCCGCCATAACAACGCGGAGCGGGGAATTCAACCTGAGCTTTCTCTCCGACGTCAGCGACTATATTGCCGACCGCTTCGCCTTCCGGCAGGAGCTTGCCACCGCGTGGGCGGGCGTCAACGCAAAGCTTTTCGGAACCTCCGTTGAGGAACAGGTGATCCTCGGCAGTGACGGCTGGCTCTATTTCTCGGATACGCTCCCTGACTACATGGGGCAGGGGATGAGCGATACTCAGCTGCGGTATCTGGCAAACGATCTCGCGCTGATGCAGGAATATATCGAAAGTCAGGGCAAGCAGTTTGCTTTCACGATCGCGCCCAACAAGAACAGCATCTATCCCGAGCATATGCCGGACTATATTGAAAACCGGCACGGCGAGTCAAACGCTGCCCGCATGGGCGCGTATCTCGACACAGCCGGCGTGAATTACCTCGACCTCTTCGAAATCCTCGGCAGTGAAGAAAACCTTTACTATAAGACGGACACTCACTGGAACTCCCGCGGCGCAGCCTTGGCTGCCGATGGACTGCTGGAGCTGCTTGACCGCGGCGGCGATTATTCCGCTGCAAGCTTTGCAACGGCGGAAAATCACAGGGGAGACCTGTACGAAATGCTCTATCCCGCAGGGCGCGCCGTGGAAACCGCGCCGGCCTACGACGGTGAGCTTTCTTACATATGCGAGTCCGACCCGAACGGCGGCAACGCGATAACCATTAAAACCGTCTGTGATGCTGGAACCGACGGGCTTATGTGCTGGCGCGACTCGTTCGGCATCGCGCTGTATCCCTACCTCGCGCAGAGTTTCGCTGCGGCGACATTCTCCCGCAGCGCGGATTATGATCTCACGCTTGCAAATTCCGCCGATGCGGTTATAATCGAGCTTGTGGAGCGAAATCTGAGCAATATTCTCAGCCGCGAGCCGACATTTCCCGCTCCAGCGCGCGAGCTGCCCTCGGCGGCAAGCGTTGGGACAATAGCCGTCGATTCCGATGAAGCAAAGACCGACGCTATGGCGGACTATGTCCGCGTATCCGGCGAGCTTGGGGCGTATATGCTCGATTCCGGCAGCCGCGTATATATTGCAGCCGGGGACACCGCGTATGAAGCGTATATCTGCACTTCAAGCGATTCCGACGCACTGCGCTTCTTCGCATGGATACCAGCGGGTGAAGAGGCGCATCAAGTTATAACAACTCTCAATTCAGAATATACGGCATATCAGATCAGTTAAGATATGCGGAATGGAGGCCAAAAATGAAAAAACTCATCTCAATTATTCTGCTCTGTGCAACGGCTGTGCTCCTCTGCGCATGCGGCTCCGCGGCTCCGGACAAATCCAGCTCCGGCGGCAGCGCAGTACCGCCGATGCAGACCGCTTCCGGCAGCGATACCCAGGCGGCCGCCGACGCGCCTGAAGAAAAGGCTGCTGAGAACGAGCAGAAGATCATCGCCGAGAGCTATATCGGCAAAGAGGTCAGCGAGCTGTATGACGCGATAGGCGAGCCGGAGTCGGTCAGCTACGCTTCCAGTTGCCTTGGCAGCGGCGAGGACGGCGAGCTTGTGTACAACGGCTTCACGGTGTATACATATAAGGAAGGCGACTCCGAGGTAGTCCAGAACGTGCAATGACAAAGACCGACACAAAAAAGCGGCTCAGAATATATATAATAGCAGCTGTAATACTCGTCATTATCGCGGGCGCGGCCGCATTCGTGTGGTACCGCTTCGGCTCCGTGAAGGTGTCCTGCACGCTTGATGACGGCAGTGTGACAGAGACGCGGCTCTCCCGCGGCGATAGCTTTGTTTTCCCAGAGACCGCCGATTATGACGGGTACACCTTCGTCTACTGGATGGACGCAAAGGGCGCGCGTTACAGCGGCGAAAGCGTAGAGTTATACGTAAGCACAAGCTTCTCACCGGTGTATACCGTCGCTCTCGAGACCGTAGAGCATAATCCGTATCTTTTTCCGGACGAGAACGGGTTCTACCGCCCGTATGACAAGCTGACCCGCGGCGAGGCGGCGCGTATGATATATGCGCTGCTGGCGCAGCCCGTTGAAGCCACGGGAAATTATATCGACGTTGACAAGAACGCCGACTACGCGCAGGCAACTGCCGCGCTCTGGCAGCTGAAGGTAACAGGGGAGAGCAAGTTCCACCCTGACGAGATCATCACGCGCGGGGAGCTGCTGTCTCTGCTATGCAGCTTCTACCGTGAGACCGAGCAGGACTACGCGTTTGCCGATGCCGACAGCGACAGCTATTATTATCGCGAGCTGTGCACCGCAGCGGAGCTTGGCTGGATAAACAGCGGCGAGGATGTGAACGCGCTGCCCGACGAGGAGCTTACGAAGATAGACGCGGTGCGCCTTATAAACAATATACTCAACCGCGAGAAAGCAGGGAAGGTGTCCGCAAAGCTTCTCGGCGCAGTACCCGATGCAAGCCCGCAGCTTTCCGATTACGCGGAACTGCTCGAGGCCGCGCTGGGGCACGAATACGAGATCGTTGACGGCGTCGAGCGCTGGACGGCAAACGACGACTTCACGCGCCATTCCTCAAGCTTCGTCACGATAGGGACGCACCTGTACTACTTCGACAGGACCGGCACCATCGCGCGCAATACCGACGTCGGCACGATGCACTTTGACGAGTATGGCCGCTACACCTCCGGTATGCCGGAGCTTGACGAGCTGATCCAGCAGGTCATTGCCGAGAACACGGACGACTCGATGACGCAGGAGGAGAAGCTGAAGGTTCTCTACGATTACACCGTCAACTCCTTCAGTTACCTACGCCGCAACTATTACGCCATCGGCGAGACCGGCTGGCAGAACAAAGAGGCCTACACCATGCTCTCCACCGGCATGGGCAACTGCTACTGCTATGCGGCAACCTTCGGCGAGTTGGCGCGCGCCATAGGCTATGATGCGCAGGCCTACAGCGGCACGGTCGGCTCGAACCGCGCGAAACACAGCTGGGTCGAGATCGAGATCGACGGTGTGAATTACACATTTGATTCTGAGCTGGAGATGGCTGGGCGCAAGAAGTACGTGTACAGAGACATGTACATGATGACACCTGAGCAGGCCAGAATCTGGAACTACAAGAGATAAGGCGAAATGAAAACGAAAAAGATCCTTTTAGCTTTAATACTGGCGCTCTCACTGCTGCTTCTGACGGCCTGCGATATCGACTCCGTCATCAGCGCGGCAGGGCTGGAGCCGCCGTCCCGCCAGACGGAGCAGCCCGCGGCGTCGGAATCTCCCAATGCAGCGGCGCAGCCGGAGGCGACCGCAGAGGTAACGCCGGAGCCGGAACCGGAGGTATACATCGTCCGGCTGCCTGAGACGGCTTTCCGCCTCGCACCCAAAACCGAGGAGAGCAACGTTATCGCCACGCTTGACGCGGGGACGGAGCTGCGCTGCCTCGGCAAAGAGAATGAGTTTCTTTATGTGGAGCTGGCAGACGGCTCTCAGGGCTGGTGCAACGGCTGGTATCTCCGCGCGAAGGATGACGCGCTTGAGGCACAGCGCGAGGAGGAGTATCTGAGCGAAATGACGTCGAGCGAGACATTCGTTCCCATCGACGGTGAGCCTGTATACACCTGCACCGCGACGCGCCTGAACTGCCGCGCGGAGCCTAACACCAAGGCGACCATCCTTCACCAGATAACCATGCTCACCGAGGTGAACGTGCTCGGCCAGGACGGGGACTTTTATCTCTGCCGTCTGGATGACGGGGGAATAGTCTACTGCTCCGTGAACTATCTCACCGAGGGCGCGACCTACGCCGAGTATGACGGCGCGGTCGATCTGCGCGTGTATCTGCCAGACGCCAAATTCGAGCTGCTGTTCGCAAGCCCCAACAACATTACCGGCTCCGCGATGTATCCCGCCGTGCCGCTGATGGAGGAAAAGACCGCCGAAATGCTGAAGCAGGCATTCGAGATTTTCCAGAACGACGGCTACACGCTGAAGGTATACGATGCGTATCGTCCCAGATCGGCGCAGGTAAAGCTGTATGACATTGTCCAGAACAACAAGTTCATCGCCAATCCCTATACCGGCGGCTCATGGCATCAGCGCGGCCGCGCGATAGACATGTCCCTCATTGACAACGCGACCGGCCTTGAGCTTGAGATGCCGACCCCGATGCACACCTTTGACGATTCCGCGGCGCGTTACAGCCGCGATTCGTGGACAGAGGAGGCGCGCAAAAACGTGGATTACATGACAAGTGTTATGGAATCGGTCGGTTTTGGCATTATTCAGACGGAATGGTGGCATTTTGAGAACAATTCCGGCCCCGGCAGCTACCTGCCAGACGAAATTGATTTCACGAGCCTGACATATAAGCCCGTCTCGGAATATCAGGGCAGCTGATAAATGATCCCCCATGCAGCGGCATGGGGGATCATTGCGCCTATAATTATATACAAAACCCGTCGGTGTAAATAAACCGTTAAGATAATTTTTCAACGAAGTATACAAAAAGTTTTAATTGGCTTGAAATACATGGTACGATATGGTATATTCCTTTGGCAAATGAATATTCAGTTCGAAAGGAGATTTCCATGAAGAACCACATGACACGCTTCCTGTCCCGTGTGCTCGTGCTGCTGATGATGCTTCAGCTTGTCAGCGTCGGGCCGGTTTTCGCCACCTCGGCCTCTGCCGAGAACGACGAGGCGGAGCAGGAGGAGATACTGGCAAATGACGCCGAGGACGACGTCGAGGAAGCGGCACCCGCCGAAGAACCGGCGGAAGAAGAGCCCGTTGAGAACGAGGAACCTGTCGAAGAGCCGGTTTTTGACGTTGAGGCTTCGGCCGACGAGATCGCGCTCAAGGACGGCGCGGCCATCATCAAGACCAGTGACCTCAACGAGGTAAAGGCCATTCTTGCAAAAGCCCTCATCGCAAACTACGATCCTGAGAAGGATTACAGCGAGCTTGAGTGGGAGTATGAGTGTGAAGGAAAGCGCGCCCTTTCCTCAAACACAGCTTGGGGCTCCATCGGAGGATTTACAAGCAAAAATTGGGTGGGCACAAGCTACACCCATCCCGCCCTGTGGGACAATGCTGACGGTACATACCGTGTACGTCTCGCCAGCAACACGGATGTCGTTGTAAGCTTCACCAAGGCAACCAAGCTCAATTCCGGCATTGCCCTCGTGGAGAATCCTACGCTCAAGCTTTTCTATAACGACGACGGCTCCGTCAACTACGACGAAGTCCGCGCGATGGTGCTTGAGCAGATCGCTTCCACCACTCCGGAAGGCCTCACCGCTGATGATCTGCATTTTACATATTATGCGGCCTCCAGTCTTACTGGATTAAAGCATGATTGGGTTGATTTCGAAGGTAGCTCAAGATACCCCGCAATGAGCTCCGGTGAGCAGCGGATAAAAATCAGCTACGACGGCAACGAATCCTACTACGGCACCGAAGTTGAGTTTACCGTTAATGTTGAAGTCGGCCGCGACGATTCCAAGCTTGAGTTCTGCGAGAATCCCACCATCAAGCTCGTTTACAACGATGATCTCAGCATTGATTACTCCGCCGCTTATCAGGCAATTTTCAACCTGCTTGAAACCAAGGTGCCTGAAGACATCACGCTCGACGACCTGACTATCGAGTATTATGCAACCGCTAAATCCGGTTCCCTTGGTGAGCTCGGAAAGGAATGGATGCCGCTTGAAGGCGGCAAAGAAACCTTGACCTATCCCGGAATCAGTGAAGGCACCCAGACCATTCGTGTTTCCTACGCCGGTGACAAGACCCATAATCCCACCTCCGTCACCGCAGAAGTCACCGTTCTTGGCCGCCCCGAAGTCAATGTAGCGCAGAAGGAAGGCCCCTACAACGTCGGTTTCGTTTTTGCCGACGCTGAGAACTACGACTATGACGCGACCGCACGCGCGATCTATGACGCTGTCGTCGCCTCCAACGATCAGGGGCTCGGTTACGAGGACTTTACTATCAAATATAATGCGTCCACTACATTAACACCTGAATATAAGGAGCTTAATTACTCCGGTCTCCTCAACAAGTTCACCGACGGCACTTGGACGATCCGCTTCTCCTGGAACGGCACCGCCGCATACAAGGACGGCTACTTTGATGTCGAAGTAACCGTTACCGACAGCCGCGAGGCGTCCGCCGTCGTTCTCAAGGACGGCGCGGAGATCACCTACAACATGGACGCTTCCGTCATGGAGCAGGCCATATTCGACAATGCCATCGACTGGGATAATTCCGCTCTGCCCGCAAAAGAAAAACTCAGCCTTGACGATTTCACCATCGAGTATTACGCATCCTCTGTCTCCGAGACCGGTGCTTTTGACGGCGCATTAAAAGCTTGGGCGCCGGTTGGCGGCGGCACGGTTGTTGTGGTCAAGTACCCCCAGATGGGCGCGGCAGATGCACAGCAGATTCGCGTAACCTACAAGGGCAGCACCGAGTTCCGTCCCTCCGAGACGGTCGAGGGCACTCTGAAGGTCAACAAGGCCGACGTCAAGGTCAAGGTTCACTCCGCGATCATCCGCGCGAATGAGGAAGTCCCCGCAAACTTCGTCACCATTGATCCGAACGATCCCAAGATCGACATTTACACCGTTTACGCCGGCATCAGCAGCTCCAACGTTGAGAACGACGTCAGCAAGCTCGGCGGATGCATCTATCTCGACCTGCCTGACAAATTCCAGAACAGCGTTATTATCAAGATAATCGATCCGGTACTTGATAGCATCTATCACAAGTCGCTGACCGAGATCATGCAGGAGGGTACCACCGTCGGTGCACTCAAGGAAGCTCTTAAGACTCAGGAAATCCTTGATCTGCTGAAGAAGCTGAATATCGACACCGGCGCTGTCGGTCAGCTGATTGAAGTCCTCAACAAGCTGCCCGGCGTGTTCGACAATACGCGCGTCGCATTCGGCACTCCGAACCACGCTGGCGTTTACACCGCCACCGCCATCACCGATAACGCCAACTACAACACCGGCGTCGGAGTCGGTGTGCTGACCGTGCTGAAGGTCACCAAGGGCGTCAAGATCACTTGGGAAACTGAGATTCCCAAGAAGCTCACTACGGACGAAGCCGCAGCTTTCAACTGGGACGCTTATCTGACCGTTGACGGCGTCGCAGTCAAGGATGCAAGCAATATCCGCTACCTGTACAGCGGCTTCACCAGCAAGTGGAAGCCGTACTCCAGCACCACCACTGCTCCGACCGAGCCGGGACGCTATGTCGTGACCGTCGTCACCATCAACGGTGACTATCTTGCAGCTCCCGTGACCCGCACCTTCCAGATCACCAAGTAATCGCAATACAGAAAACACTCTGCGGCTCTTACTGCAGAGTGTTCTTTCGCGCAAGTGGAGGGGAGAACTCAAAAAATGCCCTGCGGAAGGCTCCGCAGGGCATTTGTGCATATTGACGGAAGAAAATCCCTTAATTATAATTATTTGGCAAGTATCTTCTTGAGCTTCGCGTATCTCGGCAGGGAGCTTTCCAGCGGAAGCTGCGGCTCTCCCTGAATGAGGGGGAGTGCATAGTCGATGAACTCCTTGGTCAGGCCGTTGTGCTCGGCATTGATCCACTCCATCGGAACCTTTTTCTCAAAGTTTGCAACGGAGCTGAGCGGAAGCAGCTCATATTCGCAGGTGTATTTGCCGTCAACATAGACGCGCTTGAAGCCGACCATCTTGCCGGTGCAGCCGGAAACAGCCAGCTTGACCGCCTCTTCGCCCGCGCCGAAGGCCTCGTCGATATCAACCTTGGAGGCGAGATGCGCGCCGCAGCGCTGAAGCAAGCTAAGCTCAATGCCGCGAACCTTGACGCCGGGGAAGTGCTCTTTCACGATGGAAGCGAGCAGCGCGGCCAGCCCGCCGAGCTGCGCGTGACCGAAGCCGTCGCTTGCGGAGGTCTTGGCCTCAGAGACAAAGCTGCCGTCGGCATAGTGGATGCCCTCGGACACCGCGACGAACACCTTGCCGTTGGCCTTATAGACCTTGTCGATGTCGGCGAGGAACTTGTCCATGTCGAAATCACATTCCGGGAGGTACACGAGATCCGGGCCGGAGCCGAAGTGAGATGCCAGAGCGGCGCTTGCAGCAAGCCAGCCCGCGTGACGACCCATGATCTCCACGATGGTGATCATGCTGTTGTTGTAAACTCTCGCGTCCTTATTGATCTCCATGCAGCTCGTTGCGATATATTTTGCCGCGCTGCCGAAGCCGGGGCAGTGATCCGTGCCGTAAAGGTCGTTATCGATGGTCTTGGGGACGCCCATGACGCGGCACTCATAGCCGACGGACTCCATGTAACGGCTGATCTTCGCGCAGGTGTCCATGGAATCGTTGCCGCCGTTATAGAAGAAATAGCGGACGTTGTACTTCTTGAATATCTCAAGGATGCGCTTATAATCGGTGTCATCATCTTCAGGAGCCGCTATTTTATAACGGCAGGAGCCAAGCTCGGAGGACGGAGTGTGCAGCAGGAGCTCAAGTTCTGCCGGATCCTCTTCATCCATGACGAAAAGCTCGTCGTTGAGAACGCCAACTATACCGTGCGACGCGCCGTAGACCTTGGTGATGTCCTCGGATTCAAGCGCAGTCTTGATAACGCCGTACGCGCTGGCGTTGATGACCGCAGTCGGCCCCCCCGATTGACCGAAAATGCATGCCCCTACCAATTTCCCGTTCATTTTTGCTTTCTTCCCTTCATTGAAATCTTTAGAAAAATTTTTGGGTTTTGTCAAATGTGCGACTTGATTATAACATAGTTTGAGGATATAATATAGATGTAATTTTGTATAAAAACAAAATGATCACAAAATTGGAAAGGGAGATTTCAAC
>CECA01074589.1_pt1 | contig 10630 bp, 9 predicted proteins | sample 557351 | NCBI WGS metagenome assembly CECA01 (sample SAMEA3182051, study PRJEB8094) | gut metagenome | biome: human; feature: gut; material: Stool; isolation source: human stools | place: Canada | collected 2012-03-07 | reverse complement strand
ATCTGATAGTTGCTGTTTTAACATTTTCTATAATGAACCATGGCTTTGAATGGATTAAAGATATTATAGGAAGTATGTCTGATGAGTTTGCCAATGCCGGATTTACAATGAGTCCTGTTGTAATGTTTGGCAGTATTGCAGTAATATCCCTGCTCTACACGATCTCTATGCTGTTTTTCAGCCTTACTACCGGCTACAGGGCAAATGGAAGCAAAGATGCTAACTCTGTGCTTACTTTCATCATACTTTATGTGATCGGTCAGGTCGCAAATATTATAGTGATGATTTTTACATTTTTTATTCCGCTGTCATCAAAGGGATCTATCACTTACATTTTAAATGTATTAAACCATCAGGAGGTTGCAGGTCTTATGAACAGAGTAGTCATCGGTGCACTTGCCGTTTCGCTGCTTCTCACTGTTGTGTATGTCGCAGGCTCGATATACAACATGACAAGGAAGCTTAATCTGGAGTAGGAAAAATGAGGGGCAAATTACCTTTTGCCCCTCATATCATTATATCCTAATCTCTCGTATCTGCATAATCCAGATCAAACCCTATCCACACCTTAGTTCCTTTTCCAATCTCTGACTCCATGCGGATTGTATGCCCCAGCTTGTCTGCCATCTGCCTGCACAGATAAAGCCCAATTCCTGTAGCCTTCTTATCGGCATGACCATTGTAGCCTGTGTAGCCCTTTTCAAAAACGCGTGGCAGATCCTCGGCTTTGATTCCTATTCCGGTATCCTTTATTGTAATAAAAAACCGGTTAGCTTTCTTAGCCGTTTCTATTTTAACAAAACCCTGTGGCGTATATTTTATAGCATTTGAAAGTAGCTGTTCCAGTATAAATACAAGCCATTTTCCGTCAGTATATACCTCCTGCACGGTTCCTGAATAATTCATCCCAATATGCCTTCGGATCATAATCTTTGCATATTTTTTGATGGTATCACGTATGACACCATCCACACTGACTTTTTCAAGCACAAAATCATTTTCGGTGCTGCTCACACGCTGGTACTGTAAAGCCATACTGACATATTCCTCTATGCGGAATAATTCGTCCTCAAACGAATCCATGTTATCTGACAGCAGGCACTGACTCTGTTCATCATCACACATCAGCTGACCAAGCTCCTCCCGCTCTGCCTCAAGCAGTAGTTTCATAGCCGATATCGGAGTCTTTATCTGGTGCACCCACATAGAGTAATAATCTCTCATCTGTGATTGTCTGATTGCAGCACTGCTTTCTGACTCACTTCTTGCAATACTTTGATTTTCCAGCAGCCTGTGATAAAGCATCTCCACATCATCTGCTGCTTCCGGAAGCTGTGCCTGTTCCTCAACCGGACGCTCTAAAGCATTGCTTAGAGCTTTTACCTTGCTGCTATATCCCAAAAAGCCAGCCAGCACTGTTATAATAATAATCATTGCATCAAGCACTGCTGCATACACCACATCCTGTTTGCGCGCACCAATCAGGTACATGTAAAGCAAATGGATACATGACATTGTGACTATCATCAGAATCCATATATAGTTTTGTTTTATAAAGTTTGTCAGATGCGATTTGTTTTGTATTTTTGCCATGACCTCTCACCCCAGCCTGTACCCAAGCCCCTTTTTTGTGACAATAAAGCTCTCAAGCCCTATAGAATCCAGCTTTTTACGCAGCCTGTTGACATTCACCGAAAGCGTATTCTCGTCCACATACGCATCACTCTCCCACAGCTTCTCCATTAGAAGGCTGCGCGATACAATCCTTTCTTTGTTGTCAAAAAGTGTCTGCAATATTTTGAGCTCATTCTTCGTAAGCTCGAGCCTTTTGTCGTCATAGGTTATGGTGGCATCAGATATATTGAGCATGGCGCCATTATGCTCCAAAACACTGTTGTTTGCGCCAAAATCATAGCAGCGCCTGATGATAGCCTGTATCTTTACGGTCAGCACATCGAGGTCAAACGGCTTTGCTATAAAGTCATCAGCCCCCATACTGACTGCCATCACTATATTCATATTATCAGCAGCGGATGACAGGAAAACCACAGGAACCTTTGATACCCTTCTGATTTCCGTACACCAGTGATACCCATTGTAAAACGGCAGACCGATATCCATAAGTACAAGCTGCGGATCAAATGATGCAAATTCTGACATTACAGCATCAAATTTCTGCACCACATGCACATCATAATCCCATTTTTCCAAATGTCTTCTGACAAGCTTTGCTATGGTCTCGTCATCCTCAACCAAAAATATTCTATACATTATTTTACGCTTTCTTCCATGATAATCTCAGCCGCATCGATGATGAGCTGTGATGCCTTCATACGGAGTAAATCCGGCTTGAGCTGTGCCTTTGGAAGCACCTGCTTTACAACGTCAACAGGCTGACCATACTTCTGTGAAATAAGCTCATACTGCTCATCCATCTCCTCGTCAGATACAGTGATATTTTCTACTCTGATGATTTCATCGAGAACAGCCTCAAGCTTTGCCTGCTTCTGTGCAACCGGCTTGAGTTCATCCTTTAAGCTGTCCATAGTCTTGCCTGTCATCTGAAGATACTGCTCCATAGCCACACCCTGCTGTGCAAATGATGCTGCCATCTGCTGAAGCTGCATATTTACCGCTGTCTCTACTGCCTGTGGCGAAACAAGGCATGAGCTGCTTTCAAGAATCTGGTCATAGAGCTTTTCTCTTGCCGCATCAGCCTTTCTTGCCTCTACCTGGTACTCAAGATACTCGTTGATATATTTCTTTAAATCCTCCACTGACTGTACCTCAGGGAAATTGAGAGATGCTGCAAACTCATCGTTCAGCTCTGCTTCCTTCTCATTGTAAATCTCGTGCAACTTAACCTTGAAAACAACCGCTTTGCCTGCAAGCTCCGGCGCATGATACTGCTCAGGGAATGAGAGATTTATGTCTCTGTCCTCACCGATTTCCATGCCTACAAGCTGCTCCTCAAAGCCCGGAATAAAAGAGCCTGAACCGATCCCCAGAGGATATTTCTCAGCCTTTCCGCCCTCAAACGCAACTCCGTCCTTAAAGCCCTCGTAGTCGATTACTGCGGTGTCGCCCATCGCTAATGGGCCTGTTTTCTGCTCTCTGACAGGATTTCCTGAAAGAAGTGTCGCTATCTGTGAATTAACATCCTCCTCTGTATATGCAATATAAGGGATGTTTGCCTTTAATCCTTTGTAATTTCCTAATACGATGTCCATGATTATACCTTTCTTTTATGTGTATTTATATCTGCTTAACGAAGCTGTTATATGCAAATAGTATACACTAGTTACCAAATAAAGCCAATAAAAACTCTTTTTATTGGCAGGCTTAATTTCTTACTGCCTTAAAGCACAGCCATCTATGCTCAGATTCCTTAAAAATCAAAAAACCAATTCCCACCATAACCGGTGTATACAGTCCCAAATCGAGCCAGCTTTTTACATGCCATCCATAAGATACCACTCTCATAAGAATTGCTGAAAGCTGTCCAAGTATAACCGGTATCATAATATTTTTTCCAACTACTATAAGCTTTGCTTTTCTCAACTTTTTAAGGTCAACCGGCGAATATATATATTTCTCAAATATATTAACTTTTCTACCATTTTCCCATATATATGTAATGTATCTGGACTGTGCATAATACAATCCAAATGTAAAAAATACCACCATATTATAATAATAAAGATCAAATTCAGTATTCATTACACCACAAAATGCACCTGCGATTACCACAAAACCCATACCCATATTCATGAGGACATACGTTCCGCAGGTCTCAACCATCATGCGCTTTTTCCAATTGTCGTGCTCCGTTTTAATCAGGGTACTCATATTCATTTCACATCTCCATCTGTTTTCTATTGCGTGCTGTACGCATAATACAATTCATAAAATGATACTATTCTTATCCCAGTGTGACCGCCAGCAATTATAAGCTACTCTAGCATCTCACGCATTGAATATTCTCCGTTCTTTACATCTATAACATAGTCTGCCACCCTCGACAAATCATCGTCCAGATGTGTGGCAAAGAGTATTGTCATCTCATACTCTGCCACAAATTCCTGCAGTAATTTTAAGAAGTCATCCCTGAACACCGGGTCTAGATTGGCAGTCGGCTCATCCATCAGAAGCACTTTAGGTCTGTATGCTGCCGCAAATGCAAACTGATACTTTATCATTTCTCCTGTAGAAAACGAGCACAATCTGCGTCTTGGGGAAAGCTCCAAATGTGCAAGCATCCTGTGATACTCCTCACTATCCCAGTTCTTATAAAATGGACTGTATATTTTTTCGTTTCCATTGGCATCCTGCGACAGGTAAAATTTCCTGTCCTGCGACACTATTCCTACAAGCTCTTTTACCTTGGTCTTATTTTTTACAACATCAAGACCGTCTATGTATATTTTGCCCTTCATTTTGTCATACATTCCAAGCATCATATGAAGCAGTGTTGTCTTTCCCGCACCATTTTCTCCCTGTACACCTACAATGTAGCCCTTTGGTATTTCTAAATTTGCGGGCTTAATCACAAATTTTTTTAATTTTAAAGAGGCATTTTCTATTTTTATAACTGTCTCATCCATTATTTTTCTCCCAATACACGAACCATATCTATTATATCCTTCAAGGTCATTCCGGCATTCTCACAATCTGCAAGCAGTTCTGACATCCTGTTCTCAAGATTCATCATCTGTTTTTCACGCAAAAGATCATTTTTCTGCTCGCACACGTAAAATCCACGCCCCGGCACCGACTCTATTACGCCTTCCTTTTCCAGCTCCTCATAAGCACGCTTTGTCGTAATCACACTGACTGCCAGCTCCTTTGCCAGCACTCTGATTGACGGCATGCCATCGCCTGCCTTAAGCTCACCGCTTACCACTGCATCGCGTATCTGATTTATAATCTGCTCATATATCGGCATACTAACTGTTGTTGAAATGACTATTTTCATACACACCTCTACGCAATTTTTTTGTCTTTTTTTGATTCAGCAAACTCGTAATCTGCCATACAGCGAACAATATCGTCATAATATTTTTTCCTGCAGGATACAATCATCGATATAAAAAACACACCTATCACTAAAGAAATTAATATCTGAACCAAATCCAGCGAGCTGTCATTCTGGTCATAGCTTGCGGCAACAACCACCGCGGACATAAACATGATTACATCAAATATCGTTAATCTGCCCGGATTCACGCTGCCCAGATAATTGTCAAATGAAGTACAATACAAAATACCTGCCATTACAAGCATCTCACACATATAATAGACTATTCCTGATACTGTCAAAGTCTTATCAGGGCTGATTATTGCCGTGATTAATATAGGTAAAAGCAGCACTATATACGACACACGGAATCTGTATTTGAACATTTTTTGTATATAATGCTGTCCTTGTTCTCTTGAATACGGAGCCAGATACATATACTGTGGCAATTCGAATGCGCTTCTATTATGATTGCTGAAAATGGAAAAAATGCTGATCATCAAATTGTATATATACATTACCTGATTCAGGCCTCCAAATGAGCCTTCTGTAATTCCAAGCCAGAATAATGGTATCATAACTATGGCCAAAACAAGCTCCCGCCTGCTGCTATCCAAAATATTTTTCCACAATATTTTCGGCATTTTCCTTTCCCCCTTTCACCAGATAATGTATCAGCTCCCTGATATCAGGAGTATGCCCTTTAAGCTCTCTGTCTACCAGAATACATTTATCCCTTATAACCATGGCAGTGGAGCTGTATGTGCCTTCTTCCATGTAAACCACTGCTTCCTTTGGTATCAGCTTACATTTATATACAGGTCCTGTAACTATCCGAAAATGCTCACACGCAGCATCCTTAGGCTTAAAAAACAACAGCCTCCCTGCCTGCATATATGCAATATAGTCTGCTATTCTGTCCAGATCCTCCGTAATATGAGAAGAAATGATAATACTTTTTTCACCATCCGACACAAGCTCTGTACACAGCCTTAAAAAATCCTCCCTGAAGTGCTTGTCAAGCCCTGCAGTAGGCTCATCGAACAAAAAAAGCTTTGCTCCATACGACAGTGCAAATGCAAGCTGCGCTTTGATTTTCATACCTTTGGACAGTTTTTTGTATTTCTGCTTTCTATCAAGGTTAAATCTTTCAAGATATCCCAGATACTTTTCCATATCAAACCGCACATACATCTGCCCATAGTATTTTCCGAGCTTTTCGAGATTTATATTCTCATCAAAAAATCCCTCATCACCTACTACCGCTATTACTTCCCTGGCGGCTGCCTCATCGCTGTTTAAATTGTGTCCATCTATCACTATGTCTCCTGTTGACCTATACAGTCCCATCAGGCAGCGTAAAAGAGTTGTCTTGCCTGCTCCGTTTTCTCCTACAAGGCCGCATATGTAGCCCTTTGGCAAATTAAACGATATGTTTTCCAGATGAAACCTGTCCTCCCCGGACATTTCCTTATCCAATTCATGAACCCTTAGCATAACTCTCTCCTTTGCTTTCCCACAATTAAAATAGGTGTGCATATACTGTATATATAAATATATACAGTATATGCACACCTTTGTCAAGATATATTCTAAATATTTATGTACTACGACCAATATTACAACTCAATCAGGAAAAGAAATGCCAGTCCATAATAGGTCACAACTGCCACCAGATCATTCACCGTCGTGATAAGCGGGCCTGACGCAACCGCCGGGTCAATCTTTATCTTGTGGAAAAACATCGGAATCACTGTGCCCACAAGGCTTGAAATTGCCATTGCCACAAGCAGTGAAACTCCTACACAGCCTGATACCGCAAATGCTCCAAGCCATGTGTAGCCCTTGAACAAATGCACATATACTCCCAGAAATACAAGTGCCATCATTCCAAGCAGACCACCATTTACAAGGCCTATTCTTACCTCTTTTACTACGAGCAAAAGCTTCTGCTTACCGCTTAGATTCTCATCCATGAGCACTCTGATTGTGACAGCAAGTGACTGTGTTCCTACGTTTCCTGCCATATCAAGCACCAGCGACTGGAAGCAGATGACTATCGGCAAAGCCGCTACCACATTCTCAAATATTCCGACTACAGAAGACACTATCATTCCCAAAAAAAGCAGGATGATAAGCCATGGCATTCTCTTTTTCATACTCTCAAGCGTGGTCTCCTTCAGATCCTCCTCTGCGGTCAGTCCGGCGAGCTTTGCATAGTCCTCACCCATCTCATTGTCTACCATCTCTACAATATCATCAGATGTGATGACACCGAGGATATGCTTATCCTTTGAGAGCACCGGAATTGAATCCTCAGCATAGTCCTTGATTGTATCGATACAATCATCGATTTTCTCATGGTCAAGCACATATGGATAAGAATGGGCTATAATGCTTTCCAGATTCATGCCCTCCCTGGCTGTGATTAAATCCTTTAAATCAATAGCTCCCGCAAAGCATTCGTCTGAATCAACCACATATATGGTCATGATATTGTCGTTTTCGCCCGCCTGCCTCACTAGCTGGCTCATCGCCTGCTTCACTGTCAGTCCGCCCGGAATACAGATGTAGTTGGTTGTCATATAGCTGCCTATTTCATCATCGTCATATGACAGAAGCATCCTGACATCCTTTTCCGCTTCCTCATCCAGATGCTCTACAATCTCCTTCTTGTCCTCATCCTCCAGATTTTCAAGTAAATCGACAGCATCATCCGAATCCATCAGAGATACAACCCTGGCAGCCTGCTCCACAGACAGCTCATCAAAATAGGCCTGCGGCTCATCAAGATATGCAAAAATCTCCGCTGTCCGCTGTGTTCCAAGGAGCCTGTAAAGACGTTTGCGCTCCTTCTCGTTCATTCCTGCAAGCATATCAGCAATATCATTCTCATGATAATCTGACAAAACCTCCAGAATTTCCTTATCCGTTTTGTGGCTTCTCAATAAAGCAAGAAGCTCTTCGTATTTCTTTGTATTCATCTCCATTTCTCTCCTTTCTCATTTCCGATAGCATTTTCCACATAAAATAAACATATGTGGCTCTCCAAAATCCCGGGATTTTGAAGCATAAAAATCACTCCATGATAGAAAGGACGAAACCCGTGCACTCAATAAATTTGCGCACGAAAAAAGCACCTCACGGTGCCCTGATATATAAACAAGTATGCATTTGTGCACAGCAAAACACAGCACGGCGTAAGCCGATATTCCTTAATATGCCTACACTGTACCTCTAAAAACTGTCCGGTGACGAATTCTTCCACGGACAGAATCCACTATGCCTGCCAATACAATACTCACTTGTATATCAGCACCGATGTTGTTCTTACTTCGCCCAAGACCATCACTACTGTCCATGAAATTCACCTCCATACTTAGATTCTAAAATTAATGTAATCATTAACCGTTGAAATTGTATCATCAATATACACAATTTTCAACCCATTAATTATATCTTAAGACACACCATACCTATATTTTACAAGCACGAAGCTGCCTAGATACTGTAGAAATTATGCCTATGAAACGCAGAAATGCCCCGCCAAGGACGGCGGGGCAAGGATTATATTTTTCTACTGATTCTCTGTCGGTTCATCTGTCTCCGACTCACTGTCGTGCTCCACTGCAGGATCCACATATGTATACGCATTCTCAGACTTTCTGAAAATGGTATCACTAGATCCAACCTGGCACACAGTTATCTCATCACCATCACTGATGTCTTCCTTATTGATAGCAAGCACACCTGCTGAGAGATAAGTCGAAGCCACCTTGGAGTCGTTGATATAAACCTTACTCCAGTTGGTAAAGTTGTGACCGTAAATATATACTGTATCACCGGTCGATGAATCAGACACATTTGTGATGTCCACCTTGTCAATTCCCATGACAAGATCTGAAGCAGGATATAAATCTACGCCGTTGTAGCAGTAGCGCTTTCCATAAAGGATATCGTACTGTAACAGGTCAAGACCATCCTGATATGACGCCTCATCTGTACTGTTCATCTGAGTCTGATGATAGTTCATGATAGTTCCCTCATGGATACCAACAGTGTCTGTAGTATGGGCAAGAAGCTGGTAAGCGTAAAGGTCAGCATCCTCCTTTGGCAACCCCATGTTGTTCCATGTGATGTACTTTGTCTTGTAGATATCACCTGACTTCATATCAGAATCCTGAAGTCCCATTGTAGGAAGGTGATCTCCAAACATAACAACAATGGTGTCCTCATCTCTCTTAGAGAGCTCATCTGTGAGCTCCTTAATGAAGCGGTCAGCCTCGTTGAGCTGATTTACATAATATGTCCAGGCATTTTTCATGCCCTCGTCCTCAACACCTGACACAGTGTATGTAGGATTTTCTATAACAGGCTCCTTTGGATAATCACCATGAGTGCCAACTGTGATGATATAAGTAAAATCAGACTGATCCGGTGTCGCATCAAAGGTCTTCATAGTCTCGCTGACGAGAATATCATCTGTAGGCCAGCTTCCGTTTGGAGTGTACTCTGTGATATTCATGAGCTCCTTGCTTGTAAAGGTATCAAAGCCCATCTTTGAAAATGCATTGGTACGGCTGTAGAAATTACCACCGTTGTTGTGCACTACATGTGTTGCATAGCCAATTTTTGATAAATCTGAGGCAAGGCTCTCGCAATCTGTCTGCTTTAAAATAGTCTTGTATGGATACTCTCCTGTACCGAAATACTGCATACTGAGTCCTGTAAGCATCTCAAACTCTGTGTTTGCGGTTCCTGCTCCGACTACAGGTACAGTCAGATATCCGCTTGAATAGTTTTTCTCAAGCTCATGGAATGTAGGAATAGGATCCTCATTCACCTGAAGGAAATTAATCTCGTCCGGGTCACAGAATGACTCTAAAAGCACACAGATGATGTTTGGACCGGTTTTTCCGTCCACTGTGGTGGTCTGCTTCTGTGAATTAACCTTCTGCTCCACCTCTTCCACATTCTGCTTATTGTAATCCGCCGGCTTTTTCATTCCACGATCCACTACGGTAGATGAGAATGAGTATACAAAGCCATAATCATCATAGCCCTGGGCGATATTTGAATAGTAGCTGGCAACTACATTGGTATTCTGTGCCACATTGGTTGTGACAGGGATTGCTACGAAAAGCAGTGCTAAAAATGCCACTGAAACGCCTGCATAGCGGATTTTGCCTGTATACTTCGGTCCCTTGATAAAAAGTGCCACAAGAAACAGTGCAAATGTACCAAGTCCAAATACAACTATTGTAGCCTGCTGTGCTGTAAAATAACTGGTATTGTTCATGGCTAAAAGCTCTGGAATACACTTTAAATCAGTATAGCCAAACGGTGTGACACGGTTTGAAAGCACACAGCCGTTGATGATTCCGAGGATAGTCCAAAAACCTGTAATTATTACCCTTGCAAAAGCCCTGCGCCTGAACAGATACACAAGTGAAAATGATACAAACACTAAAAATGAGTTGTACATGAACGCAAGTGTATGTGCATCTACGAACTTACATGCAGAGATAAAGCTCCTGCGCGAGATAATCTCTACTATAAATACGATAGCCATAGCTATGATTGCATGGAATAAAAGCGAATATTTATTTAAAA
>CECA01040407.1_pt1 | contig 10795 bp, 5 predicted proteins | sample 557351 | NCBI WGS metagenome assembly CECA01 (sample SAMEA3182051, study PRJEB8094) | gut metagenome | biome: human; feature: gut; material: Stool; isolation source: human stools | place: Canada | collected 2012-03-07 | reverse complement strand
GCCGGCGGCATCCGCCCCCCCGCCTCCCGCGCCCCAAACGCCCCGCTCCCCGCAGGATCCGCTCCAGATCGGACTGGATGCCGCGCGGAACCGGTCGGGGGATGGGCGCCTGCCGGATGATCCGGAAATCGCGGAGATCCCCGCCGGTATGCGCCGGGAGGCACCGCGCCCGGATGTGCGTCGCCGGCGGTACACCGTCCGGCAGTCCGAACCGCCGCGCAAGCCGCAGAATGCCGCCCGCACGGCGGACAGTCGGGCAAGGAGCGATACCGAGCTGTACATGGATCTCGGCTACGAGAACGAACTGCGCCGCACGCCTAACGGCTCTGCCCGTGCCGATGCCGCCCTGCGCGACAGGCTGGGGCGGGAGCGCGTCGGCACACGGAATGCCGTCCCGGCTGCATACCGGGGCAGGGAATATGCCGGCTCCGCCATGACGGACGAGGTAGCGCACCGCTACCGTTCCGCCCGACTGATGGCACTGATCCGGCTGGCGTTTGCCGGAACGGGCTTCCTGTGCGGAATCCTGTACGACACCCTGCCGCGCTGGAGCCTGTCCGGCGTTGCCGCATTCACGGCGGGCTATGCGTACCCGCTGTTGGGCATTGCCCTCCTGCTCCTGTTCGCCCTGCCGAGTCTGCATCGGCTGGGGCTCGGACTGCGCAGTCTGTGGGACTTTGAACCGGTGCGCTATGCCGTTCCCGGCATGGCGCTGTGTGCGGCGGCATTGCACGCACTGCTTTCGCTGGCGGCGGTCGGGGACGGCGCGCCGGTGCCCCTGTACTGCGGGGCGGCGCTGTTCCTGCTGATGCTGACCTGCGTCTGCGATCTGCTTGCTCTGCTTGCCGAATGGCGCAGCTTCCGTATCGTGTCCTCCGGGCGTGCCCGGACTGTCATCACGCTGCTGTCGGCACCGGGTATGCGGCAGAGCGACCGAACGGACGACCTCGGGCTTGCCGATACCGTCGGGCAGACCGATGCCCGCCGGGATACCCTGCTGACCCTGCGGCTCTGCCGCACCGCCGGCGTTCCCAACTTCTTCGCGCTTGCCAACCGGTACAGCGGCAGTCTGTCCCATTTGAACTACCTCATGCCCGCCGCTATGCTGATGGCAATCGCCGCCGCCGGCACCTCCATGCTGTTGGGCGGCTCCCTGCTTCACGACGCCCTGCCGCGCTGTACGGCGGCGTACCTTGCCTGCCTGCCCGGTGCCTTCCTGCTGTCGGTTATCCTGCCGTTTGCGATCGGGAACCGTGCGCTGAGCCGGGAGGGCTGTGCCCTGCTCGGGGAGGCAACGCCGGAGCGGTATGCCCCTGTGGGGCTTGCCGGTCGGCGGGCGGCAAAGCGTCCGGCACATACCCACATGATCCTGCCGGATGGGTTTGCCCTGTCCCCGATTCTGCCGAACGAGATTACCGTGCGGGACGATAGCCGCGCGGACGAGTGGCTGGCTATGGCGCACAGGCTGTTTGCACTTTTGGACTGCCCGCTGGCTGGCTTCGGCACCCCGCCTTCCCGCGAGGAGCTGGACGCCCTGCGCCTTGAGCCGACAGAGAGAGGTACGGACTTTCTCCGCCTGTACATGACCGATACGAGGTCGGGCGGCACGGTCGAGGTTATGCTCGGCTCCTATGAGGCGCTGGCGCCGCTCGGCGTCCGCCTGCCCCCCCGCGAGGCGGAGTCGTCCTACCGGAAGACTCCCGATGCACAGGTACTGTATCTGGCGTTCGACCGCCGTTTCCGGTTGGCGTGCGCCTGCGGTCTGCACATTGAGCCGCTGTTCCGGCAGATGACGGAGCGCCTGCAGGCGCTGGGCTGTCGCGTGTCGGTGCTGTCCTATGATCCGCTGGCGGGGTCCTCCCCGCTGTTTACGGAGGAGGGGGAGGATCTGCACGTCGGGCTGTTCCGTCCCCGGCGGTACAGCCGCCTGTATGCTCCCCGTTCCGGCGGCATCGTGTCGGTGCGGGACGGGCTGGATATCCTGCGCGGCTACTTTGCCTGCTGCCGTATCCGTACCGCCAACCGGCTGGGTGTTCTGCTTAGCTGGCTGTGGGTGATTGCGGCAGGCGGACTGACGGTCGCCTCACCTGCCATCGGGCTTCCCGCGGACGCTCTGCCGCTGCTCTGCTGTCTTTGGTATGCCGTGACTGCCGGGCTCTCCTGCCTGCCGGCACTGCTGTGCGTCCGGCGCGCGGCGCCCGGAAAAAGGGGCGCGCACGGCGGTAAAGCGGCGCCCGCCCGCAACGATACATAAGGAGGTTTCCCCTTTTCCATGAATCAGAACGAAAAACGCATGATCCTGACCTCGGTACAGAAACCCGGACGCTACGCCGGGGGTGAGTACGGGCAGGTCATCAAGGACAGGGCGGCGGTCAGTGCGCGGTTCGCCTTCTGCTTCCCCGACACCTACGAGATCGGTATGTCCAATCTCGGCGTCCGCATCCTGTACCACTGCCTGAACCTGCACGAGCGCATCTGGTGCGAGCGTGTCTATGACCCATGGGTGGATATGCAGGAAAAGATGAAGGAGTACGACCTGCCGCTGACGGCGGTGGAAAGCGGCGATCCGCTGTCGGTGTTCGACTTCATCGGCTTTACCTTGCAGTATGAGATGAGCTACACCAACGTGCTGAATATGCTGGAGCTGGGACGCGTCCCGATCTGGGCGCGCGAGCGCGGCGAGCATGACCCGCTGGTGATCGGCGGCGGTCCCTGCTCCTATAACCCGGAGCCGGTCGCGGACTTCTTCGACCTGTTCAACATCGGTGAGGGCGAGGAAATGCTTCCGGAGATCGTGGAGCTGTATATCGCCATGCGGGACGAGGGCAGCTACACGCGCGCGGCGTTCCTGCACCGCGCCGCCGCCACGATTCCCGGCGTGTACGTGCCGTCGCTGTATGACGTGACCTACAATGAGGACGGCACCGTCCGTGCCTACACGCCCCGCTACCCGGATGTACCGGCTGTTGTGACCAAGCGCATCGTGACCGACCTGGACAAAGGGCTGTACCCGGAGCAGGTGGTCATGCCCTACATTGAAACGGTGCAGGATCGCATCACGGTAGAGGTGGGGCGCGGGTGTATCCGCGGCTGCCGCTTCTGCCAGGCGGGCATGACCTATCGCCCGGTGCGCGAAAAAACGCCGGACGTCATCAACTGTCAGGCGCGCGCCATTTTTGATACATCGGGCTATGAGGAGCTGTCGCTGTCCTCGCTGTCCATCAGCGATTACACCCGCATTGACGAGCTGACCGACAAGCTGCTTGCCTGGACGAACCCCAACATGGTCAGCCTGTCCCTGCCGTCCCTGCGCGCCGACTCCTTCACCAAGGAGCTGATGGATAAGGTTGCCTCCATCCGGGCATCCTCCATCACCTTCGCGCCGGAGGCGGGCAGTCAGCGCCTGCGGGATGTCATCAACAAGAATCTGTATGAGCAGGATCTGATGCGCGCGGTCAACGTCGCGTTTGACGCGGGCAAGACGCAGGTCAAGCTGTACTTCATGCAGGGACACCCGACCGAGACGGATGAGGATCTTGCCGAGATCCCGGAGCTGGCACATCGGGTGGTCAGCGAGTTCTATAAGAATCCAAATCGCCCGCGCGGACGCCAGCCGCAGGTGACGATCAGCGTGTCGCCCTTTATCCCCAAGCCCTTCACCGCGTTCCAGTGGGAGCCGCAGGATACGCTGGAGGAAATGCTGCGCAAGCAGGAGTATGTCGGCTCCTGCGTCAGGGATCGCAAGGTCAAGTACAATCACCACGATGCGCGCACCTGCGTCATTGAAGCGGTGCTGGCGCGCGGCGACCGCCGCCTGTCCGCCGCCCTGTATGAGGCGTGCCGCCGGGGCTTCCGGTTTGATGCGTGGAGCGAGTATTTTGACTACGACAAATGGATGGAAGTCTTTGCCGCCGTCGGTATAGATCCCGCCTTTTACGCCAACCGCCGCTTCGGGCTGGACGAGGTGTTGCCGTGGGATGTTATTGACTGCGGCGTGACCAAAGCCTTTCTCAAGCGCGAGCGGGCGAAGGCGTTTGAGGGCGTCACCACGCCCAACTGCCGCGAAAAATGCGCCGGATGCGGCGCCAACAGACTGGGAGGTGTGCGGTCATGCTGTCCGAAAAAAGAGTGAGCCGTCCGGTCTCCAAGTTTGACCGCCCGCTTCTGCCGGAACCGATGACATACAGGGTGGTGTTCTCCAAGGTGGGGAACCTGCAATTCTTCTCGCACCTGGATCTGCAACGCACGTGGCAGCGGGTGCTGGTACGCGCGTCGATCCCCATGTGGTACACGCAGGGATTCAACCCGCACAGCAAGATTGTATTCGGTATTCCGCTGTCGGTCGGCACCGAGGGAACGCACGAGATGGTGGATCTGCGCATTGACCGAGCCATCACGCCCGACGAAATGCGCGACCAGCTGAACGCCGAGCTGACCGATGAGATGCAGGTGTCCGCGGTGTATATTCCCACGACCGCTTTCTCGGATATCGCCTATGCGACCTATACCGTGACCGTTTCCGATCCCTCCGCCGCGTCGGTTGACGCGGATGCGGTGGAGGCGCTGTTCGCACCGGGCGCCGCGCCCATCCTGATGACCAAACGCACCAAATCCGGCGACCGGGAGATGGACATCCTGCCGCTCATCCGGGAAATACACGCCGCACGCGAGGCGGACGGCACGCTGCTCCTCCGCGCAACGCTGGCAGCCGGCGGGAGCGCCAACCTCAGCCCGGAGTTTCTCGTTGCCGCTCTGCGGGAGAAGCTGGGGATGCTGACGGACACGGAGCATCCCGACGTCTGCTGGTACCGCATCCTGCGCACCGGCTTTCTCTGCGCGGACGGAAGCGAATTCCGATAGGAAAATACAGGGGGACTTCCTGATAAAGTCCCCCTGTATCCCACTTATGTGCCCTTACTCTGCCGCCCGTGACCCGAGCGTGCTGTAACCCGTCCAGGTGGACAGATCCAGCACGCCGTCCCCGTTCGCCTCGGCGGTGCCGCCCTGCACCAGTGTGTAGGTCGCGCCGGAGGTCAGTGCGGCGGAGCTGAATACGATTGAGCTGATGACCTTCGGCAGGCGGTAGCCGCAGAGCAGGTTCCCGTCGGCATCGCACAGCCCGATCAGCGTGCCTGCCGCGACCGAGGAGCGGAAGGCACCGTCGAACACCGCCTGCCCGGAGCCCGTTGCGGTTTCCGCCATGCCGCTGGAACCGACTGCCAGCAGGGTTCCGCCGGAGATGGTCATACTGCAGTTCCCGTCGCCGTAGTCGATGGCGCCGTTTCCGTTGTCGGTGGGACCGAATACCAGCAGGGTGCCGCCCGTCATGACGATGTTCCCGTTGGAGTCGATGCCGTCTCCGGATGCATACACCACCGTGTAGCCGCCGCTGACTGTCAGGAGCGGCGTGAGGGTGTCCGTGACCGTGCCGCCGGCGGTCTGCCCGTCCGTGTTTTCGCCGGATCGTCCGCCGGGACGTCCGCCCCCGCCGAACCCACCGGGGCGCCCGCCGCCCATACTGCCGCCACCGCCGCTTGAGGCGTTTATGCCGTCATCCGAGGCAGTGATGCGCGTTCTGCCGCCGCTGACCGTGATCTGTGCCGCTTCCAGCCCCTCATAGCTTTGCGCGATTTCCAGACTGCCGCCGCTCAGCGTCAGCACTCGGTCGGCGTGCACGCCGTCGTCCCCGGAGCGGATGTACGCCTCGCCGTCCTGCAGAAGCACCGTGTCGTCCGCGTGGATGCCGTCATCCGCCGCCGTGACGGTCAGCTTGCCGCCTGCAAGCGTGACGGTACCAGCCGCCTTCAGCCCCTTGGCACTGATGGAGGACTTGCTGCTGTTTCCGTCCCCGCCCATACCGCCGGGACGTCCGCCGCCGAAACCGCCCATGCCGCCCATGCCGCCGGAGCCGCTCTGCGCACTGCCCGTGCCGGCATTGCCGGTATCGGTCAGCGCCTTGCCGCCCGCGTCCAGCGCGGTGATGACCAGCGTGCCGCCGCTCACGGTCAGGTCGGTGGCGGCACTGATGCCGTCCCCGATGGCAGTGATGTACAGACTGCCGCCGCTGACGGACACCCAGCCCTTCCCGTCCTTCTCTGTCTGGGCGGATTTCAGACCGTCGCCCTCCCCGGTGACGGTCAGAGTCACGGTGCCGCCGGTCATTTCCACCGAATCGTTGCCGCGCACCGCCGTGCCGGGACTGGTCACGATCAGCGTGCCGCCCGTGATCTCCAGGTCATCCTTGGTGTTGACGCCCTTGTCGGCGTTGCCCGTGATGCGCAGGGTGCCCTCGCCGTCCAGTCGGAGGTCGTCGCAGGCATATACGCAGGCGTTGGGGTATACCTCCCCCTCGGTCTGCTCTGCATCCTCCACGATATACCCACTGCCGTCCGAGAGCAGATTGACCGACCCCGCCGCCGTGTAGAGGACAGTCTTTTTGGGCGAGCTGTGGACGAATACGGCGGGACCGGTCGAGCAGGCGACCGACACGCCGTTCAGCACCAGCCGGACCTTTTCGGCATCCGCCGTGGCATCCGCCGTGGCATCTGCCGTGGCATCCGCCGTGTCTACAATCAGCTGTCCGTCCGCAAGATCACCGCTGATGAGGTAAGTGCCGGCGGACGTGAAGGTCACGACAGAACCGGATACGCTGACGCCGCTGCCGCTGACGGTCGCGCCGTCGCCGGTCAGCGTGACAACTGCGGTTACCGACGCGGCGTCATAGCTGCCGGTCTGTGCCACGGAAGCCTCCCCGGCGTCCGGAGCCGTGTCCGGCGTAACCAGCGAGCCGTCCGGGAGCCTAACGTCCTCCCCCGTACCGCCCGTTCCGTTTTCGATGACAGGCAGGTCGTTCCGCTGCCCGCAGCCGGCAAGGCTTCCCACCGCCAGCGCGAGCGCCAGCAGGATCACGCCTGCACGCCCGCTCCCTGTATGATGCCCCCGACACGTCTGTTCCATACTCCGTACCTCCTCTGCCCCTCCGGCTGTTCCGGGATGAGGGCAGTATACACCGCTGCCGTGACAGGGCACCGCGCATTCCATTAAAAATTCAAGAATATTGTGTGACGGAACCGGGACAGCCCGGTCGGGAAAGCCGTCACCCGGAAGGGAAACCGCATGAAACTTACCTTAGTTGCGACCTGTATGTTCGGTCTGGAAAAGCAGGTCGGAGAGGAGATCGACGCCCTCGGCTTGCACCGTCTGGAAACGATGGACGGGCGCGTCACGTTTGAGGGGGAGGAAGCCGACGTAGCCCGCGCCAACCTGTCCCTGCGCTGTGCCGAGCGGGTGTTCATCCGGCTGGGCTACTTCCCGGCGCACAGTTTCACCGAGCTGTTCGACGGCACCAACGCCCTCCCGTGGGAGGAGTGGATCGGGCGGGAGGATGCTTTCCCGGTCAAGGGGCACTCCATCCGCTCGGCGCTGACCTCCATTCCGGACTGCCAGAGCATAGTCAAGAAGGCGGTTGTGGAGCGCCTGAAGCGCCGCTACCGCGTGGACTGGTTCCGGGAGACCGGCGTGAAGTATCAGATAGAGTTCTTCCTCTTCAAGGATATGGCGGCGCTGATGCTGGATACCAGCGGCACGGCACTGCACAAGCGCGGCTACCGCCCCTCCGCCGGTGCCGCCCCGCTCCGGGAGACGCTTGCCGCCGCCATTGCCCTGACTGCCCGCCCGCGTGAGGACACGCTGCTCTGGGATCCGTTCTGCGGCTCCGGCACCATTGCCATCGAGGCGGCGATGATTGCCACCGGGCGCGCGCCCGGACTGGGGCGCCGTTTTGCCGGGGAGGACTTCCCCTGCCTGCCGCACAGGCTATGGGAGGACGCGCGGGAGGCGGCGCGCGCGGCGGTGCGCACCGACAGCCGCTTTGAGGCGTATGCCTCGGACATTGACGAGGAGATTCTGGACACGGTCTACGAGAACGCCCTGCGTGCGGGGGTGGAACAGCACCTGAATATCTTTCAGGCGGACGCGCGGCAAATCCGGCGGCTGGACAGGCGCGGGACGGTGCTGTGCAATCCGCCCTACGGCGAGCGCATGGGGGAACGGGACGAGATCGAGACGCTGTACCGTCAGCTCGGCAGGGTGTTCCCGGCGCTGTACCCGTGGCAGGTGTACATTCTGACCTCCCACCCCCGTTTTGAGCGCCTGTACGGTCAGCCTGCCGACCGCGTGCGGCGGCTGTACAACGGCATGATTCCCTGTTACCTGTACGAATACTTCAAGCCCGTGGCGGCGCGGACGCCCAAATCGGCAACACCGCCGCGCGGATAACGGAACCGGCACACCGGAACCGGAAAGGAGGCAACGGCTATGCGCATCGGGCACCACCGCCCGCTGTTCTGTCTGTGCGCCGTCTGGATGCTGGCGGCGGGACTCGGCTGTGTGCTTTCCGGCTTTGACGGGCACCAGATGCTTCCTGCCGGCGCGGTCTGCACCGGGCTTGCCGCAGGTGTGCTGTCCGTCTGCCTGCTCCTGCGTCTCCTCCGGCGGATCACAGCCCGCCGCGCATGCGCTGTCGGGCTTGCCCTGCTGTGCGCCGGGCTGTCGCTCCTCAACAGCGGCGCGTACTTTTCCGGGCAGGTCACGCCGGATTCCTTCCCCGGACTTCCGGCGGACTCCGGCATCCCGGCGTCTGACGGTGCCGGGGAGGATGCCCCCGACCTGCCGGATGCGGCGGATGCTCCGGTGTGGGAGGTGCGCGCCGTGGTCGCCGAACGGCTGGGCGGAGGCAGTCAGATTACCGGCTACGGTCTGATCCTGCGCACGGTGCAGGGGGAACCGGTCGGGAGTGCCCTGCGCCCCGCCCGCGCCTACCTGCTCTGCACCTACGCCGCGAATCTTCAGCCGGGCTATGAGATTCTCCTGCGCGCGCAGGCAGTCACGCCGGAGGACGCCGCCGGGGAGTCGGCGGTTTCCCTCCGGGGCGACGGCTATGCGCTGGGGCTTCTGTCCGGCAGGGAGGACGACTGCACGGTTACGGCGGAGAGCACCGATCTGCTCCCGATCCGGCTCGGCAATCTGCGGCGGCGTCTGGCGGCACGGTTGGAGGCGGCGGTGGGTACGGACGGACTGGGACTGCCGTCCGCGCTCCTGCTGGGTGACCGGACCGCCCTGTCCCCGACTCTGCGCCGGGATTTTTCCCGCGCCGGGGTGTCGCATCTGCTGGCTGTCAGCGGACTGCACCTGACACTGCTGTTCGGTATGCTGGCGTTGCTGCTCCGTTTTCTGCGCCTGCCGCGTCGGGTGCGCGCCGTGCTGCTGACGCTTGCCGCCGCCGGCTACCTTGCGCTGTTGGGATTCCCGCCGTCCGCGACCCGCGCCGCCGTGATGCTGGGGTTCGTGTACCTGTCGTGGCTGTGCGCGGCGTCTGCCGATCCGCTGACCTCGCTGGGGCTGGCTGGCGCCCTGATCCTTGGCATTTCCCCCTGCGCCGTGGCAGATGCCGGATTCTGGATGTCCTTTTCCGCGACGCTGGGGCTTCTGACGGTTCCGGCTGCTCTGCGGGATCCGGACAGACACCGGTGTGCCCCGCGCCGGCGTGCCCTGCGCGTCCTGACTGCGCGGGCGTCTGCCGTACCGCTGGGGCTTTTCGCTGGACTTGTTGCCATGACCTTTTCGCTGTGGATCACCTCGCTCACGGTCGGTACGGTGAGCCTGTGGTCGCCGCTTGCCACGCTGCTGCTGACGCCGCTGTGTGGGTTCGTGCTTGCCGCATCGCTGTTCGCACTGCCGCTGGCGGGGCAGTGGGTTGGCGGGACCGTATTGCTCCCGGCATTGCGGCGTGTCTGCGGCTGGATGGGCGGGTGCGCCGCATGGCTGGGCAAGCCGACCGGCGCGGTGCTTTCCCTGGAGCAGCCGCGGACGGGAGGTGCCATCCGTGCGGTCATCCTTGCCGTGACGCTGTACCTGTTGCTGTGGCTGTTTCTGAATCTGCCGCGGCGGATGCGCGGTCCGGCACTGCTCCCGGTGGCGGGCGGCTGGGTGGCGGTTCTGCTGCTGGTGTGCCTGCCCACGCGGGTATATCCGGGGGAGGTGCTGACTTCCTATATCCGCCCCACGGCGTCCTCTGAGGCGTTGGTGCTGGCGCGCGGGCAGGAGGCTGTCATCTGCGATCTGACGGACGGAAGCCGCACTGCCCTGAATGCGGCACTGGACGAGGCTGGTTCACTCGGTGCGACCGAAGTGTCCGCCCTGATGCTGACCCACTTCCATACGCGCACGGCGGGCGCACTGCACCGTGCCTTCGCGGCGGCGACCGTGCGTGCGCTGTGGCTCCCCCGCCCGACGGTGCCGGAGGATTATTACCGGATGCTGTCCTGCCTGTATGAGGCGCGGCGGCAGGGTGTTCCCGTGTGTCTCTACGAGCCGGGCGATACGCTGACTGCCTTTGATTCCGGTGGCGGCGGGATTTCGCTGACCCTGTATACCGACCGGCTGGAGCGTTCCGCACAGCCTGTCCTGCTTCTGCACGCCGCAGGGCAGGGCAGTGCGCTGACCTTCTGCGGCGGCGCGGTTTTTGAATCCGACCTTGCCGGCATCGCCCGCACCCTTGCGGCGGACAGTGACCTGGTCATCTACGGTGCGCACGGGCCCAAGATACGGGAGCCGTTCCCCTGCACGCCGTCTGACCGCACGCGTTTTGTCTGCTTCGCCGCCCCCTCGGTCGCCGCTTTTCTTGATCCCGACACCCTCCCTCCTTCCCCGCCCCGCATGGGGATCGGCGGCGTCCGTCTGACTCTCCGCATGGGGGAAGGAGCAGCGCCGGGGGACTCTTGAAAGAGTCCCCCAG
>CECA01058268.1_pt1 | contig 10893 bp, 8 predicted proteins | sample 557351 | NCBI WGS metagenome assembly CECA01 (sample SAMEA3182051, study PRJEB8094) | gut metagenome | biome: human; feature: gut; material: Stool; isolation source: human stools | place: Canada | collected 2012-03-07 | reverse complement strand
GTGAGTTTCCTATAGCTTGAGCGCGAAAAAACCGCTGCTACTACCCTGTCAGGACTGCAACCCACCATGGAGCCTGACATGAGGATGATCGCCTGGGATGCGGCGTATGCCGCCTTCCTTCAAAGCGGCCTTTCTAAAGCTGCTTTCCATCGTACCCGTCTCATCGAGTTTTCGGAGAATGGGTGCATTCCCAGTCTCTACTACTTCTATAAGAAACTCCGCGAACTTGAAGCAACCATCATCCAGGAGGCGGAAATCAAGCCGGTCGTGGATGAAGCGCCATCTCATGAAGCGCCGATTTCTGTGCAGCCGGCGGGCAGGAACATTTTCGTTGCCCGGGAGATTCCCCGGAGCGCTCAAAGCGCAGAGTCACAAGGTGTACAACTCCGTCCGGCACGACGTCTGCGAGTTGTACAAGGTGAACAACCACAACCTCCTCAAGTTGTTCATGTTGGCCAACAACTGAACCCTCCGCAGCGACCTCAGATCAGTACCAGACTCCGCAGCACTGATGCAGAGCCCAGCGGAACGCTTGTTCTCATCAAGCTGCCTAACGGCATAGAGCTCAGGTTCCGAACCGACTCGCCGGAAACCCTCGCCATGCAGATGATCTCTGCCGGAGGGTTTGCAGAATGAAGCTCGACTTCGGGAACCGCCGCATCACCATCGTTCTTGCTCCCGTGGACATGCGCTACGGCTATGCCGCGCTGTCGCGCTTTGCGCAGGAGCGCCTCTTCATCGACCCGGACGGCGGCGGCGATGTCGTCGTATTTGTCGGAAAGCACCGGAAGACGGCCAAAGTCATCTGGTCCGACGTCTGCGGTGGATGGCTTCTCTACCGGCGTCTGCATCAGCACAAGTTCGTCCGCTTCATGGCAAAGCTTGAGTCTCAGTCGGTGCTGAACTTCACCTCCGATGAGGTGATCAGCTTTCTCGACGGTGAGGCGAAGACCGGATAAGACTGCTCGAAAAGCGTTTTCTTGATTTTAATCAAATTATTGAAAATCAAGAAAAATTCGATGAAATTCGACTTCTTCCAAAGCCTTCAGGAAGGCCTACGGAAGCGCCGTAAAACGCTTCTAGGCATACGTAATCAAGATGGATGCCACCGGGGTTGTCCGGCCGTCCAGAAGGCCTCTAAAGGGCTTAGGAGTGCATTTTAAACGATTGATATATCGGTGAAATTTAAGATTCCGGCCGGTAAAATTACTTCCATTAATTCTTAACTGATCTCCCTATCGACATGGCACGCAAGGCTCCAAAAATCAACGTCACCATCGAAGCACTCCAGAAGCGGATTGCAGAGCTTGAGGCTGCGCTTGATATCGAACGCCGCGAGCATTGCGCCACGCGCGAGTATGCGAAGACCCGGTTTGAACTTCTCAGCCTAGTTCAGCAGCTCCTCATCAAAGCGCTGGAGCTTCTCGAAAAGCACTGCGCCGCTCTGGTCGTCAGGGGCGATTCCGTGCTCAACCTGCTTCTGCGCGAAACCAGCATGGATGTCAATGAGCTGAAGGAACTGCCGGGACTTGAAAAGTACCTGCGCAGGAAGTTTAGGCAGGACAAAGGCAAGATCGAACCTCAGATCGAAAAGACGAAGAGCGACCTTGCGGAAGCAGAGCTTGAACTGGAGCGCCGGCAGGCAGAAGCCACGAAGGAGATGCTTAAGAAGAAGCGCACCATCGCCGACAACAACAAAAAGAGCGCCGAGGCGAAGAACGCCGTCAGCGAACTCGCCGCTTCTGAAGCGGAAAAGCATCCGGACAACGCGATGCTTAAAGCCGCGGCCGGCATTGCGAATGAGGCAGAGCCCTTAACCAGGAAAACGGAGGAAATTCCGCCCGGCAAGCAGGCGGATCCCAATCGCCGGACAGCTCCGACGCAGGGCGGCATTTCGCATGCCCGGGGATGCACCTGCCCTTACTGCGGCAGCACGGAAGGCTTCTTTGAGCAGGAAGGGCCGACGGTTTTCCTGCGCACGCTGAAGAAGCACATTGAAGACATGCTCCAGGGGACATATGTAAAGAACCCTGTGCTGCAGTGTCGCGCCTGCGGGAAAAATCACATGCACATTCCGGAGGAAGTGCCTGTGCCGGCGGACCTTAACCGCACCGTGTCGCAGGAGCTGCTCTTCGACTGCGCCCGCATGCTGACGCTCGGCATGCCGATGAACCGCATCAATGCGCTCTTTAATTCGGCCGCAATGAGCATGAGCGGGGATACGATTCCGCGAAACATGCACGACTGGATTACGTCCGGACTGGGCCAGCCGCTGCTGAAGGCTATTCTGAAGAAAGCCAGGAAGGCCGCTGAAGTCTGCGCGGATGAAACGCCTTTCAGCTGTCTGCAGCAGGCCGGAATGAGCAAAACGAAGCTCGACGACGAGGACGCCGCCAAACAAGCTTACCTGCTGACGATTACCAGCCCGGCGAGCGCAAAGTACCAGTTTGCCGTATTCAACCGGCTCAAAAGCAGAAGCGCCGAGGCGATTGCCGGCGTGCTCGGCTCCTATGAAGCCGGCACCTGGATTACGGATGCCTACGCCGGGTACGACAGCATTATCGGCGCGAGCGCCGTGAAGATCGAACGACAATCGTGCCTCGCGCATTTCACGCGCACCGTTTACGACGCGCTGGAGCTCGAGAACATGCACGACGCTGTAACAAACCCGGCGAACCGGGAAAAGCTTGCCGAAGCACTCGGATCCGGCACTCCCGCCTATTACCTGCTGATGGTAACGGCCGCCATCTCCAAGATCTACAAGTGGGAGGCGACGCTGAAGGCGCAGGAGGATGAAAACCCGGCGGACTGGATGAAGCGAGTGACGGACTGCCGAAAAGCCCATGCCGAACCGCTGATGGATCGGATCGATGAAATCATGGTGAAGCTGGCTGAAAGGTACGCCGTGAAGAAGGGGAAAACCTGGGAGGCGGCGCTGATGTCGCCGTACGCGAAGCCTGTTGTTTACTACATGAACAACAAGGAGAACTTCCGGGTGTTTCTCGAGAACGCCTATGTGACGCCGGACTCCTCTGCAGCCGAGAGGAGCCTGAGGCCGCTTTGCGTGCTGCGCACCAGCTGCAATTTCAAGCAGTCGCCGGAGTACATGCAGAGCATGTGCGACTGGTACACGCTCTTTGTAACGGCGCGGCTCAACGGCATCGAGCGGCCCACGCAGTGGCTGAATGAATATGGCCGCGCCATATTCGAACACTGCGTGAATGAAGAGCTGAACCGGCGCTCCGACAAAGGGCTCGAACTTTCGAGGCGGTTTGCATTCGACCCGAAGGACATAGAGAGCTTCAACGCCGATGCGTGGGAGCCGTCGGCATACATGGAGCGAAAGCGGCGGAGTTAGGCAAAGGCCTGACGGATCCGCTCAAGGCAGCCGCCTTGAGCGGCCATGCCGCATGCTCCTTGCCGGAGCAGATAGCCAGAGGGGCGCTGAATTCTCAGCGCCCCTCTGCATATCCGGCATTTGATTGAAGTCAATCATTTTTAAAGCCTCCTAACCTATGGGAAGCTCACGGATATCTCACTATCAAGACGGTACGTTCCAACGGGACAGCCACCATCGGCTATCCCAATAGAGAGGTAGAGCTCTCGATCGCCCAGCTTTACGCGGATGAACTTCTGCAGGGCAAGTTCATTGACCCGATGGGCGCTCCCATGCTTTCGGATCTCCTCGGAACGGGAACGCTCGAAAGCATCGTGAGGAGCTTCAACGACGGCATTAATCAGATCGACTATCACAACTTTCCAATTGCGAGCGAAGCCGCCTGCCGCGCCTGCATACAGCTCTTCCTGATGGGATCCGCATTGATCCCGGAAGTTGAAAAGCACTCCGCTCTCGGACGAAGCGACCTGGAAGTCGCGGTTGGCAGCCGGCGCTGGGTTTTCGAATTCAAGTTCGCGCGTTCGTCGGATGAAGTGGAAAACCTTCTCAAAGAAGGTGAGGAACAGATGCGTTCCCGCCGCTATGGAGAGGGCGGAGAGGGCATCGATTCGAGAGCGCTTCATTGCGCAGTGCTCGTATTTAATGGCGCCGCTCGCCGCTTCGAAGGCTATCGGGAATTAGAAAAATAATTTCCAGAATAATCATTAGATACCGTTAATGGTGCTGGCCTCACGGCATCCCAATGCTTCCGCTGAGGCGTACGCATGCCTCAGCAGAGGCAGCAATCTTTACGCGCTATTTACGGGGACAACCCTGACTTTTATACGGCGTTGCTGCGGCCGTCTCTAACCTTCCTCCTGTCCCTTATTTTTGGAGGAATCAAATCCATGTCCGACATCGTCATTCTGGCGATCTGGCTGGTCTTCGTCCTTTTCTGCCTCGGGTTCTTCAAGCTCCTCATGGGCTTTCTCGAGTCCAATCGCTCCTGATGAGAGCGAGCATCTTTAACGGGAATTTCAAGGACCATGACTGGCGCATACATCTTCCTAGGGGTGTGTTTCCTGCTCCTATGCTGGCTTCTTACCGTGCTTTGGCGCGAATGAAGCTGCCCCTCAATATTGTTTGGATTTAACGGGAAGAACCCCCAGAGATCAAGCAAATCCTTTAAGAGCATCCCAAAGCGAAAAGAAATCCTTCGGGAAGCTTTCAGGGTGATTTGCCTCAGGGGTTGAATCCCGCAGCAATCATGACCGCAACGGTTGAATTATTTCTTTTATTTCTCCTGGTTCTCGCGCTCGTCACGAAGCCTATGGGCCGCTGGATGACGCCGATGTGCGAAGGCAAGGCGCCGGCGCCCATTGCCCGCCTCGACGGCGTGCTTCTGAAGTGCCTGGGGCTTCGCGAAGACGCGGAGCAGAGCTGGGCGGGTTATGCGCTTTCGCTCTTTCTCTTCAACGCTTTGGGGTGCCTCTTCCTCTACGGCATTCTGCGTCTCCAGGGCGTGCTGCCGTGGAACCCCATGGGTTTTGCAGGCATGCCTGCCGACCAGGCGCTTAATACCGCCATCTCCTTCGTCACGAACACGAACTGGCAGAGCTACGGCGGCGAAGCATCGCTTTCTCCGCTCTCTCAGGCAGTCGGCCTCACGGTGCAGAACTTTGTTTCCGCGGGCACGGGCATTGCCGTCGCCTTCGTTGTGATTCGCAGCTTTGCGCGCTCGGAAACAAAGAATCTCGGCAACTTCTGGGTTGACATGGTTCGCATCAATCTTTGGCTCCTCCTCCCCATTGCCTTCATCTTCGCGCTCGTACTGATCGGCGAAGGGAGCGTTCAGACCTGGAGCGCCGCACAAGCCTTCCAGTCTGTAACGGGTCAGGACGGCAGCATTGCGCTCGGACCTGTTGCAAGCCAGGAAGCAATCAAGATGCTCGGCACGAACGGCGGCGGGTTCTTCAACGTCAACTCCGCTCATCCTTTTGAAAATCCGACGGCGCTCACGAACTTCCTTCAGTGCCTGGCGATCTTCGCGATCTCTGCCGGTCTCTGCTGGACCTTCGGCCATGCGGTGGGCGACATCCGTCAGGGCTGGACCGTCTGGTGCGCCATGGCCGTGCTCTTTACGGGCGCGCTTCTGACGCTTGCCTGGTTTGAGTATGAGGGCGCCAACTTCCTCACGCAGTATGGTGCCGCCGAAAGCGCCATGCACATGGAAGGGAAGGAAATGCGCTTCCCGCTATCGCAAAGTTCGCTCTTCTCCGTTGTGACGACCTCCGCCTCCTGCGGCGCCGTCAACAACATGCACGATTCCCTCACGCCGATCGGAGGCCTCGTACCGATGCTTCTGATGCTCCTCGGTGAAGTGGTTTTCGGCGGCGTCGGCGCGGGCTTCTACGGCATGATGATCTTCATCATTATCGCGGTCTTCGTGGCCGGCCTCATGGTGGGCCGCACGCCTGAATATCTCGGCAAGAAGATCGACGTTCCGGTGATGAAGCTCGCGAGCATCGGCATGCTCGTGACGCCGGTGATCGTTCTGGTTGGCCTCGGGATCTCCTCAATGGGTGATTTCGGCACGGCCTCGATTACGAACCCCGGCCCCCACGGCTTCTCGCAGATGATCTACGCGTGGGCCTCGGCCGCGAACAACAATGGCTCCGCCTTTGCCGGCTTCGGCGCGAATACGCCCTGGTACAACCTGAGCCTCGGCGCGGCCATGTGGTTCGGCCGCTTCTTCGTGATTCTTGCAATGCTGGCGCTTGCCGGCGCCCTCGTTCGCGGAAGGAGAGTTCCGTCTTCCGACGGCACGCTCGTCACGCACGGCATGCTCTTTTGCGGACTGCTTGTCGGGACGGTGCTCCTTGTGGGCGCGCTCACCTACTTCCCGCTCCTTGCGCTTGGGCCGGTTGCTGAATACGTCTCGCTTCCCTGATTTCACATAAGACCAATGGTTGTTTCAGGTTAAGTCGTACCCCTCGAAGTGCTTCCTCCGCCCGCCCCGTCCAGTCCCTCCTGATTTTGCGATCCATTGAGGGTTGCTCAAAGGGACTTCTGGGGCGGCGGAGATTAAGAGACACACATACATGTCGAAGAAAGAAATTTTTAAGTTGTTTGAGCCCGAGCTTGTGCGAGAGGCAGTGCTGGAGAGCTTTAAGAAGCTCACTCCCCGCACGCAGATCGCCAATCCCGTGATGTTCCTCTGCTGGCTTGGCGCCATTCTGACGACGGGCATTTTCGCCGCGTCCGTCATGGGCTTTTCCAACGAGCCGGCAGCTTTTGCGGGCTGGACTGCGGTCTGGCTCTGGTTTACGGTTTTGTTCGCCAACTTCGCCGAAGCCCTTGCTGAAGGCCGCGCCCGCGCGCAGGCTGCAGCCCTGAAGGGCCTCTCGAAGAGCACGATCGCGCATAAGGCGGTCAATGCCGCCGAGGCGCTTGCTCATGTCCGGGAGCTCCGTCCCGACATCGCAACCGAAGATGTTGAAAGCACGACGCTGCGCAAGGGCGACGTTGTGGTCGTTCGTGCGGGCGACGTCATCCCGGGCGACGGCGAAGTCGTGGCCGGCATTGCGAGCGTCGATGAATCCGCGGTGACGGGCGAATCGGCTCCGGTGATCCGCGAATCGGGCGGCGACTTTTCGTCCGTCACGGGCGGCACCACGGTGCTCTCCGACTGGATCATCGTCAAAATTGAATGCGATCCGGGCGAATCCTTCATCGAAAAGATGATTCAGATGGTCGAAGGCGCCGAGAGACGCCGCACGCCGAATGAAAAGGCGCTCGCGATTCTCCTCACGGCTCTGACGATCATCTTCCTCCTTGTGACGGCAACGCTCCTTCCCTTCTCGGTGCTCGCGAAGGAAATCGGCGACCAGGGGACGATCATCGGCTACACGGTGCTTGCGGGCCTTCTCGTCTGCCTCATTCCGACCACGATCGGCGGCCTCCTTTCAGCGATCGGCGTCGCGGGCATGAGCCGTCTGATGGCGGCAAACGTCATTGCACGCTCGGGCCGCGCGGTTGAAGCCGCGGGCGACGTCGACGTGCTCCTTCTCGACAAGACCGGCACGATCACGTTCGGCAACCGCTCGGCCGACGCCTTCAAGGCGGCGCCGGGGGTCGACAAAAATGAACTCATTGAGTGCGCGCTTCTTTCTTCCTTCTCGGACGATACGCCGGAGGGAAAGTCGATTGTGAAGCTCGCGCAGAAGCTCCTTGGGAAAGATGCTGAGGGCGTCACGCTTCCCGCCGGGGCGGCTGCCATTCCCTTTACCGCGCAGACCCGCATGTCGGGCGTCAACCTCCCTGACGGCCGTGAAATCAGGAAGGGCTCGCCCGATGCCATCGCGCACTATGCTGAAGCCCGCGGATTCAAGGTGGCTCAGGAACTTCGCCGCGAGGTTGATGCCGTCGCAGCCCGCGGTTCCACGCCGCTCCTCGTTTCCGAGAACGGGCGTCCGCTCGGCGTCATTGAATTGAAGGACATCGTGAAGCCCGGCATCAAGGAGCAGTTTGCAGCGCTCCGCCGCATGGGCATCAAGACCGTCATGATCACGGGCGACAACCGGCTCACCGCTGCCGCAATCGCTTCAGAAGCGGGCGTCGACGACTTCATTGCCGAAGCGACGCCGGAGTCGAAGCTCGCAGCCATCAGGCGCTTCCAGAAGGAAGGGCACCTCGTTGCCATGACGGGCGACGGCACGAACGATGCGCCGGCGCTTGCGCAGGCCGACGTTGCCGTGGCGATGAATTCGGGCACGAATGCCGCGAAGGAAGCCGCCAACATGGTCGACCTCGACTCGAGTCCGACGAAGCTGATGGATGTCGTGAAGATCGGCAAGCAGATGCTGATGACCCGAGGGTCTCTCACCACCTTCTCGCTTGCAAACGACATAGCCAAATACTTTGCCATTCTGCCTGCGGCTTTTGCGGGGGTTTATCCGGGGCTTGCAGTGCTCAACATCATGGGGCTTACGAGCCCGGTGTCGGCGCTCCTTTCCGCGGTCATCTTTAATGCCCTCATCATCGTGTGTCTGATTCCGCTCGCGCTTAAGGGCGTTCGCTACCGCGCCGAATCCGCGTCGATGCTTCTGAAGCGCAACCTCCTCATCTATGGCCTCGGCGGCGTCATCGTTCCCTTTGCGGGGATCAAGGCGATCGACATGATCCTGACGGCTTTGGGCCTCGTTTAAAGGAAAGTTTTTTATGACTGAAAGAGATGAAATGACCTCTGCGCCCCAAAAGGAGCGCGAAAAGCTTGGGATTCTGAGGACGTTCCTCAGAAGCGCCCTCATGGTGGTCTTCTTTACCGTTGTCCTCGGCCTCATCTACCCGGCGCTCGTCAATGTGGTCGGGAGCACGCTTTTTCCGGATCAGGCGGCGGGGAGCCTCGTTCGCAATGACAAGGGTGAAGTCGTGGGCTCGAATCTTCTGGGCGAGGATTGGACGGATACGGGGCTCTTTGAAGGGCGTCCTTCCGCCACGGGCGAAAAGCCTTACAACCCGATGGCCACTTCCGGCTCAAACTATGCTCAGAGCAATCCTGATCTTGAGAAGGCCGTGAAGGAGCGTGCCGAACGCTGGCAGAAGATGACCGGGTCGGATAAGCCCGTTCCGATGGAGCTTCTCACCGCGTCGGCTTCGGGTCTTGACCCTCAGATTTCGCTCGCCGGGGCGCTCTACGAAGTGCCCTGGGTCGCGAAGTCGACCGGGCTTTCCGCGGCCGAGCTCGAAGCGCTGGTGAGGAGCGTTGCGAAGAAGGATCTTCTTGCTTTCGGCGGGGACCCGCTCGTCAACGTGCTTGAGCTCAACCTCAAGGTGCTTGAGATCACGAAGAAAATTCCCCATCAGAAGCCGCAGGAGAAGTAGTTTTCTTCCTCATCTTCTGAAGAGTGAAGTCTTTCGCCAGGGGTCGAGCCATGCCGCAATGTCTCGCCCCTGGCGTTTACGTCCGGCTCTTGTCCACGGGTAGACTTCTCGTGACGAGAAGAGAGGCGAAAAAACAACCTCCGGACTTCAATAGAAACTGATAAGAGCGAGGCGACTGAATGGCGCGTGATGGAGACGGTCCGAATCCGGACGCAGTATTGGAGGAGGCGCAGCGCAGGAGGCGGGGAAAGCTCCGGCTCTTTCTCGGCATGGCTCCGGGCGTAGGCAAGACCTATGCCATGCTTACCGAGGCGCACCAGAGGCGAAAGAGCGGAAAGGACTGTCTGATCGGGTGGGTGGATACCCATTCCCGCCCCGACACAATGCGGCTTTTGAAAGGGCTCGAGATCCTGCCGAGAAAGCGCATGCGGCGCGGGGCCGTCTGGACCGAGGAGCTCGATGTCGACGAGATTCTTCGCCGGCGGCCGTCCGTCGTTGTGGTCGACGAAATGCCCCACACGAATCCCCCGGGATCGCGCCATGCCCGCCGTTGGCAGGACATCGAGGAAATTCTCGACATGGGGATCGATGTCTGGTCGGCCCTCAACATTCAGCATCTTGAGAGCCTGAACGGCGTGGTCGCCCGCGTGACGGGCGTGGAGGTTTCGGAAACCGTCCCCGACCGCGTCTTCGATGAGGCGGACGAAGTGCGCCTCATCGACCTGCCGCCCGACGACCTCATCGCGAGGCTCAACGCCGGAAAGATTTATCTGCCGCAGGTGATCGAGCGCGCACGCGCCAACTATTTCCGCCGAAGCAATCTGATTGCCCTGAGAGAGCTCGCGCTCCGCTTCATGGCAAGCCGCATGGAAAGCCAGATTCGCTCGGAACGCCTTCTCTCCACGCGGCAGGCGGTGGAAGACACTTCCTACGGCGCGCTCCTGGTGATGGAGTATCCGTCGCTTGACGCCGTGCGCGAGATGTCGCGTCTCGCCCGCGCGCTTTCCTCTCCCTGGCATGTGGTCTGGATGGAGTCGGCGCTTTCCATCCCGTCCGACAGCCCGAGAGTGACTGAAGTCCTCAAATTCGCGGAGTCGCTCGGCGCCGAGACGGACAAGCTCGCCGGCGACTATGCGGCCGAGATCGGGCGTTATGCGCGCGAACATAATCTCTCCCTCGTCGCAGTGCTGACGGCCTCCACCTGGCAGACCAATGCCCGTGCGAGAGCGTTGAAGAAGGGGTCGCCCGAACTTAATCTCATTTTTCTTGCCGCTCAGGGAAGCGTCAGAGGGTCTCTTGCGCAGCGCATGCTTGCGATGGTGAGCGACTTCAATCTCTCCACTTCCGGCTGGTGGCAGGCGGCGGCCTCGGTGGGCGTGCTCTGTCTCTTCCTCTTTCCCTTCCGAACGGCGATGGAGCCCACCAACCACGCGATGATTTATCTTCTCGCGGTGCTTTTCTGCGGCGTACGCTACGGGAGCGGTCCGGCGGCGCTCGCTGCGATGCTGGCGGTGGTGGCGTTCGACTTTACGGTCGTGGAGCCCTGGCTCTCCTTTTCCGTTGCAAACGCCCAGTATTTCATCACGTTCCTCGTGATGCTCCTCGTGGGTCTTGTGGCGGGGCAGCTCGTTGCC
>CECA01012227.1_pt1 | contig 11004 bp, 10 predicted proteins | sample 557351 | NCBI WGS metagenome assembly CECA01 (sample SAMEA3182051, study PRJEB8094) | gut metagenome | biome: human; feature: gut; material: Stool; isolation source: human stools | place: Canada | collected 2012-03-07 | reverse complement strand
GAGCCGCAAAAACCAAAAAGGTCGGAGCAATCAGCCCCGACCTTTTTACTTTTAAAAATACGTTATTTTACGTTAGCGAAATACTTGATAGTTCTTACCATCTGAGAAGTGTAAGAGTTTTCGTTATCGTACCAAGCGACTACCTGTACCTGATAAGTATCGTCGTCGAGTTTGGCAACCATAGTCTGAGTCGCGTCGAAAAGCGAACCGTATCTCATACCGATAACGTCCGAAGAAACGATTTCGTCGGTGTTATAACCGAAAGATTCGTTGGAAGCGGCTTTCATTGCTGCGTTGATGGAATCTTTGGTGATATCCTTACCCTTAACAACCGCTACCAGAATAGTGGTCGAACCGGTGCAGGTGGGAACTCTCTGAGCAGAACCGATGAGTTTGCCGTTAAGTTCGGGGATAACGAGACCGATAGCCTTAGCCGCGCCCGTGGAGTTGGGAACGATGTTCATAGCGCCTGCTCTCGCTCTTCTGAGGTCGCCCTTTCTGTGAGGTCCGTCGAGGATCATCTGGTCGCCCGTGTAAGCGTGAACGGTGGTCATGATACCGCTCTGAATGGGATAAGCGTCGTTAAGAGCCTTAGCCATGGGAGCAAGACAGTTTGTCGTGCAGGAAGCGGCGGAAATGATCTGATCTTCTTTGGTAAGTTTCTCGTTGTTAACGTTGAAAACGATGGTCTTAAGATCGTTGCCCGCGGGAGCGGAAATAACGACTTTCTTCGCGCCGGCCTGAATGTGAGCCATAGACTTTTCTTTGGAAGTGTAGAATCCGGTACATTCCAGAACTACGTCTACGCCGAGTTTGCCCCACGGAAGATCCGCAGCCTTCGGGCAAGCGTAGATGGTGATTTCCTTTCCGTCTACGGTGATGGAACCGGGAACAACAACGGTTTTGCCGTCTTCGCCGAGAACCGAATCCTTATAAGTTACGGTATGTCCCTGAGCAACGTAACTGCCCTGAGCCGTATCGTATTTCAAAAGGTGAGCAAGCATTTTGGGGCTCGTAAGGTCGTTGATCGCAACAACTTCATAGCCTTCCGCGCCGAACATCTGTCTGAACGCAAGACGACCGATTCTTCCGAAACCGTTAATCGCTACTTTTACATTTGCCATTATATTTGTCCTCCGAATATAAATATTACCTGATTGAGAAAAATTATTCGTCTGCCGGTCCGATACGATTTTTACATCAGCGTCGGCAGAAAAACTTATATTACATAAGATATCCGAATTTTATTATATTATATATAAGTTATCCGAATTTTCCGAATACATTATAGAATAATCTAAATTTAAAGTCAATTATTTTACGTTTGAATTTTCCGAAAATATTCCGAGAGTTTTTTCACGCAAAAAGCACTTTCGGCAAACGCTTATCCGCTTTTACAACACGAGCATTTCAAACAGAACGAGGACGATAAGGAACGAAAAGTTGATAAGCAAAAAACCGAGAAGATATTTCCCCGTTTTTCCGCCCGTCGACCTGAACTTTCCGAGCGTTATAAGGCTGGCAAGGCTCGCTATCGGAGTGCCTAAGCCGCCGACGTTAACGCCGACGAGAAGGGGCGCGTAATTTTCGGTGAATCTGCAAAGGAGCGTGGCGGTGGGAACGTTTGATATAATCTGGCACGAAGCGACCGAAACGAGCAACGTGTTTTTCTCCAAAAGTCCGCCTATAAGTCGATGAACGGCGTCTATCCGCGACATATTGCCACTGAAAACGAAGAACGCGCAAAACGTTAAAAGCAACGGATAATTGACCGTTAAAAACGCTTTTCTGTCAAAAATCAGAACGCCGAGCGCGGCAATTCCTATGCCGATATAAAACGGAAACAGCCTTAAAACCGAACACACCGAAAGGGCAAAAAGTACGAGATAAATTATCGTTTTAGGCTTGTCGGGCGTGTAAAAAACGTCGTCTTTTATCTCCGCCGGCTCTTTTTTCACGAACATGCAACACGCCACGATAAGAACGAGCGCGACGGCAAACGGCGGAAACATTATTTTTAAAAACTCCGCGTTCGGTATCGAATAACGGGAATACAAATAAAGATTCTGCGGATTGCCGAAAGGCGTGAGCATGCCGCCGAGATTCGCCGCGACGTTCTGCATTATGAACACGAACGCCATGTATTCTTTCTTTTCCGTTCTCGAAAGGACGAAATAGCCGAGCGGCAAAAATGTGATGAGCGCCATGTCGTTCGCCATAATCATCGAGCCGAAATAGGTTATGAATACGAGCGCGAAAACGATGTTGCGCATGTTTTTGAATCTCGTTACGATTTTTCTCGCGAGAATTTCAAAAAAACGGATATTCGACAACGCTTCCACCACGAGCAACGTGCCGAAAAGACAACCGAGCGCGGAAAAGTCGAAATAGCCTATATATTCTTTATCGGGCGGCACAAAGAAAACCGTTACCGCAGCCAGAACGACCGCGATAACGAGTACCGCATTTTTCTTCAAAAACTTTAAAATCATTGTCATTTATTATAAAAATACCGCGTTAATCGGCTTATAGCCCGGCTTTTGCGTTTATACCGCCGAATCGGCCGCCTTTTGCCGCGAACTTGCCGGCCGCCTTGCCGCGGACTTGTTTGCCATCCGATTATTTTGCTTTTGCGTCGAATATTATATCGCAAAGTCCTTCGGCAAAATCGGGTTCGTGCGTGACGAGAATAAGAGCGCCCTCGTAATTCATAAGGGCTTCCCTTAACGCCTTTTTCGCCTTTACGTCGAGATGGTTGGTCGGTTCGTCCAGAATGAGAATGTTGGACGGAGAATTGCATAAAACGGCAAGTTTGAGCCGCATCATCTCGCCGCCGGAAAGGGTGGAAACGGGTTTCACCGCGAGTTCGCCCGCAAGTCCCACCGTTGCGAGAGCCGAGCGGACTTCCTTTTGCGAGCAACGGGGAAAGGCGCTGAGATAAACGTTATAAGCGGAAAGATTGCCGTTCTCGAAGCCGAGTTCCTGCTCTATATAACCGATTTTCGCCGCGGGGTGGAAATTGAACGATCCGCCGAGGCTCGGGATTTTCCGCATAAGCGTTTTTAAAAGCGTAGTCTTGCCCACGCCGTTCGTGCCGCGAATCCAGATTTTCGAGGTCGAGCCGAGATGAAAACTCACGTCGGGGATAAGTTGAAAATCGTAGCCCACTTTAAGCGACTTCACGATCAGCATATCCTTGGTGTTGAGATCGATATAAGGAAATTTAAAACTGCAATCGCGCTCGGTGACGGGTTTCGCCATGCGTTCGATCCTGTCGAGCATCTTTTTGCGGGAGTTAGCCATGCCCGCCGTGGATGCCCGCGCGCTGTTGCGATCGATATAATCCTGCAACTTTTTGATTTCCGCTTGCTGGCGGTTATATTCGTCCTCGTATTGCTTGTTGAGAATTTCGCGTTTGACCAGAAACTGGTCGTAATTGCCGGTGAATTTCGTAATTCTGCCGTTCTCGATGCTGACGATCATCTTCGCCACGTTATTTAAAAACACGGTGTCGTGCGAGATCACGAGGAAAGTCTTTTTGTAAGCGTTAAGGAATTTCGTCAGCCATTCGATATGTTCCACGTCCAGAAAGTTCGTCGGTTCGTCTAAAAGCGTGAGATCCTGTCCCTCGAGAAGAAGTTTGGAAAGCATTAACTTGGCTCGCTCCCCGCCCGAAAGGTTGCCTATTATCGTATCGTAACCGAACTTATTCACACCTAGTCCGTTGGCGATTTTCTTGATCTGCGCTTCGAGGTCGTAATAGCCCGCGTCGTCGAGTTCTTCCTGCAAAACGGCGGAACGGTTGACCATTTCGTCCAGCTCGTCGCCCTCGGCATTGCACATATCCGCGTAAACTTTTTCGAGTTCGGCGTTCTTTTCGTCGAGATAAGAAAACGCGCCGCGGAGATATTCCATAACCGTGAGCGACTTATCGAGCGTGGCGTGCTGATCGAGATAGCCTATGCGCATGCGCGGCATACGCTTTATTTCGCCCTCGTCCTGCACGAGTTTGCCCGCGATAATGTTGATGAACGTGGACTTGCCCGCGCCGTTAAGCCCCACAACGCCTATATGTTCGCCGTTGTTTACGGTAAGATCGGATTTGACGAACAAGTCCCGATCGTCGTATCTGTGGGTAAGCCCCTTGATTTCTAAAATACTCATAGCCGTATTTTAGCACAATACGCCTTTTTTAGCAAATTATTTTACGTTCAATTGTAACTCCGACGTCAGACAAGAATAAAACCTTGACCTTTGATAAAATATGAAGTATAATATAAACGATAATAAGCGATATCCCGACGTTGCAAACGGCATCGCGGCTTTTAAAAATCACGGCTTTCAGAGGTGAACGGAATGAAATTCAAATATAAATACAAAAATTATCTGTACTGGTTGTTCGGCGCGATTTATCTGCTTTCGGCGGTGTGCTTCGTGTGGAATCTTTATCGACTGATAATTTCCGTCGGCAACCCGATAAGCCTTTCGGTTTACGATTATATAAGAATCGCGCTCTGCCTTATCCTGCCGATAGTTTTCGCGGCGTTCGTAACTTCGGCGATCTTGTCGTCCTATTACTTCGTGGGCGAAAAGGATATGAAGGTGGCGTTCGGGTTTTTAAGCGACAAATATAAAATCGCGGAAGTGGATTCGCTCGTTAAAAACGTAAGGCAAAACACGCTCGTTATGGTTTTTAAGGACGAAAGTACTTTGAACGTTGTCATTTCGCCCGATAAATTCGACGATTTCTGCTCGGCGATCATGAAGGCTAACCGCGGAGTTTCTTACGAACAGACCGACGCGGCGAAAAAATAATCATACGTAGCGAACGAAAAGCCCTCGCAATTCAGAAAATGAATTGCGAGGGCTTGTTTTTTTGAAAAATTTATTGTTTCTGCGAAGAATCGAGTTTTGCCAGAACCGCCCGGAAATAATCGGGCAGGGGGGCTTCGAACACCATTCTTTCGCCGCTTTTCGGGTGAGTGAGTTCGAGCCTGAACGCATGCAGAAGTTGCCCGTTCAACCTGAATTTCTGCGTTTTATAGCCGTAAACGGGATCGCCGACCACCGGATGTCCGAGATATTTTGTATGCACCCTTATCTGATGCGTTCTGCCCGTTTCGAGCGAAAACTCCATAAGCGTGTAGTCTTTATACCGTCTGATAACCTTATAATGCGTTACGGCGCGCCTGCCGTCCGACTTAACCGCCATCATCGTGCGGTTTTTGTCGCTTCTGCCGATGAAAGTATCGATAACGCCGTCGTCTTCCTTAACGACGCCCTCGACGAGAGCGAGATAAATTCTGCGGCAGGTTTTGTTTTTGATCTGCTCCGAAAGCGAAACGTGCGCCGCGTCGTTTTTAGCCACGACGAGCAAACCCGAGGTGTCCTTGTCGATACGGTGGACGATTCCCGGGCGGATTACGCCGTTAATTCCGCTGAGCGAATCGAGGTGATACAAAAGGGCGTTTACGAGCGTGGACCCGTGAACGCCGTTGCCCGCATGGACGGTCATGCCCTGCGGTTTGTTTATTATCGCGATATCTTCGTCCTGATAAATTATGTCGAGCGGAATGTTCTCCGCTTCGAGGTCGAGTTTTGCCGGATCGGGCAGAACGACGGTTATTTCGTCGCCCTCTTTAAGCGTTTTGCCCGCTTTTTCAACCTTTCCGTTCACCGTGACGTTTTTATCTTCGACGAGTTTTTTAACCGCCGAACGCGTTTTGTCGAGTTTTTCCGAAAGGTAAACGTCGAGCCGCTCCGATTTTTCGGCGATTACGGTTTTAGTTTCCATTTCCCGTACCCGTTCCGTCCGTTTTCGGGTTTACGTTCGCGTTCCCTACGCCCGTAGTTTCAAAGTCGCTCTCCGCGTCGACGTATTCCGCGTCGAGATTTTCGGAAACGACCTTTTTCGCTTCGGCGATTTTTTCGGCGGCTTCGGCTTGCCTGCGTTCAAGTTTTTCGCGGCGTTTTTTCGTCATAAAAACCGCGTCTTTGTTTATGAACAGTATTTCGATTATAAGCATAATCGCGCCCACGACGAGAGAGATGTCGGCGACGTTGAAAATATAGGGGAAAATCTCGCCGTTACCGAAATCGATTATGACGTGAATCATATCCCTGACGTAACCGCCGTCGGTGAAAAGACGGTCGATAAAATTGCCGATAGCGCCCGAAATTATGAGCGCGATGGCGGTGTTAAGCCATTTCCCGCGATTTTTCGAGAGAAACAGATAAACGGTTATCCCCGCGAGGATAATCACCGTGGCGACGATGAAAACGAGCCTTCCGTTATTCAGAAAACTGAAAATGCCCATCATTCCGTTGTTGTTTTCGCAGTATTCTATTTCCAGAAATCCGTCGATCAACTTTTTCACGAGGATTTTTTCGTTACCCAAAGTCCCCGGCGTTACGCCCGAAGCCGCGGCAACCGCGACCTTAGTGACCTGATCGAGAATAAGAACGAGTATCGCTATGACCGCGTACCACATAAAAAATCTCCTTTTTGCAGAGAAAAATCTCCTTTTTTGCAGAGCGTAAAATTCGTCAGACGCTTTCGCCGCGCCTTACCCTGTCGAGCATATCCGATTTGAGCGCGTAAAGTTCGTCCGATAAATCGACCTTGTAAACGTGCGGCTGGTCAAGACGTTTATATTCGTCCCAGAACGAATCCATTTCTTCCGCCGCGTATTTTCTGATATCTTTCAGATCCGGCATATCGTAAACGAGTTTGCCGTTCCTGATTATCTGCACCGGCAGTTCGCGCACGGTGTAATTTTCAAAGGTAATCTTCTTCCAGCGTTCGATCGGGTGATAGAGCGTGAGCGGCTCGGAAAAATTTATTTTCTCGCCGCGAAGCGCGATGAGGTCGGCTTCCGCTTTGCCCGTGGCTTTGTCGTAAATTCTGTAAAACGTTTTGAAACCGGGGTTGGTGATCTTCTCGGTGTTGTCCGAAACCTTGATTTTCGGAACGATTTCGCCGTTTTCTTCCACGGCGGCGAGTTTATAAACCCCGCCGAGCGACGGCATGTCTTCGCTCGTGATGAGTTTTGTTCCGATGCCCCAACTGTTTATCTTCGCCCCCTGAAGTTTAAGGCTCTGCACGAGTTTTTCGTCCAGATCGCCCGAGGCGCAGATTATCGCGTCCGGATAACCGGCTTCGTCGAGCATTTTTCTCGCTCTTTTCGTAAGATAGGCGAGATCGCCCGAATCTATTCTTATTCCGAGCGGCTTTTTGCCCTTCGCTTTGAGTTCGTCGAAAACCTTTATCGCGTTCGGGATTCCGCTTTTTAACGTGTCGTAAGTGTCCACGAGCAGAAGCGTCGCGTCCGGATAAATTTCGGCGTAAGCCCTGAACGCTTCAAGTTCGCTCGGGAAATTCATAACCCAACTGTGCGCGTGAGTGCCGGAAACGGGAACGGAGAACATTTTGCCCGCAAGGACGTTCGACGTGGAATTACACCCGCCGATTATCGCGGCGCGCGCGCCGTAAATACCCGCGTCCGGTCCTTGCGCTCTTCTCAAGCCGAATTCCATAACGTTGTCGCCTTTGGCGGCGTTGCAAACCTTTGCGGACTTCGTTGCGATGAGCGTCTGATGGTTTATTATGTTCAGAATCGCCGTTTCAACGAGTTGCGCCTCGATGACGGGCGCTTTTACGGTGAGAATGGGTTCGCCGGGGAACACCATCGTTCCCTCGGGAACGGAATACACGTCGCCCGTGAATTTCAGGTTTTTAAGGTAGCCGAGAAAACCCTCGTCGAACAGGTTAAGCCCGCGAAGATAAGCGATTTCCTCTTCGCCGAAAGAAAGACCGAGGATATAATCCACGGCTTGCTCCAGCCCTGCGGCGATGGAATAGGTGATGAGTTCTTTTCTGCGGAAGAACACGTCAAACACGGCGATTTCGTCCGTTTTACCCTTGAGGTAATACCCGTTCATCATCGTGAGTTCGTAAAGGTCCGTGAGAAGAGTTAAATTTCTTTTTTCCATAGTTCTCCGAATAATCAGCATTACCTGCGCCCGCGCGGAAAGTTTCCGCGCGGGCGCACGATCAACGCAAAATTTTAATCAGTCTTTTTTGTCTTTCTTGTCTAAAATTTCTTCCGAAGGATGCTTGAAAGTTATTTCGGGCGCGGCGTCTTCCTTTGCTTTTTCTTCCGCGTCTTTTTCGGCTTTCTGCTCGTAAAACGACTTATAGCCGGGTTTTTCGTCCGTGCGTTCCACAATCATGCTCTTCGATTTGAGCAGAATGAGAATGGCAAGACCGATGAGCAGAAGCGCGGCGTCTATAATCAGGATTCCGTACCACTCAAGTTTGATCGCGACGAATAAAAGAGTAAGTCCGATGCAGAAAAGAATATATCCCGTAGCCGTTTCGTAGCCGCCTTTGACGACGAGTCCGTAAACGAAGAACACTATTCCGAGCCCTGCCGTGAGAATCATAAATCCGAGCAGAAATTCATTCACGGCGAAAACGCCGGTCATGGCAAGAATGAATCCCACCACCGAAAGAATTACCATGGCGACGACCGCCACCACGCTCCATACGAGCAGATTTGTCTTTTTGTTTTTGTTACTCATTGATTTTCTCCTTTGATAAGAGTTTTATTCGTTTATTTTACTCCCGATTGTCTTCGGGAAGGTCTTTTTTGTCTTTTGGGTTGTTTTTATCGTTCGCCCCGTTCGTTTCGCCCGCTCCGTTCGTTTCGTCTGAATCGCCGGTTTTTTCGTCGGTTTTTTCGTTGGTTTTTTCGTCGGTCGGGTTTTCGTTGTCGAGCGGACTTTCCGTTCCGTCCGCAAGATTTTCGTTGCGCGTTTCCGCTTTCGCGGCTTTTCTTTCCGCAAACTTCGCTTTTACGTTATCGATGAATTGTACTTTTATCTTTCCGTCGCGGCGGAGTGTGTCCACGATAAGAACAATTCCGCCGAGGACGAGAATAATCGAAAAAAGCGTCATCGCGGGGATCGACGTTTCCTTGCCGAAAAGGGGCAGGTTATATTCCGAAGATCTGAGCGGCTCCAAAACTCCGCGGATTATGCCGTAACCTATGAAATAACCGCCCGTGGCGTAACCGTAAGTTTTCGACCGCGCCTTCCAGAACGTTATATAAAGAACAAGGAAAAGCAGAAAATTGAGCGTTCCTTCGTAAAAGAACAGCGCATGATGCCATTCGTAATCCGAGGGAGTGCCTATCTGCACGCCAAACGGAAAAAACTGCCAGGCGGGATCGGTTATTTTCTGCCCGTAAACTTCCTGATTGAAAAAGTTGCCCCATCTGCCCGCCATCTGTCCGAGCGGAACGACGACCGCGGCGAGATCGAAAACCTTTAAAACGGAAATCTTCTTGATTCTGCACACTACGAATATCGCGAGCGCGCCGGCGGCAAGCCCGCCGTAAATCGCAAGTCCGCCGTTGCGGATATCGATAATCGCAAGGAAAGGGTTTTCGGCGTTGATGAACGTTTTTATATCGAAAATGACGTACCAGAGCCTTGCCCCGACGATACAACTCGGAACGATCGCTATCATTAAATCCAGAATAAGATCGGGATTTTCGCCCTTGCGTTTGAACATGGGCGCGGCGATAAGGCAACAGAGAATCATCCCCGTAACGATGCAGATAGCGTAATAATACACCGAGAAACTGCCTATCTGTATATGATTCGTATGGAATTTACCGTTGAAGATAAATCCGTCCGTATTAAGCAAATTCTGTAACATTTTGTTTTCCTTTCCGAACCGCGAAGTTTTTAACCGCGGCGAGCGGACAAGATAATAACGATAATAATCAAGATAATGATGATAATATTATTATGCGTATATTATTATACGTATATCATTATAATACAATTCGCCCGAAGTTGCAACCTTTTTCGCGTTATTTACTTTTCGGCGGGGTACGATTGCCGTCATTATAACAAACCGAGCGCGTAAACCGCCTCGTAAACGCCGTCGAGATCGGAAGAAGCGACGTATTTCGCGAGTTTTTTAACGCAGTCGGGCGCGTGAGCCATCGCCACGCCGCACTCCACAGCCTTAAACATCGCGAGGTCGTTCTCGCTGTCGCCGAAGCAATAGGTATTTTCGCGTTTTATTCCGAGATATTCGCAGACCTTTTTTATCATCACGTCCTTGCCGTGGCCTTTGTTCATGCACTCGATATAATGGTCGAGATCGACAACGAAGAAGTCTTTTTTAAGATATTCGATAACTTCGGGGTCTATCGGATAAAACCCGCCGTCCTCTTTATCGAATTTTATCGTGGAAAACTTCGACAGCGGATAGTTTTCAACGTCGCGGAGAAATTCCATATCGTCTTTTTCCTCGCCGAGATAGCGCGGGAGCGTTCCGCGATACTTATAAAAGCCTTTCACGCCCTCGAAAACCGTTCGCCGCAGGTATTTTTCGGGCATATTAAGCAAATAATCTACTTGTTCTCTCGAAAAATCGCGGCGATAAATTATCTTCCCGTCGATTTCCGCTTCGCATCCGCCGAAAGTGAGCGCGTCGAACGGCAAGTCCTTTATCAACTCAAAATCGGTGTTCCCGCGGCTTCTGCCGGAAGCGTAAACGAGAATATAGCCTTTTTCGTGAAGTTTTTTAAGCGTTTCCAGCGTTTTGTCGCCGTATTTGCCGAACCACAAAGTTCCGTCGAAATCAAAAAACAACGCTTTTTTATCGTTTGATTCTTTCATAGCTATATAATAATGTTTTTAACCCGTTTATGTCAACCGTTTTTCCGCCGGCAAAGAAACTTTGTTGAAAACGTTATATAATGCCACCGCCAAAATTTTCACCAAATCTTAACAGAAAAGGTATTGACAAACGGAAGAAACGGTGTTATACTGTTAGCAGTTGAAAGGTTAGAGTGCTAACAGATAAAAGCAAAGAGTGCTAAAACCCTGAGACAAATAATTCAGATTACATATCAAAGGAGATTATATTATGAAAAATTATTTAGTAAGAAGGAATAACGAAAACAACAATCTGGACTTTTTTGA
>CECA01076347.1_pt1 | contig 11130 bp, 16 predicted proteins | sample 557351 | NCBI WGS metagenome assembly CECA01 (sample SAMEA3182051, study PRJEB8094) | gut metagenome | biome: human; feature: gut; material: Stool; isolation source: human stools | place: Canada | collected 2012-03-07 | reverse complement strand
TATAATATTATTATCTTCTAAAGTAATTTTATTGCTATCCAAAGAATTATAATACCAGCTATATATTAATTTGACATTATCAGTTATTCCTTGCCAAGTATAATCATATAATTTAGCAATTATCTAATATTTAGCCCCTTTAATGGGATAAATTACTTTACAATCTTGATATTTATCTCCTACTTTTTTTTGTAATGATAATTGAAGAACACAATTAGCTCCAGAAGAGCCGCTATTACCAAATAGTAATTCAATTGAACTTGTATAAATCTAATCATTAATTTCAATTTCACAAGTAATTGTATTATTTCTAAAAAGTGGATTATATAAAGAATTAATTTTAAAAGGTATATAATAAGTTTTACTCTCTTCATCTAAATAATCATAAATAGAAGCATTTTTATCAGTTTTTAATATATGTTCAAATTCATAATTATTATTAGCATTTATTAAACCACTCTCTACTGGAATAAGCATTGTTTCTTTCGATGGAAGTGTATAGCGTAATTTAATACCATTAGTTAATGTTGTAAATTTACTAGTATCTTTACTATTAAATGTAACACCAATATAATGAATTTTTTCTCCATCAGAACGCGCTAATAATTGATTGTCTTGCCCATATATATAAAATGTATTATTATTATTATTAGCAAATAAATTTAATCCAGCTAATAATCCAATATCTGGATTAAAAGATTTGTTAGTATAAGAACAAATCTAAGAATAACCTAAAACATCTGTCGTTCCTATTTTACCTTTAAACTAAATTCTATAAGATTGAGTTGCGATCTAATCTCCAGTCTTTAAAATAGTCGAAATTGTATTTTTAGAAGAAATAATAATCTAATCATAAGTTCCATCTGATTTAATACCCAATCTCTACCAACCCTAACCAAAAATAGTTTTATTTTCAGTTAAATTTTTATCATATGAATATAAATATACTTCAGCATTAGTAAATGTAACTAAATTTCCAGAAGTCATATCTATGATTCTAAAACCCATTTCAATTTTACGGCTTTCTTCACTCTAAAATGAAGTAATTTGATATATTATACTACCTGTTGGGTATAAATAAACACCAATATTACTATCGGTTGTAATATCTGAAAAATCACTTTTATAATATCCTAAATATAAATTTACATTTTTAAAAACAACTGAAAAAGAATCAGAACTATCAATTTTATTGTTATCACTATCATAAAAATTACCATCTTCCCATACTTCAACTTGAATATTATTAATAATTAAATTAGTAATATCTATATCAAAATATTGAGAAGTATAACCACCAGTTTTATAAGCACTTAAAAATAGCATATCTTTATTCGATGCTATTGTAGTAGTTTGTCTAGTAAATGTTTTTAACTCTTTTGTTTTCTAATCTTTTCCACTTAGTATAATGCGAATACCATAAATACCTTTATTTAAAGTTTTTGTGCCATTATATAAATCAGCCATTAAATTATAAGAAATTCTTAAAGTTGTATAACCAACCAATTCACAACTTTGAGGTCCCATAATAGTTTTACTAGATTCTCGACCTTCAGAACTAGGAATTAACACAATTTCTTTATTTTGATTAAAAAGCTAATTGGCTGCATAAAAAGTTTTAGAATCATCTTTACCAATTACTTCATAATCACTAATTACGCACCCAGTAATTAATTTTTTACCAGAAAAATTACCTTGTGGAATTAATACATAAACTTCTTCATTAAGAGCATAAAATTTATCTTTTTCATTAACAAAAACTGTTAATTTAGCTCCTTTATAGTTTACAATATATTTCTATGCCCCTTCAGAACTTTCAGGAACACTTTCTATTACTCCAACTATTGTCTAATCAAAAGGTAAATTCTATAATCGAGCAGATACAATTGTGTCTACTGATCGGAATATTTTTTCATTTAATTCATTAGACATAATTCGCTCTCCTTTTTCTCATATTCTAATAAATTTTAAGAAAAAATCTTATTTTATTATTTATATTTGACCAATAAAAAAATGGCGAGGTAATTAAACCTCGCCATTTAAATTAAATAGTCTTTCGACTTGCGTATTGACTTGCTTCATTCTCCATCATTTCAAATGCTTCCATAATTTCATTACTATCAGTCACATTTGGAAAATCAGCATTAATAGAAACTTGTTGCATAAATTCTTGTGCAATTCTATCAACACCAAGAGAAGAAGGAATAAGATTAGATAAATAACTTACAATAGTCTAAACGTTTAATCCTATATTTTGTAATATAGTAGAAATATCTAAACTATCCGTTAAAGCAGTATCAATGTTTAATTCATTATTACTCATCCAATCTTCAATTTGTTTATTCATATCTAATTGATCTAACATATCTAAATAAGAAAATTGAGAAATATAATCTGGAACTTCAGCTGTTTTATTAAAACTTTCAGAATTGCGCTAAGTACTAATTATATTATTCGCTGTTGCAGTTGAACGAGAATCAATAGCATTTTCATATTTACCATAATCAATACTATTCAGTCCAGACAAAGCTGCTATCATTTCATTCATAGTTTTTACTAAAGCTTCATTACGCTTAATTGCACTATCAATTTTAGAAACATAAATAGATTCCCAATCACTCGCCGCTTTAATAACACCGTTAAATGATTCTGTAGCATTTTTAACAATTTTTTCCATATCTGCTACAGCTTTATCTGATTCACCAGTAATTTTAATTGACCATCCAGAAGCCGCATCAGCAAAACTTCCTTCAATACCTGCTGTACTATTAATATCTTTAATTTTATTTAAATAATCATCAAGTAATTTATTAGAATCAGCTACATAATTATCATGGCTCTTCCAGAATTTTTCAAACATTTCATCTAATGTTTTATATCCAGTTTGTAAAGCCAATGTAGTCTAATCAAAACTATCAACTAATGCGCCAGAACTATCTTTATAATATGCTACAAATCTTTCATTAGCATCTTTACTATTTTTAAATACTTCTTCATATTGCTAATGAATCTATTGCATACGTTCATCATAATATTTTTCTAAATCTGCGGCCTATTTCTCGTATTCAGCTTGAGAAATTTCTCCTTGAGTAAATGATAACTTTATTGCTGTTAATTTTTCTTGATAATCAGATTGTAACTGAATAATATTATTTTCTAATGTTTTTAAATATTCTTCATTAGCTTTTTGATAAGCATTTAATTTATCTTCATATTCTTGTTCAGCTTCAGCTATTTTATCTTCATCAGCACTATATACATATCCCCAGTTACCATTATTATCACGAGTTAAACGAACAGTTTCATTAGAATTTTGAACATCTTCTAATTTCTATCTTGCTAGCTCTAATTCATATTTAGATTGTAAAATCTTTAAATCATATTCACTAATTTTAGAACCATCTTTTAATTTTTTATTTAACTCATCTTGTAATTTATTTAATGCTTGTTTATGAGGAATAATATCAGTATCATCAATAGAACCTTCAATTTGACGTCTTAATTTATTTAACTCATAAGTTTTATCAGCGTCACTTAAATACTAATCATTTAATTCATTAGCTCTAGTAATAGCATCTTGTAAAGCTTCAATGGAACCATAAATTGGAGATATACCGTCTTCAAATTCTTTGACAATATTATCCATTTCTTCTTCAAAAATATCCTAAGCGCGCTATAAAGCTTCTTGCCAAGTATCTAAGAAATTTTCTTCGGCACTATGAACTTGCTCATCAATTTCTTTTAAAGTATCACTCCATTTTTTAATCCCAATTGAGTCTTCATTAGCAACAGCTTTATCATACTATTCTTGAGCATTAGCACGCATTTGTTTTAACGCCTCTACTTGCTATTTAGCTCCTACGAGATTATTGATACTGTTATTCATTAATGAACGATTTAAATTACGCAATACTAATTTTGATTGTTCATTTAATTGAGCCCCTAACAATGAAGTAATATCTTTAACGCCTTCAAGAATATTTTGATAATGTTCAAATAAATCAATTTGGTCTTGAACATCCTCACTAAATTGATTAAAACTATCAAGGACTTTTTCTTGAATGGTGGCTCTCATTTCAAGTAATTCTTGATTAGCTTCTAAAATACTAGAACGCCATTCTCGAATCTGGTCAATTTCATCTTCAGTGAAATTCTTAGCTTTTAAATCGTCAACTGTTAATTTATCAAGTTCTTCAATAGAATTAATACCATGATTATTTAATAACTCCAGCAAACCATCAGAATAAGTTTTAGTTTTTTCTAAGGCATTTTCTGCTTTTTCACCAATTAAAGCAATCGCCTCAGCCGCAGAATAAGCATCATCTTCAATTTTACTTAATAAATAATCAAGATATTCTAATTCATCATCTTTAACAGCAATCTTAATTTCAATTTTATACTAAGTCTTTTCAAAAATTACATCAGCTAATTCAGTTTGTAAATCATATAATTTTTCCAATTCATCTTGGCGTAAGTTATTAGTTTCTTCATACTATTCTAAAGCTTCAATAAAATCATCATAAGCATCTTCAGCTGCCTCATCAGCTTCTTCATTTTTACCAATAGATGAATTATATTTATCGATCTAGCGCTTCATAATTTCATCATAATTAGTAATAGCACCAGTTTCATCAAATTCAGCCCCATAAGATGCAATTAAAGCTCTATCTTCATCCCAATATTTATTAATTTCATCAAGATATTGATTCTATAAATCAATCATTTCATCATATTTTTCAATTTCTTGATCCATTAATTCTAATTTAGAAGTGCCGAATGCTCGCTCTTTAGCTTTAGCTAAATGTTCCATTACCTCTTCTAAATCTTCAATTTTTTGTTTAATTACGTGATAACGCTCAATTTCATCTTTATATTCTTTTGGAGGAGGAGGGGTATAACTGCTTCCACCACCACCATTTCCACCTCCGCCACTATTGTTAGTGGCAGTGGGATTAGTAGTTAAATCAGTTGTTTTCCCACCATACTCTTTACCCGACCAATCAAGAGTTTTAACTGTTGGCACATTAACCATAGTTGTAGTATCAATAGGAACAACAGATGGAGGATCTAAATGATGTCCATGTTCATCAATATTACTAGTATAAACAACTGCTTCTTCGTGTGAAGTAACAGGAGTTGGTTCACTTTCAATTTCTGCATCAAATCCCATACTAGCAACAAAAGCTTGAGCTTGTTCTGCAGTAAAACCAAAGGCTGAAACCAATGTATTTAAAGAAGCAATTGCTTCAGTTGTATCAAATTTTGGATCAAGCTATAATCCATTCGCAGCCTCTTGTATCTAAGTAAAACAAGTATTAATTTCTGACTAAACGCTACTTAAAGAATCTCCAAAAGCTGCTTTTAAATCATCTCTACCACTATTAGCTATATTTTGTAAAACTTGATTTACCTATTCCCCAGTTGTATAAAATGAACGCTAAGTTGCAATATTTAATTCCGCTAATGCTTTTTGATTACCTTTTGCTACATCGGGCATTAATTTAGCAACTTTACGAGCATATCTTTTATCTTCTTTGTATAATTTTTCAAATGTATCTTTAGATACTCCAGCTAAATCTGATAAAGCATCAGAATTCTATGCAACAAATTCATCAAAAGCTGCTTCATTTTCTGCATTATATTTTTTAGTAAGACTGGTAGAGTCATTCATCCAATCTGAAAATGCTTTTACTTTATCATTACATTTATCCCAAGAACCAGCTAATTCATCAACTAGTTCTTGTCCATGAGTGCCTAATGAGCCCATTTCATCTCGTAATTCATTAATCGCTCCAGAATCGCCTTCAACAGCCTGTTGTAATTTTCCAAAATTTTCTGTTAAATTATTAGCATCTCCAGCCCAAGCCTTAAAATCATCTTCAGACATACCGAACATATCAGCGAATGATTCAGAATTACTCGTCAAAAATTCTTGTAATTTTCCAATTTCAGAAGGTAAAGCACTACCCTATCCCATATTTTCTAAAGCAGAAGTTTGTTCCTAAATTTTATCTTCATCAAAATTCTATTCATCCCAAGAAGGCTTTAATCGGCTAGCAGCATCAAAAGCTTTTTGACTATAAATTTGCTCATCAAAATAATTATCTTGCTAACTCAATCCCCATTGACGAGACTACTCTGCCGCGAAATTCTTCAATATAGTATCATAATCAAAAGTAACTTCAGAATTTTCAACAGTTCCGCCATTTTCATCAGTCAATTTTACTGGTATTGTTGTATTACCGCTAGTAAAATCTTGTAACCAATTATCTCCTAATTCACTTACTGAATATCCTTGCTATGATAATAGATTTAAAATTTCAAATTCAGTTAATTCATTACCACTATTACTACCACGCGATGCAATTATTTTATTTTCATAATCTATAACATCTTGACTAATTAATTCTCCAATACCATTTCGATATTTTTCATCATATCCTGATAAATCTAGTCCTCGTGAAAGTAATTCATTTAAAACATCATTCTAATAAGAATCAGCTAATCTACTTGTTTCAGCAGTTAATTTTTCTAATGCTTTTCTAGTTTCGTGATTTGAAGTAATTAATTTAGTTGTATTTTCATCTAAACCTGCTTTATTTATTAAATCTTCTTTACTAAAATCAAAACTAGAATCTTTCATAGCAGCTTTAACTACTTTATTTATTTCTGATGTTGTTAATGTGTCAGTCGCATTAACAGTATGATAACGATATTCATTAGGTCTAAACTGATATTTTTCTCGCTTTGTTCCTACAACTATGTTTTCATTTTTCTTTGAAATTTCTCTAGTTTTTGCTTCCAGCTATAACTATTCATCTCTATTGTTCTAAGAATTAACAGCTGTTTGAGCTTTATTCTATTTATCAAGAGCCTGCTATTTAATCTTATTCCAACCAGATTCAGTTAAATGCTAAATATTATTAACATCATAATACCAGTCTTCACCTTTTTTAAGTTGAGAATCAGTATCTGCCATTTTATTATAATTATCAATTAAATCTTGAACTTCATTATTTACATCATATAAAGCTTCTCGCCATTCAGTAGTGCCATATTTTAAATCTTTAAAAGCATCATATTTACTTGATAAACCATCTAGAGATGAAGTTACTTTCTATACTTCAGAATTAACATTATCTAAATTACTTTGTAGTGTTTGTAAATCTTCATTAGATTGTTTAAGTTCAGTATTAAAAGATTGAGAACGTTTAACTAATGTATAAATAGCAAATCCAACAGCCGCAATTATTGCAGCAATTAATATAAATTTAGCAATTAATGGTAATAAACTTACCTGAACCCCTTTTAAAGCAATATTTAATTCTTGAGTCGCTGCAGTTAATCCTTTAGTTGCTAAAGTATTAGTTATTTTAGCAGCTGTTTCTTTATTTAAACCTAACTTCATTAAATTAGTCTACAATGCATTTAAAGTTTTCTTTTTTGTTGAATCTGAAATTGTTTCATTATTTATTTTATTAGCAGTACTTTCTAAATAAGTAGCTGCTGTTTCTTTTAATTTAGCTATTTCTAATCCTTCTGTAATAGCTTTTTCAGTTAAAATGGAAGCATTATGCTAATCTCTAACCTATTTTAAAAATTGAATTCCTGTGGCCAAACTGTCAATACCACTTTTAACCATAAAACTAAGACTACCAATAGAAGTAAGAATAGCAACAGCTTTTTCCCACCCAGACATATCAGGATCTTTAATACTACTGATTAAACTATTAATAGAAGAAATCGCCATTCCCGCTGATCGGGCAAATGAAGCCATTGACATAAATGCTTCAATACCACCAACTAAATGTTTAGGTTTAAAGTTTTCAACTTGTTTATTTAATTCTTCTTGTTTTTGCTTAGCTTTTTCTTGAGCTTTTTGCATTTTTTCAAATGACTAAACAACTTTTTTAACTTCATCGTCTCCTACACCCATACCTCTTAAAGAAGCAACTAACTAATCTTGAGATAACTTACTACTTTGCACAATCTAAATATATTGACGCATTTTAGCCATACGTTTATCTGTACCAGTTTCATCCCAAGATATTGATGCAATTTCTTTCTCTAAGCTTTGCAGTATTCCTAAATCCTAAATATTTTTAGGTAAATTTTCACGAAATAAATTAAAATAAGCTTCAGCTTTTGCTGTAGCTATTTCAAAATCTTGAGCAGGAATTGGATCCTTTATATTAACAACATTAGCGTAATTTTCACTTGTTAAATTAGTTAATTTATCTAACTATGCTGTGACTTCAGTTGTCATTTCATTAAACAAATTTGCTACTGGAGTAGTACCATCAGCTTTTAACCAAGCAGATAAGATATTATTTACAAGATTATCATTTAAGGTATCTATTTTATTATAATACCCTTCTAAGTCACTATATAATTGTTCATATTTTCGACCTAATAATGCATCCTTGTCATTTCCAGGATTATTATGGTAACTAGCCTAATCCCAAACTTTTTCCATCTAATTATTATATGCTTTTGAAATACCTTTTTTGTCCCCTATCATGGTATCTTGAGCATCATTTATAATCTTTGTATAAGCGTCAATTTCTTGACCTAATTTAATAAGCTAATCCCCCTACTACTGGATACCCTATTTTTCTGTCTCCCAAAATGATTTCTCAGCTGCCGTCATTCTTTCTGAAGCTATAGTTATTTTATCTTTCATTTCAGAAACACGTTTAGAATTTAATAAACTCTATTTAGATTCTTCATCTAAATTATCACCTTTTTTAGATAAATAATTAGAAGTCTATTCATTTATTTGAGTATGAATTTTAGCATAAGCTTTATCAGCTCCACCAACCAATATTTGAATATTACTAATAACATTTCGTAAAGCAGGCTCAATTTTTGAAGCTAAACTCTATTCAACAATAGCTAATATTCCTATTAGTACTGGTTTAAGGCCTCCTATTTTATCAATAAATGAATCAACACCATCAACAGTATCAGCTAAAAAATCAGTTAATTTAATAAAAAATTTATCATCAATTAAATCTTGATATAATCCCTAAAATGAAGCCTTCAAACGCTTATTAGCGGCTTCCCAAGACTCTTCATAAATTTTCTATTGCTCAGTTAATGTTCCAGTAGCATTACGAGCAGTTTCGAGATTTTCTTTCATGAAATCCCATTTATCCATCAATGCAATTAATTGAGTATATTGGCGAACACCAGCAACAGTTTGAGCTAATGCCACTTTAGCATCTTTAGAAATTAATGGATTTCCTTCAGCATCAAATGAATTCCATTTTTCGCCTAAATCATCAAGAATATCATCCATCTCTCGCAATCCACCATCTGCTGTTTTAATGGAAACGCCAACAGCTTCAAGAGCTTGAGAATATTTACCTAATGTAGTACCATCATCAAGAGTTTTTCCCAATTCTAAATCTTGAATACGTGCAAATAATGTCTTAAATGCAGTACCAACTACATCAGCAGATTGACGAGTAGTAGCAGTAACAGTAGCCAAAGCAGAAGTAGCATATTCATAACTTAAACCTACTGTGTTAGACACAGCTGCGAATTTTTCTAATCCAGCTGCAATTTCATCTGTACTAGAAGCAGTAGCAGCACCCAACGCCGTCATAACATCAGCATAGTATTCTAATGATTGTGATCCATCATAGAAATTATTCCAAACAGCAGTTAATTGCTAAGAAATTTTATCGGCGCTTTCACCAGCGGCATTAGCCATTTTAATTGTAACAGCAGTTCTATCTTCTACTTCTTTATCAGATAAACCCTGTTGATAGTAAATTAAAGAAGCATCAGTATAATTTAATGTAGAAGTACTTAATGCCTTTGCAGCTTTATTTGCTTTATCAGCAAATTTATCCATATAGTCAATATTATGACCAGTAACAATTCGAATATCATTTAATGATCTATTTAAATCCTAAGCATAACCATAAGCCCCTTGTAATGCTCCCATTACACTATGGATCATACTTGAAGAAATCTACCATTTAACTGTATTTTTAACAGTAGTTAAAAAATCCTATAAACGAGCATTTAAGCTAATCATTGGCTAATCAGCCGCAGCTATGGACTAAGCCAATTTTACAAATGCTTGCTATCCCGTTACTCCCGCATCTAATAAACTTTTAGATAATTTAGTTACATTTGTCTAAGATCTATTTAAACTTGCATTAAGTTTACTTAAATCATAATTGCCAGTAGCTGTATTATAAGCTTCATTTAAATGAAATGCTAACTATCTGGCTGCTTCAGAAGCTTTTTGCATCTATTCTGGTTTAAGTCCTAAATCAGTACTATACGAAAGTTTAGTTAATAATTGTTGTAATTCTTGAATAGACTATTTTGCTTGAGTAGTATTTGCAGTAAAATCTAATGCGACATTTAGTTGTTTTGCCATAAACGGGACTCCTTTCTCTCATAATATAAACAAAAAAAATGGATGTGAGAAATAATCTTCTCACACCCATACACTTGATTATTCCTATTTAATTTTAAAAAATTAAATAATTTAATTATCCCAACTTGGTCAAAACATCTTTTAGCAATCCTAATGTTTCAGGATTCTGAATATCATTAGTTAATTGTTCCATATCAAATGTTGTATCTTTATAATCGGTCGAAATAATATCTAAAATACCCGCCGCAGAATTTTTATACTCATAAATTGAATGAATAGTTTCTGCTACCCAACTTTTAATTTGAGCATATTCTCCTGGATTAATTTCTCCAAATACCTTAGCAGAAAAACCAGACCCTACTACCAAATCATATAATTTCTTTGGGTCTTCTTTTTGCTTGTCAGTAAAACTTATATTTGTATATGCCATAATCATTTTTAAAATCGTATGAAGATATACACGGGCAGGATTATAATAACCATTTTTATCAATAGAATCATTAATAATCTCTGAAATAAGATTTAACTTATCTCCAATAGGAAGATAATCTTTGACTTCAATAATCTAATCTCCCCATTCAAAGGTTGATACTTCTGTATTTTTATTTAAATTTAACTTTGAAAATGCTACTTTTGCCATTCCAAAATCCTCCTTTTACACTTATTTATATTATACTAAAAATTTAGTTTATTGTCAATTTTTATTTCGATATTTTTAAAATATTTAATAA
>CECA01045656.1_pt1 | contig 11147 bp, 7 predicted proteins | sample 557351 | NCBI WGS metagenome assembly CECA01 (sample SAMEA3182051, study PRJEB8094) | gut metagenome | biome: human; feature: gut; material: Stool; isolation source: human stools | place: Canada | collected 2012-03-07 | reverse complement strand
CCAGAGGCTTTGCCTCTGGACTCCACAAGGGGCAATTGCCCCTTGACCCCTTCTCGCGATTGAGTTGGTGACAACTGCATACTGTCTCCGCGTGTTTATGAGGGGGACGCAAGGGCACTGCCCTTGACCCGCCAAAGGGTCTTCGACCCTCTGGACTCCCTTTTTCGCGATTGAGTTGGTGACGACTTCATACTTTACCCGCGTGTTTATTTTGGGGAACGGTGCATCCTCTTGCGCAGCTTCTTCCGAAACGTTTCGCGGTCGAACAGCAGGAAGCCAATCGTCCGCTTGACCAGCCCGGTCTGCTCCGGGATGAAGCCAATCATGCGGCTCGGCGCGTCCGCCGCGCCCATCTCGTGCGCCGCAAGCGCCGCTTCCGCCGACTGGTCGCGCACCAGCGTCCGCAAATCCAGCGCGTTCTCCCCCGCGAACACCATGTCCTCGAACGGGATGTTCCGCAGCAGCTCCGCGTCCGCTTCGGGCAGCTGCCGCAGCGCCCCCTCGAAGGGCAGCGACATTGCCAGCTGCACGCCGGGATTGTCAAGCGACTGCATCACGCCCGTTCCGGCGAAGGTATCGCGGAAGTCGCGCACGAACTGCAGCGCGTGATGCTGGACGCAGGTCGACAGGAAATACGCGGCTTCATTGCGCCCCTCCTGCGCGTACACCGGGACGACACGCTCATTCTGCCGCTCGAAGCCCACGCAGGGCGCTTCGTCGGAGGACAGCAGGAACTCGCGGAACGCGCCGGACATGGCAGGCGGCATCGGATAGAAGCAGTGTACGGGGAAATCGTAGGCAGCGGACAAACGCTCGCTGTTCCGCCCGTCCGCATGAACGTAGTAGACCGGAACCGCGCGCTGCGTCAGCTGGCAGAGCGCCGCCTGCAAGCGCCCGCTGTACCCCATATCAAAGCACGCTGCGCCTTCTGGCAGCTTTTCCTCATAATACGCCCGCGCCGCGCTGTATGCCGCCTGATGACGGCAGCCGTCGTAGAGCTTGTCGCGGAAGAAGCGCAGAAACGATTCCCAGCGCGTTTTCTCCTGAAACGGCGATTGCCACGGGAAACCCGCCGCTTCCGCCTGATGGCGCAGTTCGCTTTCCGGCGCGTCAAGCGTGCAGAAGGACAGCAGCTTCAGCGCCTTTTCGGGCGTGTAGACCGTCCAGCGCACCGGCAGCGCCGCCCAGTCGGTCGGATTCGCCATCAGCGCGGGCAGCAAGCACCGCCGCGACGCGGGAATATAGTCCGTTTCGACAGCATCCGCGTCCGTGCGCAGCAGCTCGACTGCCTGCCGCAGCAGCGCGCCGTCCCGCGCGAGGAACACCAGCTGCTTTACGCCATCCGCCCGACAGCGGCACAGCAGCCACTTCGCCAGCGCCAGCAGGTGTGTGCCGACGGCGTAGTACCCCAGCCGGGACGGATACGCCGCAAACGCGGAATCCGCCGTCGCGGGGGCATAGCCGTCGTCAAAGAAGCGGTTTGCCGCCAGCCCTTGTGCGCACCTGAGCGCCAGCGGCTGCATCGCGTCCGCCGTCGTGAAGCCCGCCAGACACCCGTGTCCCAGATTCGCCATCTGCGTGCAGTCCGCATCCATGAAAACATCCGCCGGGCGCGGCAGCGGCAGGGCGTGCAAACCCGCTTTTTTCGCGGCTTCCACGTCGATTTTCGCATTGTCGCCGATGTGCAGCACATTATCCGGCTTCACGCCCAGTTGCGCCGTCAGCTTGCGATAGAGCGCGCCGTTCCATTTCAGCGCGTTCTGCTCATTCGAGAGGAAGAAGCCGTCCCAGCCGCGGACGCCGCATTTTTCCAGCATCCGCCGAATCGTGTCCGCGTCAAGGTACATGTCCGACGTCAGCACGACGCGTTTTCCCGCCGCTTTCGCCAGATTGAACAGCTGCACGCCGGTTTTGCGCGGGCGGCAGAAATGCACCTCCGCCTCCCGCTCGTTGTAGGTCATTTGCCCCACGCAGTCGTCCGACACGTCCAGATTCTGCATCATGGCGCTGTAAATGTTCCACATCGTCACGTCAGCTTGCGTTTCGGGCAGCCACGCGCGGGCGCAGCTTTCCGCCTCTATCCGCGCCTGTGCGAAGGAGGTCATGTTCCGCCGCGCCGCCCGTTGCCATTTGCCTTCCAGCGTGTGGAAGAGGTCAATCGGTGTGCGGAAGGGGCGCAGAATCAGCGTATCGAACACATCCAGCGAAATCACCGGGCAGTCGATGCCGTCCAGCCCCAGAATCGCGCGCTTGATGCGCTCCGTCCCGTCCCGCCACGGGGTCATCGGCTGGTCGAACCAGAAGATTTCCGGCAGATTCGCGTCCTCATCCGGCGAAAAATCCGGGCAGAGCGCCGCCGTCAAGTGGCTGATTTCCGGCTGATTCGCCGCCTTCCGCGCCTGCTCCGCCCACATCCGCGCATACCACTTTCGCGCCTTTTGCAGCTGCTGACGCGCTTGATTCGCCCCCTGCTGATGCAGAAATTCATCCGCAAAGGCAAACACCTGCGCAATATCGGCGTAATTTTTGCGGAATTTTGCCGGATTCCCCGCCGCCCCCGTCGAGGACGACGGATGTTCACAGTAGAACACGCCGTCGCCGCGGTGCCGCCCGAAACCCTGCGCAAAGAAATACAGCACGACGGAAAACGCAATGTCCTCCGTCATCACAATGTGCTTTTTCGCCAGCGGCGCGTAGTAGGGCGCGCACCGCAGCCACAAATCGCGTCGAATCACCTTGTTCCAAATGGTGTGGAAGCTGTAGCACGTCATCGCCTGCTGAAAAAACGCATCCCGCACCGCATTGCCGCGCAGCTCGTCCTCCAGCACACAGTCCGCATGAACCGGGCGCACGAAGCGGTCGCCGTTTTCGCGCTGCCAGACCGTGTCGCCCATCACGAGGTCAAAGTCGTTTTCTTCCGCCAGCGCGACGGCGGCACGGTAAAAATCCACCGACACAAAATCATCGCTGTCCAGAAAAGCGAGGTACTTGCCCGTCGCCGCGTCCGCGCCGGTCATCCGCGCCGCGAAAAGCCCGCGGTTCTGCGAATGCGTCAGCACCCGAAAGCGGCTGTCGCGCCGGGCATACTCCGCCAGCACCGCGCCCGCGCCATCCGGCGAGGCATCATCCACCAGCAGGAACTCCGCGTCCCGCAGCGACTGCGTGCGCAGCGACTCCAAACACGCGGGCAAATCCCGCTTCGTCCCATATACCGGAACGACCACAGACAGCGTTGCAGCCACCGCGCTTCTCCTTTCTGCCCATCCGAAAACGAGTGATACTTGCCGATTTTGACATGTACATTCTACCATATTCCCGCCCGATTGGCAAGCCTTTCGGGGGATTTTTGCACGACCCAAAAACGCGGTCAGACAGCTTTTTTCGCCATCTGACCGCAGGATGCCCTATTTTGCGGAAAATCCGCTTACCAAGTAATATCCTCGCCCGTCAGCGCCTTCCACGCCTTGCGGATATCCTTCTGATGCCGCACGCCGTTCTTCGGGTCGAGCTTCGCGGTTTCCTCCATCGTGCGCGGGAAATGAACGCACAAATGCCCGTCGAAGTCGTTATCCTTGATGCTGCCGGACAGGTGGGGCATACAGTGCATGGAGGCCAGCACCCAAGTGCCGCTGGGCAGCAGGACATACACCGGCTTCTCGTCCCACGAGAACTTGCCGCCCCACGCCGCCTTCATAATCGCGGTATCCTGCGCCGTCAGCGGCTCGGAGTCCGCGTGACGACCCAAGGAATAGAAGCGCAGACGGAAGGAGGAACCGCTGCTCGGCTCATAGACCAGCACCGTCTGCCCGCTCTTGATGGTCGGCTTGATTTCCGTGTACCACATCTGCAGCTTAATTTGGCTCTTTGCCGGGCCATTGCCAAAGGACGCGCCGTTGTTGCCCGTGCCGCCGTTTTTATTTTCGTCCGGCAGCGCGGTATCACCGGTCACGCAGTCGCCCGTGTACAGCTTCGTCTGCGTGTTCACGCCCGCAATGCCGTCCGGGGCAAGCCCGTTGCGCTTCTGGAATGCCAGCACCGCCGCGCGGGTCGTCTCGTCATAAGTGCCGTTGATGGTCACGGTGTAGCGCAGGTTGCTCAGCGCCTGCTGGAGGCGCAGCACCGCGTCGCCCGTCGCGCCGACTTTCAGGTTGGTGTACACCGTCGGCGTGGTGGAATCAACCTGCTTGCCTTCCGCCGTAATCGCGTTGACGGAGTAGAGGATGGTGTACGTCGCCGTATCGCCGTTGCCGGAGCCGGTCAAGCCGTTGCGCAGCTGGAACGCGCGCATGGCGGCGACGGTGTTCGCGCCGTACTTGCCGTCCACCTTGTCCGTCAGGTAGCCCAAATCCTTCAGGCGCTGCTGAACGCTCTTCACGTCGTCGCCCGTGCAGCCGGAATAGAGCAGGCGGGTCGGACGCGTCACGCCCGTGGTCGGGGTGGACGTCGGCGTGCTGATGGCAGCAAGCGCATCCGAAGAATACAGCTTCTTGTAGGTGCGCGTGCCCGCCACGCCGTCCGCGCTCAAATTGTTGCGCAGCTGGAACGACGCAACCGCCGCCATCGTGCCCGTGCCGTAGTTGCCATCCACCGTGCCCGTGTAGTAGCCCAGCGCCTTCAAGCGGCTCTGCACGCTCTTCACGTCATCGCCGGACGAACCTTCGCGGAGGGTGCGCGTGGGAACGATGCCGAAGGACTGCGTGGGGGTCGGCGTGGGCGTGGCAGCCGACGGATCAGCCGCAACCGCATTGCTCGAATAGAGGATTTTGACCGTGTTCGCGCCGACTTTGCCGTCCGCCGTCAAGCCGTTACGCGCTTGGAACGCCTGAACCGCCGCCACCGTCGCCGCGCCGTAGATGCCATCCAGCGCGCCGGAGTAGTAGCCGAACTTATCCAGTCGGCTCTGCACGCTCTTCACGTCGTCGCCGGACATACCGGGGCGCAGGATGCGCGTGGGTGCGCTTTCATCCACCGGTTTGGGAGAGGGCGTGACGGAGCTGCCCGCGTCAATCGCGGTGCTGCTGTACAGCGCCTTGACCGTGTCCTCGCCGCAGATGCCGTCGGACGTAAGCCCGTTGCGCGTCTGGAAGCGGCGAATCGCGCTTTCCGTCGCCGTGCCGTACACGCCGTCCGCCTTGCCCGTCAAGTAGCCCAGCGCAATCAGCTTCGTCTGCACGCTCTTCACGTCGTCGCCCTTCATGCCCAGCGTCAGCTTGCGCTCGCCCACGCCGTCAGGCTGCGACGTTTCCTTCGCGCCGATCGCGCCTTCGGAGAAGAGGCGCTTGCGGGTGTTTGTGCCCAGCACGCCGTCAGCGGACAAGCCGTTCTTCTTCTGGAAGGCAAGAACCGCCGCTTTCGTCGCCGCGCCGTACTGCCCGTCGGAGATGCCAGTCAGGTAGCCCAGCGCCGCCAGACGGTCCTGCGTGTACAGCACATCCTGCCCGCCCATGCCCTCGCGGAGCGTGCGGGTCGGGATGCCATAGGCGATGTTGTCCAAATCCGCGGTGGGCTTGGGCGTAATCATCGGCTGGGTGACGTTGCCATTGCTGTCGAAGTAGCTTTCCAGCTTGACGAGCGTGTTCTTGCCCGCCTTGCCATCCACTGTCAGCCCGGTCGCCTTCTGGAACGCCATGACCGCCTCGAACGTGGACTGCCCGAACACACCGTCCACCTTGGAGATGGTGAAGCCCAAGTCCTTCAGCGCCTGCTGCAATCCCCGCACGCGCGAGCCACTGGACGTGTACTGCAATTTGCTGTAATCGCCCTTGAACAGCCCCGTCGCGGTCGAAGAGGAGGACGACGAATTGCCGTCAATGTCAATGCCCGTCTGCTTTTCCAGCAGAGCAATCGTCGCGGAACCGGCGATACCGTCCACCGTCAGGCTGTTCGCCTGCTGGAACGCGCTCACCGCCGCCTTCGTGCCGCTGCCGAAGCTGCCGTCCACCGTGCCGGAGTAGTAGCCCAATTGCGTCAAGGCCTGCTGCAAGCGGCGCACATTGTCGCTCTTGTCGTTCTTCTGCAGCTTCAAGGCTGCCGCGCTGCTTGTGATGACCAGCGTCAGCATCAGCACCAGCGCCAGCACACGCACGATGCTCTTTTTCATAGCATTCCCCTCCAAATGTTCCAAAGTACCTGCGGCTATTGTATCAGAAAATCACGCAATTGTAAAGAACTATTACGCATTTGTTACAAGTTGAATTTCTCCAACAGCTCCATCGGGTGGGCGATCAGCACCTTCGCGCCATTGTCCAGCAGCTCCTGCGCCGTGCGGAAGCCCCACAGCACGCCCACTGGGTTCATGCCCGCGCTGCACGCACAGGTCATATCCACCTTCGTGTCGCCCAGATAGAGGAAATCCGCCGGGGCAATGCCGAGCTGCTCCGCCACCAGCAGCGCGCCCGCCTTGTCCGGCTTCACCGGCACGCCCTCCACCTGCCCGCGCACAACGCTGAACGGTACATCCGGGAAGAAGTGGCTGATGACGTTCTTCGTATCCGCGTCGGGCTTATTGGAGAGCACCGCCAGCTTCAAGCCGCGCTCCGCCAAGGCGTGCAGCAGCTCCGGAATGCCGTCGTAGGGCTGCGTTTTCACCTGCGTATGCTTCTCGTAGTATGCCTGATACTCCGCCTGCACCGCGTCCGCCAAGTCCTGCCGGTCGCGAACCGCCCGCTGCGCCAGAATCTTCGCGCCGTTGCCGACGAGGTAGCAGTATTCCTTCGTCTCCCAGCCGGGCAGCCCGTGCAGGCGCAAGGCACGGTTCATCGCCGTGGCAATGTCGTCAATCGTGTTCGTCAGCGTACCGTCCAAATCAAACAAAACCGCCTGAATCATCAAAAAAATCTCCTTTATGTGATGAATGGATTTCGCGCCGCGCTGCCATGCTAAGGCAGAAAGGAGCGATGAACATGGACAAAAAACGCAAGGATTCCGTCATTCGCGCAACCGTCGACCGTGCCGCCCTGCTGCGCGGGGTGCTGATGCTGACGGCGCTCGCCCTGCTGCTCTGCTTCGGCTTGAAGCCAAGCCGCGCCGCCGCGCCCGACGCCGAGGACGGCGCACTGACCGCCTCCGACGCCTCCGCCCGCCTGAGCGCCGAGTGCGAGCTGCTCCAGCGCGTCACCTTTTCCCCCTGCGGGCACGAAATGACGCGCCGCCAGCGCCTGCCAGCCGAACTGGCCGGCATGACGAAGGACGAACTCGCCGCGAAGTACGACCAGTGGGTCATCACGTCGTTTTCGCCCGCGCAGGTGAGCATGGAACGCGCGCTTGCCCTCTACTGCCCGGAGCATGTTGTGCTGATGCCGGACGAAAGCGGGCAGCTGTGCATCTTCCGCAACCGTTACGGCGACGCGCTGGCGCTGGTGCGCGAACTCGGCGTGCCGCTGAGCGACTTGCCGGACGATGTGCAGGAGGAGGTTCGTCCCGGTCTGGGGTTTGACGACGAGGTCACGCTGGAGAAGTGGCTGGAAAGCGTGCAGTCGTAATTCCGACGTACCCTCCCCCATTGTACGCCGATTCGCGCCGCTTGTCCAGCGGATTTCACGGTTTTGTTTGCTTCCAGCGAAGAAGTATGCTATAATGATAGCGAACTTTCGCGATAGAGGTGAGCGCATGGCACGAATCGGCATCATGACCTTCCTGCACAATGACAACTACGGGTCGATTCTTCAAGCGTGGGCGCTGCAAAACGCCGTCCGTTCCCTGGGGTACGACGCGGAGCATATCGACTATGTTCCCTCGCAGACGGAAAAGATGAAGAATCTGCTGTGCAGCGGCAATTCGCCCCGCCTGATTTTGGACGGCATGAAAAAGCGCAGCGCGGCGCGCGGGCTGAACGAGGGCTTTGATGAGTTCCGGCAGACGCAGATGATTTTGTCGCCCATCTGCCGCGACCAGAGCGCGCTGGCGCATCAGGCGCTGTCATACGACGCGCTGATTTGCGGGTCAGACCAGATTTGGTCGCCGACGTGGCTCAATCCGGCGTATTTCCTGAATTTCACGAAGAAGCCGAAAGTCGCCTACGCGCCGTCGCTGGGCGTATCGACGATGACGGACAGCGCGAAAGGGCGCAAAATCGCCGCATTGATACGGGGGTTCGCCGCCATCTCCGTCCGGGAGGAAGAGGGCGCGGCGCTCCTGCAAGCGCTCATCGGCAAAAAGCCCGCCGTCATGCCCGACCCCGTGATGCTCCTGCCGCGCGAAAAGTGGCTGGAACTCATCGGCGGCGACATTCCGATGGGCAATGATATTCTGTGCTTCTTCCTGGCGGACAATCCCGCGTACTGGACGCAGGTGGAGCAGATTCGGCAGAAAACAGGTCTGGGCGTGCGCGTCATTCCGCGGACGGAATCAGCCCTCCAGTCCGCGTATCCACTGGCAAAGGGCGTGACCCCCGCGCAGTGGCTTCGGCTGATTGCGGGCGCGAGCATGGTGCTGACGGACAGCTTCCACGCCGCCGCGTTTTCCCTCCTGCTGCACACGCCCTGCACAATTCTCCGCCGCTACCGTGAGGACGACCCCGAAAGCCGCAACAGCCGCGTTGACCAGCTGCTGCGCACGCTGCAAGTCGCCGACCCCACACATCCGGATTTTTCCGTGGTGGACGAGCAGCTTGCCATCCAGCGGCAGCGGGGTTTGGACTTCCTGCAATCCGCCATCAGTCAAGCAGTGTCGCAAGCGACGCCGGCAAAGGCGAGGTAAGCGACAGCCAATCCCCTGTCATCGGGTGATGGAGCGTCAAGGCGCTGGCGTGCAGCGCAAACCGCCCCGGCAATTGCGGAATTTCCGTGCCGTAGAGGAAATCCCCGACGACCGGACAGCCGATAGACGCCATGTGTACGCGGATTTGGTGCGTGCGCCCGGTTTCAAGCACCAATTCCACCAGCGCGCGCGTTTTTCCGCGTTTCAGCACGCGATAGTGCGTCACAGACGGCTTGCCGGATGCGGTCACGATACGGCGGATGCTGGCGGCGTCCTCCTTGCCGATGGGTGCGTCAATCACGCCGCAGTCGTCATCCGGGCAGCCCTCCACCACCGCCTGATACGTCCGGATGAACTCCGGCGTATGCAGAAGCGCCTGCAAACGGTGCTGAATATGCGCGTCCTTGGCGACAATCATCAGCCCGCTTGTGCCCTTATCCAGCCGATTCACCGGACGGTAGACGAAATCCGTCGGACAGCGCAAATGAGCGTACAGCGCGTTTTCCAGCGTGTCGTCCGGGTGCAGGGCGCTGGACTGGCTCGCCAGCGGGGCGGGTTTGTCAATCACGAACAGCCAGTCATCCTCATGCGCAATGGTCAGCGGCAGGTCATACGGCTTGACCGCATACACCGGCGCGTTCTCCCGGAAGCGGATTGCCACCACCTGCCCGGCGCGCATAAACGCATCCACCGGGGTCACGACGCCATCCACCGTGATGCCGCCGTTCCACTTGGCGGACTTCATTGCCGTGTAGCTCACGCCCATCACGCGGCGCAGTACATCGCGCAGGCGCATTCCGTCCTGCTCCGGCAAAACCATATGTTCCAACAAAAGCACCTCTTTTCAGGAGATGAAACCAATGAATGACATTCTTGCAATCCTCTCCGGCGGCGATTATGTCTCCGGCGAAAAAATCAGTCAGGAACTGGGCATCAGCCGCGCCGCCGTGTGGAAGCGCATTGCCCAGCTGCGCGAAGAGGGCTGGCAGATTGAAGCTGCCGGCCGCCGTGGCTACCGCCTCATCCCCGGCGACAGCCTTGACCCCATTTTCTGGGTGAATCAGCTGACGACCAAGACGCTTGGACGTGCCATCAACCACTACGAGCACACCATCACATCCTCCAACACGCTGGTGAAGCAGATGGCGGTGCAGGGCGCGCCGAGCGGGAGCCTGTGCCTGTGCGAATGCCAGACAGCGGGCAAAGGGCGGCTGGGGCGCACATGGTCAGCCCCCGCGGGGCAGGCGATCCTGATGAGCGTCCTCCTGCGGCCGAAGCTCCCGCCGAAAAACGCGCCGCTGATTACCCTCGCGACCGCGATGGCAATGGCGCACGCCGTCCGCGAAGTGACGGGCATTGACGCGCAGATTAAGTGGCCCAACGACCTTGTGTTCTCCGGCAAAAAGCTGTGCGGCATTTTGCTGGAAATCAGCGCTGACCTCGACCAGATTGAGTACGTTGTCGTCGGCACGGGGCTGAACGTGCTGCGCGGGGCATATCCGCCGGAGCTGTCTGACCGCGCCGCCGCCTTGGAGGAATTCGCCAATCCGCCCGTGCGCCGTGAGATTGTCGTGCACTACCTGAAGGCGCTGGAGGACAACATGACGCTGCTGGAGGAGCACGGCTTCCCCGGCATACAGGAAGCGTACCGCCGCCACTGCTGCACGCTGGGCAGCCGGGTGCACGTCATCGGCACAGAGATTGACTTCATCGGCACGGCGGAGGACATTGACGAGACGGGTGCGCTGCTGGTGCGCGACGAAAGCGGTGTATTGCAGCGCGTGCTGTCCGGCGACGTATCCGTGCGCGGGGTCATGGGCTATGTCTGAGCTTCGCGGCATCGGGCTGGATATCTGCGGCATTGCGCGGATGGCACAGCAGCTTGACAACACGCATTTCCTCCAGCGCATCCTGACGAAAGAGGAAATCGCGTACCTGCGCAGCCGCGGCGCGTCGGCGGCGGACACGCTGGCGGGGCTGTACGCGGCGAAGGAAGCCATCGTCAAGGCGCTCGGCTGCGGCATTGCCTTTCCGCTGACGGAGATTGCCATTTCGCACACGGCGCAGGGGCAGCCGACGGCGGCGCTCTCCGGCGAAGCGGCATTGCGCTATCCGGGGCATCTGCTGCTGACGATTACGCACGATGCGGGCGTCGCGGCGGCATCTGCGCTCTATTTGGAATGAAGGAAAGCCTGCTCATGCGGTGATTGGCGTGGGCAGGCGGTTTTTTATCTTGGTGGAAAAAGCAGCTTGGAGGCGCGTCTGCGGACGCGCAAAGTTACTGCGCAGGGACGCTTCGCTGCCTGCGACCAAGTTGCCATACTACCCTTTTCTCTTGGAGTAGATTTAACGGTGTAACAGTTGGGGCGTTGCCCCAAACCCCACCAGAGGCTCTGCCTCTGGACTCCGCAAGGGGGATCCCCCCTTGACCCCTTCGCGCGATTGAGTTG
>CECA01073576.1_pt1 | contig 11258 bp, 9 predicted proteins | sample 557351 | NCBI WGS metagenome assembly CECA01 (sample SAMEA3182051, study PRJEB8094) | gut metagenome | biome: human; feature: gut; material: Stool; isolation source: human stools | place: Canada | collected 2012-03-07 | reverse complement strand
CGGTCTTGCGTAGCAAGATGGAGGGGCTTTGCCCCGACAAGTTCGCGTTTGTGGAGCGAAGCAGAACAATGAAAGCCCCAGTGGGGCTTTTAAGCGACAGAACGGTCTTGCGTAGCAAGATGGAGGGGCTTTGCCCCGACAAGTTCGCGTTTGTGGAGCGAAGCAGAACAATGAAAGCCCCAGTGGGGCTTTTAAGCGACAGAACGGTCTTGCGTAGCAAGATGGAGGGGCTTTGCCCCGACAAGTTCCAGTTTGTCGCACATCCTGCTTAAAACACAAACCGGAACGATCTTCCCTTTTTCGGGTGGACCGTTCCGGTTTTTATGTTATATTGAAAATCGTTTTACGCCAGCTTGGCTTCCAGACGGGTGCGGATGGCCTTGATAAAGCCCTCGCTGTCTACGGCGGTGGGGGTGATGCCCTCAGCCAGACCACACAGGTCTTTCGTCATGATGCCGTCGTTCAGGGTCTGCAGGCTGGCTTCTTCCAAAGCCTGGCCAAAGTGCACTAGCTCCGGCAGGTCGTCCAGCTCGCCACGCTTCTTCAGGGCACCAGACCAGGCAAAGATGGTGGCCATAGGGTTGGTGGAGGTCTTTTCGCCCTTCAGATACTTATAGTAATGGCGGGTCACGGTGCCGTGGGCGGCCTCGTACTCATACTTGCCGTCGGGGCTTACCAGCACACTGGTCATCATGGCCAGGGAGCCGAAGGCCGTGGACACCATATCGCTCATCACATCGCCGTCGTAGTTCTTGCAGGCCCAGACAAAGCCGCCCTCGCTGCGGATGACGCGGGCCACAATGTCGTCAATGAGGCTGTAGAAGTAGGTAATGCCGGCAGCCTCAAATTTTGCCTTGTATTCGGCGTCGTACACCTCCTGGAAGATATCCTTGAAGGTGTGGTCATACTTTTTGGAGATGGTATCCTTGGCGCCAAACCACAGATCCTGCTTCACGTCCAGTGCGTAGTTGAAGCAGCTGCGGGCAAAGCTGCGGATGGAATCGTCCTTGTTGTACTGGCCCTGCAGCACACCGGGACCCTCAAAATTGAACACGGTGGCACGCTGCTCGGTGCCGTCGGCACCGGTGAACAGCAGCTCTGCCTTACCGGCACCGGGGATGCGAAACTCCGTGCACTTGTACACGTCACCATAGGCATGGCGGGCGATGGTGATGGGCTTTTTCCAGTTCTTGACCACCGGCTTGATGCTGTCGATCATGATGGGGGCACGGAACACGGTGCCGTCCAGCACGGCGCGGATGGTACCGTTGGGGCTCTTCCACATCTCGTGCAGCTTGTACTCGTCCATGCGCTGGGCATTGGGGGTGATGGTGGCGCACTTGACCGACACGCCATACTTCTTGTTGGCAAGAGCAGCGTCCATGGTCACCTGGTCGCCGGTGGCATCGCGGTTGGGCAGGCCAAGGTCATAGTATTCGGTCTTGAGGTCCACAAACGGAAGGATCAGTTCGTCCTTGATCATCTTCCACAGGATGCGGGTCATCTCGTCGCCGTCCATCTCGACGAGGGGCGTGGTCATTTTGATCTTTTCCATAGCAGGGTTCCCTTTCCTCTCTGATGGTTTTTCTATCCTCAACCACGCGCCGCCATGCGCCGCGTGGGCGGGCAGGTTTACTTACGGTAAGCGGCCGCCAGCTTTTCCAAAGCCGGCAGGCTGCGCTTTACTTTTTCGGTGTCGATACAGTAGGCAAGGCGCACATAGCCCTTGACGCCAAAGGTATCGCTGGGCACCAGCAGCAGGTCGAACTCGCGGGCCTTCAGGCAGAAGGCATTGGCGTCCTCCTCCAGGGCCTTAGGGAAAATGTAGAAGGTGCCGCCGGGGCGCTCCACCTCAAAACCCAGCGCGGTGAGCTTATCGTACAGCAGGTTCATGTTGGTCTCGTAGACGCTCAGGTCGCTGGTGACCTCCTGGCAGCGGCCCACGGCCCGCTGGATGATGCTGGGCGGGCAGTTGTGGCCGGTAAAACGGGAGATCTGGGCCATCATATCCACCAGAATGTCCTCCCCCTCACAGCCCGGACGCACGGCCACATAGCCAAGGCGCTCGCCGGGCAGGCTCAGGCTCTTGGAGTAGGAGAAGCAGGTGAGAGTGTGGGGATAGAAGGCTGCCGGGTAGGGCACCTTCTTGCCGTCAAAGGCGATATCCCGGTAGGGCTCATCGCTCACGAGGAAGATGTTGTGGCCAAAGGCCTTGCTCTTCTCGGTCAGGATGTCGGCCATCCGGGTGAGGGTCTGGGCCGAATAGACCACACCGGTGGGATTGTTGGGGGTATTGATGAGCACACAGGTGGTCTTTTCGCCGATCATCTGCTCAAAGGCATCCAGATTGGGCTGGAAGGTGGGTGCCTGCGGCGGCACCACTTTGAGCACCGCACCGGTGCCGGCCACATAGGGGCCGTACTCCGGGAAGTAGGGCGCAAAAGTCAGCACCTCATCACCGGGCTGGGTGACGGCACGGATGGCATGGGCAATCGCACCGGCAGCACCGGTGGTGGGAAAGATGTGCTTCTGCTCATAGGGCAGGCCGAAGGTCTTTGCCAGATGGGCCGCCACGTCGGCGCGGAAGCCGGGGTCGCCCTGGCTGGGGCAGTAGCCGTGCAGGTTCACCGGTTCCTCGTTGGCCAGCAGGTCCTGCATGGCGGCGGTAAATTCCGGCGGGCAGGGCACACTGGGGTTGCCCAGCGAGTAATCGAACACATTCTCGTAGCCGATCTCGGCGGCACGTTTTTTTCCGTACATGAAAGTCTCGCGGATCACGCTCTTGTTGCCGAGCATGGCGCGGTAGGTCTCATTCAGCATAATACTTCCCCCTGGATCTATGATTGATGTGCCGCCGTATAGCTCTGCTCCACCTTGATGATGCAGTTATAGGTGGGGTCCTGTTCCTTGATGAACTGCTCCATCTGGGTCAGCAGCTCCACCTTGTCCCCGGCATAGCCCGCCGGGAGCACCAGATCAAAAAGCACATTCGTATGGGTCTTGCCCGGCACGATGCGCAGATCGTGCAGTGACAGGGCCGGGTTCAGCTGGCGGAGTTTTTCGGTCAGACGGGTGCGCAGCACCCCCACCGCAGCATCCGAGGTCACGATGGGATCGTAGTGGATGGTGACCATGAGATGGTCATTCTTCATAAAATTCCGTTCGATGTTGTCGATCAGGTCGTGGGCGTCCAACGGATCCTGCTCGGCAGGCAGTTCCACATGCAGCGAGGCAAACTGGTGCCCCGGGCCGTAGTCGTGCACCATCAGGTCATGCATGCCCAGCACGCCGGGGTAGCTCATCACAGTCTGCTCGATGTGATCCACCAGGTCATCGCTGGGGCGTTCGCCCAGCAGCGGGCTGAGGGTGTCCATCACCAGACCCCAGCCGGAGATCAGAATGAACACGGCCACGCCCACACCCATCAGACCATCCAGAATGTTCCAGCCGGTCAGGCGGCACAGAATGGTGGCAATGAGCACCGCACCGGTGCTCAGCACATCGTTGCGGCTGTCCGCCGCCGTGGCAATGAGGGTCTCGGAACCGATGGTGCGGCCGACGGTGCGGTTGAAGCTGCTCATCCACAGCTTGACCAGAATGGAAGCGACCAGCACGGCAACAGTCAGCAGACTGAACTGCACCGCTGTGGGATGCAGCACCTTGACCACCGACTCCTTCAGCAGGGAAAAGCCAATGCCCAGCACCGTCACGCTGACCACCAGCCCGGCCAGATACTCATACCGGGCATGGCCGAAGGGGTGTTCCGCGTCCGGTGCTCTGGACGCCAGCTTGAACCCCACCAGACTGACGATATTGGACGATGCATCCGACAGGTTGTTCAGGGCATCGGCCATGATGGCTATGGAACCGAACAGCGTGCCCACGGCGAGCTTGCCCAGGCAGAGCAGAACATTGCACACCATGCCCACGATGCTGGCCAGATTGCCATAGGCGGCCCGGGTGTGCGGGTTCTGCGGATTGTCGGGGTGACGGATAAACAGACGGATCAACAACTGCGTCATAAAAAACCTCCCGGGCAGCGCTGGCAGCCTGCATACCCAATGTCCCTAGTATAGCATTTTGCTTTATGGTTTTAAAGTGGTTTCCGGAAAACTTTGCCCGGTATACAAAGACCCCGGCGGGGTGTGTGCCCTGCCGGGGTCGATTTTGCAAATAAGGGCCCGCCTTACTTTTCAGAAGGCTTGCTCAGGTCCACGCTGCGGATGATCTTGCGCACCGGCAGGATGCTCTTGGCATTCATGGACAGCTCGTCCACGCCCATGCGCAGGAAGGTCTCGGTGAGGGCGGTGTCGGCACCCAGCTCACCGCAGATGCCCACCCAGATGCCGTGGCGATGGCCGGCTTCGATGGTCATCTTGATGGCGCGCAGCACAGCGGGATGGTGCGGGTTGAAGAAAGGCTCCAGCTTTGCGTTCTGGCGGTCCAGAGCGCAGGTGTACTGGGTCAGGTCGTTGGTGCCGATGGAGAAGAAATCGCACTCGGCGGCCAGCTCATCGGCAATGAGCACAGCGGCGGGGGTCTCGATCATGGTGCCCACTTCAATGTTCTGGCCCATCTTCACGCCCTCGGCAGCCAGCTCGGCGCGGCACTCTTCCAGCACGGCCTTGGCGTCCTGCAGCTCCCGCAGGCTGGTGATCATGGGGAACATGATGCTCATGTTGCCGTAGGCCGAGGCCCGCAGCAGAGCCCGGAGCTGGGTCTTGAAAAAGTCCTTCCGGGTCAGGCAGATGCGGATGGCACGGTAGCCCAGAGCCGGGTTCTCCTCGTGGTCCAGCTTCATGTAATCCACGGTCTTGTCGGCACCGATATCGCAGGTGCGCACGACCACCTTGCGGGGAGCCAGGCTCTCCACCACCTGCTTGTAAGCCTCGAACTGATACTCTTCGGTGGGGAAGTCCTTGCAGTTCAGGTAGACGAATTCGGTGCGGAACAGGCCCACGCCGCCGGCGTCGTTCTGCTGCACAGCACCCACGTCGCCCATGCCGCCAATGTTGGCAAACACGTTGATGGTCTTGCCGTCCAGCGTGGTGTTGGGCTTGCCCTTCAGCTCCTGCAGCAGGGCCTGCTTTTTCTGGTCCTCCTGCTGGCGCTTTTTCAGGCTCTTGAGCAGATCGGGGGTGGGGTCCACATACACACAGGCATTGTAGCCGTCCACCACAGCCATCTTGCCGTCCCAGTCATCCTGGATATCCTTGCACTGGATCAGGGCAGGGATGTTCATGCTGCGGGCCAGAATGGCGGTGTGGCTGTTGGAGCTGCCCTCGCGGGTGATGAAGCCCAGCAGCAGGCTCTTGTCCATGCGCACCGTCTCGGACGGGGCCAGATCCTCGGCCACCAGAATGCTGGGCTCGGTGCCCTGCAGGCTGGCATTGTCCACCCCCTGCAGGATGTCCAGGATCGCCTGTGCAATGTCGATGACGTCCGCACTGCGGGCCTGCAGATACGGGTCATCCATGGCTGCGAACACGGCAGCCTGATTGTCGCCGGCGGTCTTGACAGCGTACTCGGCGCACTTGTGCTGGCCGTTGATGATCTCCTTGATGGCGTCCACAAAGTCGTCATCTTCCAGCATCATAGCGTGGATGTTGAACACTTCGGCAATGTCCTCGCCTGCTTCGGCCAGTGCCTTTTCGTACAGAGCAGTCTGCTGCTCAATGGCTTTCTGCTGGGCAGCCTCAAAGCGGGCCACCTCTGCAGCGGTGTCGGCGATCTCTGCGGTGGAGATCACGGTGTCCTTTTTCTTATAGATCTTCAGCTTGCCGATGGCAATGCCGTTCAGAATGCTTCTACCGGTGCCTACCTGCATCGCTCATTCTCCTTCTTACTCATCCATTTCAAAAAAGCCCCCGCAGATCACTCCGCGAGGGCTGTGGCATCACGGCGGGATCAGACGTTCTCGGTCAGGAACTTCTGAATTGCTGCAGCGGCTGCCTCTTCATCGTCGCCTTCTACCTTGATGGTGATGGTCTCGCCCTGCTTGACGCCCATGCCCATCAGAGCCATCAGCTTGCGCATGTCGCAGCTCTTGCCGTCCTTCTCGAGGGTGGCGGTGCTGGCAAAGCCCTTCACGGTCTTGACGAGCAGGCCGGCCGGACGAGCATGGATGCCGCAGGCATCCTTAACGGTATACTGGAATTCCTTCATAATCATTTTCTCCTTACTTAATTTTCCTGTGCCCGGCGCTGCAAACTCCAGCACATGGGGCGTAAAATACAGGAAAAGTTTATACATCTATTATAAACCCTGCACCGTCTTTTTGCACCGTTCTATATTGCTGATTTTTGCGGCAAAATTTTGGTAGTTTTGAACATACAAAAGCTCCAAAAATGCTCATTTTTCACATTTTTTCATTTTTGTTTGCAAAATTTATGCATTCTGCGACCCAATTTTCCATGCAAAACCGGTTGTTCGTTCCGGGACCGTACCGGTTTTGCCGGGAGTTCCGGCCCGCATCACTCCACGGGGTAGCCTTCGGCGTCCAGCGGCAGGGACGCATAATCCACCGCCTGGGCCTGCTCTCCGGCCTCCCCGGAAGTCTGCTGCGCCGCGTCGCCGGTCAGTTCTTCGTCATGGCGCTCGCCCCAGTCACCGCTGTAGTCCTCCCCGGAGGTCTGCTGCGCGTCCAGTTCCTCGTCGTGCCGCTCGCCCCAGTCCCCGCTGTAGTCCTCGCCGGAAGTCTGCTGGGCTTCGGCCATGGCCGTCTGCAGGTCCTTCAGACCCACCACCACGCCGGAGGGCCGCTCCAGCAGGTAGGCTCCCACAGCCTTTTTGCGCCACACCAGCAACACCCCGTAGCGGCTGGTCTCGCCGCTGCTGGCCGCCGGGATCAGGGCCGTCCATTTTTCCACCGTTTTGCCCTTGCAGCGGGTCAGATCCATGCCGCTCTGCTGCACCACCCCATTGAAGGCGGAAAAGCTGTCGTCCCATTTGCGGGGGATCTTGACTTTGTCGGCGGTGATGGACGCACCGTCCACCTCCAGCCCGTAGCCGGTGAACCAGGTCTGGATGTCCTGTGCGCTCTCGATCTTGTTCACCGACGCCGCAGCCGTCACCGTGCGGGTGCTGATGTAGCGCCCCAGCAGCGCGCTGCACACCACCAGGGCACAGCACATGGCCCCCAGCCCCAGTTTTTTCAGGCTCGTTCTGCTCAACGTGATCACAAACATATCGCCCTGCCTCCCCAGCACCATTTTTGCGTTGCACACTCTGGAACCAGTGTATGCACCGCCCGGGGCCGGTATGCGGCACAAAAAAGGAGCCGCCGCACGCTTTTTCCGTGCAGCAGCTCCCCTATGGGGTCAGTGTGCTTTTGTAAAATCCGCCGGGCAGACGCAGCCCTTTTGCCGCAATACCTGCTGCAGCACCCGGGCCACCCCGTATTCCGTGTTGGGCAGGGCCAGATACGGCACCCGGCTGCGCAGCTCCGGGCTGCCGTTTTCCATCAGGAAGCCGTAGCCCACGGCCTCCAGCATCTCGATGTCGTTGTAGGTATCGCCAAAGGCCATCATGGCACCGGATGGGATGTCCAGCAGCCTGCTCAGACGCTCCACAGCCTTCCCCTTGGTCACGCCGGGGTTGGTCACGTCGATCCAGCATTTGCCGGACACCGCCACGGCCAGTTCCTGCCCAAAGCGGGGGCCGTAGACCTTCTCGTACACCTCCTGCGCATTGTCCTGCGGCAGATAGATGGTAAACTTGTCCACTGCGGCGTCGATGGTGTACAGATCCGACACATAGGCAATGCGGTTGTAGAAGTTGCGGTATACGGCATCATAGCACCGGTCACAGGGGCGCAGGTAGGCGTTCTCCAGCCCGCAGACCACAAAGGAATCCCCGTTTTCCTCCGCGCAGGCCGTCAGCCGGTGCCAGATCTCCGGCTCCATGCGGGAGACGAACAGGTCTTTGCCGCGCCAGCGCACAGCGCCGCCGTTGTCGGCCACCAGAAGGGTCTGCTCCAGCACCGGAGCAAACATCTCTTCCAGCTTGTACAGCGGCCGCCCGCTGGCAGCCGCGAACAGGATATCCTGTCCGGCCAGCTCCTGCACAAGATGCAGAAAGTCCGGCGGCAGCTGACTGTGCCCGTCCAGCAGGGTCGCGTCCATGTCCGACGCGATCAGGCGAATGCGGTCCATCGCGCTCCTCCTGTCATCCCATGTAGCTGATGTTGGCATCCAGCTCACCGCTGTAGCCATTGATGCGGGCCTTCTCGGTGCCCTGCCACATATCGCAGTCGATGGGGCTGCTGGACACGCCGTAATGGGCGTTCCAGATGGTGTACTTGCGCAGGGCGTCCAGGTCCACCCGCTTGCGGAACCAGGTGGTGGAAGCGTACACGCCGGGCTTGTACCCCAGCGACTTGACTTCCTCGCAGAAGGCGATGGCGCACTTGGTGCGATCCTCCTTGCCCAGGCCATCGGCACGGCCGGTGCCGTTGGGAGAGGTGGAAGCCTCGGTATCATAATAGATGGGGTAGTCCAGCTTGCGGCCGTTCAGCACCCAATTGCAGCCCTGTGCTTCCTCGCGGGCCTCGTCCTCGGTCACCGCCTGGGTGAAGAAATACACGCCCACCTTCAGGCCCGCGTTGCGGGCATTGGTGAAGTGCTCTTCAAACATGGGGTCCTGCACCAGCGTGCCGCTGGCACCGTAGCCGCGGTAGCCGATGCGGATGATCACAAAGTTCACGCCCGCCTTCTTCACCTTGTTCCAGTCGATGTTGCTCTGGTACTTGGACACGTCGATGCCGAAGTTCACATTCTTCTGCATCACGCCGTCGGCGTCAAAGTAATACAGCTTGCCGTCCACAGACTGGATGCCGGTGACCGGCTTATGGGTGGAGGCGCTGTAGTAATAGGTCTTGCCGTTCTTGGTCAGCCAGCCGGTGTATTCCTCCTGGTTGTCCTTTTTGCCGAACAGCCAGTTCCACAGCCAGCTGAAAAAGCCGTTCTCGTCGCTCAGGTCGATGCACTGTGCCTCGGCCTCATCCAGGGCACCCTCGTCCAGCGCCTTGCGGATCTGCTCGTCGGTCAACAGCATGGTCCCCTCCGGCGTGCGGCCGGACAGGTCATTCTCTGCGGCGTCCGTTTCCTCCGGGGGTGCCTGCGGGTCCTGTGCGGCCAGCTCCGGCGTTTCCTGCTGCAGGATCACCGGGCCGTTCTCCTGTGCGGTCTCTGCCGTTTCCGTGCTTTCCGTGGTGTCCGGATCTGCGTCCTCCGCGCGGCCCGGCACCAGCGGGTCCGGTTCCTCTGCGGTGTCCTGTGCAGGCTCCGCCGGGTTCTCCGCTGCGGCGGGCTCTTCGCCCTGCTCTGCGGTCGTCTCAGACTCCGCGGTCTGTGCGGCAGGCTGCTCGGCGGCTTCCGGCTGTGCCTGTGCCGTGGGTCCTTCCGCCGCCCGGGGCTCTTCCGTGCTGTCCGCAGCGCATTCTTCCGAAGAAGCCGCCGACCCGGTCTGTTTCTTCCCGAAGAGCTTTGTTTTCTGCTCCGGTTCCGTCCCGCTCTGCTGCCGGACGATGGGCTGCACCGTCACAACCCCCTGCAGGTCGGCCAGATTCATGGCCGCCCCCAGACCGCCGACGGCCAGCACCATGGCCATGGTAAAAACAGCCGCAGCCTTGCCCCAGCCGCGTGCCGAAAATCTGTTGTTCCAAATTCGTTTCATGCCGTACTTCTTCGCCTCCGGATCCCTGTTTTGGTTATAGTCTGCCGCCGCAAAAGCGGACGGCCATTCATGCATTTTCACACAGGTTCAGTATACACCCGATGCCGTCCCGCCGTCAATCGGCTGGACTTTGCCGCCGCGGCCGCCGCGCACGGGCAGGCCTGTGTCCGCACACCCGAAAAATGCTCCAAAAGGGATACGTTTCGCTGGGGCAAAACATTGCACAAAGCCGAAATTTCCTGTTTTTGCCGCCGGAAATCCCGTTTTTTCTTGCTGTCTTGACAGGTGTATGGTATTATACTTGACATGCAGTTTCTCTGCGGCGTACCGCGCCGCAGACCGGAAAGGTTGGTTATTTATGGAAAATGTGAAAGATTTTTTAAAGCGCAAGGACATCGTCATTTCTCCGCAGCGCTACCTCATTGAAGCACTGGGTGCCATGGCACAGGGCCTGTTCGCCAGTCTGCTCATCGGTACCATCATCAAGACGCTGGGCCAACAGACCGGGCTGGAGATGCTGGTGGATCTGGGCGGCTACGCTACGGCCATGAGCGGCCCGGCCATGGCCTGCGCCATCGGCTGGGCACTCCACTGCCCGCCGCTGGTGCTGTTCAGTCTGATCACGGTGGGCTACTCGGCCAACGCCCTGGGCGGGGCCGGCGGCCCGCTGGCCGTGCTGATCATTGCCATCGTGGCCGCTGAACTGGGCAAGGCCGTGAGCAAGGAGACCAAGGTGGACATCCTGGTCACCCCGCTGGTGACCATCTTTGTGGGCGTCGGTCTGTCCATGCTCATCGCTGCCCCCATCGGCGCAGCCGCAAGCCAGGTGGGCACCCTGATCATGTGGGCCACCGAGCAGGCCCCGCTGATCATGGGCATTCTGGTGTCGGTGATCGTGGGCGTAGCCCTCACCCTGCCCATCTCCTCGGCAGCCATCTGCGCCGCACTGGGCCTGACCGGTCTGGCCGGCGGTGCCGCCGTGGCGGGCTGCTGCGCCCAGATGGTGGGCTTTGCCGTGATGAGCTACCGCGAGAACGGTGTAGGCGGTCTGGTGAGTCAGGGCCTGGGCACCAGCATGCTGCAGATGGGCAACATCATCAAGAACCCCCGCATCTGGATCGCCCCCACGCTGGCCAGTGCCATCACCGGCCCGCTGGCCACCTGCCTGTTCCACTTTGAGATGAACGGTGCCGCCGTTTCCTCCGGCATGGGCACCTGCGGTCTGGTGGGCCAGATCGGCGTGTACACCGGCTGGGTCAGCAACATTGCCGCCGGCACCAAAGCTGCCATCACCCCCATGGACTGGGCGGCCATGATCCTGCTGTGCTTCGTCCTGCCCGCCGTGCTCAGCGTCCTCTTCTGTGAGGCAGAGCGCAAGCTGGGCTGGATCAAGGACGGCGACCTGAAGCTGAACTAAAGCATTATGATATGAAAAGCCGGAGGCGTTTCAATGCGTCTCCGGCTTTTTGGCTTTATGCCAGCTTTGAAGGCAGTATGGCAGGGAGTTTCCCAAAGCAAGTGTCCGCTGGGGTGGGACCCTGTTGCCGCTAGGCAATAGGGCGGGCGATGGAATGGCCCGATTC
>CECA01014220.1_pt1 | contig 11282 bp, 7 predicted proteins | sample 557351 | NCBI WGS metagenome assembly CECA01 (sample SAMEA3182051, study PRJEB8094) | gut metagenome | biome: human; feature: gut; material: Stool; isolation source: human stools | place: Canada | collected 2012-03-07 | reverse complement strand
AGACGGGCCTTAATCGGAGTCATTTATATCGGGCCTTGCAAGTCGGAGGCAATCCAAGCCTCGACCTCATTATGAGGGTTTGCGAAGAAATGAAACTTGTAATCCAGGTGATTCCTAAATCAGAAATATTCCAGGAATGATCTGGATTGAATGGGTTATGGAGGATATTCTTTAGTTATTTCTGTGCGGTTGTATTTTCTGGGTATTATATCTGTTTTCTATTTTTCGTGATTTTAAATTTAAATGAAAATGTTATTTAATTTTATTGTCGCAATTTTTTCATCCAGGAGTTTATTCAAATGAATAAAACTTATAAAGTAGCTCGTTCTCTTTCGAGAGGCGTTGTAGTGACCAGCGAGAAGGCTTCTTCTCGTCAGGGAAAGGTTCTCAAAACAGTTTTTGTTGCGGTGCTGAGTGCGCTTGCAGCTGCCAGCGCAGAGGCTGTTGTTCATGAGCACACAGGCCCATTGAATATTTCCAATACAACGTTCACAGTTTCGGGGACGGATAGTACTTTAACTTTTAAAGCTGACGATCCAAGTAAAGTTACCTATGAGGCGGGTAGTGGTCTTGCGGCTTGGGTTAACGGTGAAACCACGTTGGCACAGGGGTCGAATTTCATCCTGGATAAGGGCACAGTCGTTATCGATGGTGTAGGAGCTCAATACGGAGTTGACGGGACCGGTACGATCAAATTGATCTCCCGGCCGGGTGCGATTGGTGCTCTGGATGTCAATCAGACTTCGTTGGGAACTACGGGCGATATCTTGGTTTCATTTTCGTCGGATGCCGCTTCTACAGAGACTACTCTGACGGGCGGAAGCTCGGCAACAGACGCAACTGAGGATCAGAAGTCCTTCACACTTGGCAGTAAGGGCTCCCAAGATGCCGAGGCGCACGCAGTCGTTCTGGATGTAGCCGAAAATGGCAATGCGCATATCAATTCCCGAGGTGATCTTATCCTTGAAAATGTCGTCGTACAAAATAAAGGCGGCCTCTTGGAATTAAATGCTCAGACTTCGAATGGCAAGGAGATTAGAGTTAAATCCGATTTAGGTCCAGAAGCATCAGGAGCTCAAACTGTCTTTGGCAGTAAAACGACCATTGACGGTGCCAAAGTTGTCGCTGATACCATTCTTCTGGCGAATGACAAGACTACAGCGGAGGTTATGAAGAGTTACTCGAAAGTCTTCCAATATGCTTCTGGAGCAAATGTCACAGTAGAGAAAGGCGGTCTGCTGGAAGCCACGACGAAGCTCGATGTGAATCATGGGCGAACGCTTGACATTAATGCTGCCGCAGGAAGTTCTCCTGCCGGGCAGCTTAAAGCTCAGGAATTGAATGCGAACGGCACCGTAAATATGCATGGCAGTGCAGAAATCAACACGGTCAATGCATTGAGCGGTTCTCAGGTTACTTTCGACGGAAAATCAAAGATTTCTAAGGCCGTTGCCAATGCCGGAACCCTAATTCTTGGCGGCAGCGAATCGGCTGCAGTCGAACTTGGGGAACTTTCGATTGTTGCGGGTGGTCAGGTACAACTGAAAAACGGCACTGTAAGAACAACTTCAGATCAGCTTTTCGTCAAGGATCCTTCAAAACCTGGGATCGAAGCGATTGGATCTTTAAGGACTGGCGTCAGCAGTACTGCCGAGAGCGGAAAACTTATTCTGCGCCTTACTGATCCGGCATTTAATTACACTTTTGGGCAATGGCAAGCCGTTGGAAATCAGTTGCCGTCAGCGAATAAAGGACAAATCCAATTCGAAAATGCTTTGTTGATTCAAGCAAATGGGACTAAAGCATTACTGGAGGAAGCAGAAAAAGTTTGGTATGCCGGAAAATCAGCCATTCTTGCAAAGGTTAAAAAGGCCGATGATACTATTACGATGAATAGCCCTCTAACCTTTGGCTCGCTCGAATTTGAAAAAGTTCCGGCCGGCACTCCCGAACTGAAAAGCTTGTCATTTCTGACGGAGGCGTCGCAAACGCCTCATCTCACCTTGCGCGGTGATATGGATGGAAAGGTTTTCTATCTGCCCAAGGTCGCGGGATCTGACGGCACTCAGCAGGTTATGCCCGTTACGCTGGATGTCGACACGACTTTCGGCGATGAGCTGGCGGCGACCACGGATAAGGCCGTTGTCGACGGCAGGATCACCGCTAAGAAGTCCGTGAAGATTTCGAAGAACGGCGACTTCGCCTTTGCTGAAGACCTCACGCTTGCGGGTACGGCAGATTCGGCCGATCTCACGATCGAAGGCCGTTTTGCCGGCAAGAATATCGTCCGCACGAGTGCCAATGCAAATGTGAATACCGTGATTGCCGGCGGCATTGCTGTGCTTGACGGCACCACGCCGGATCCGAAGGATCCAGCTGCCGGTCAGGGTACTCAGGTGTCGACCGGCTATGCCGTCATTAATTCCCGCAAGCTTGAGAGCGGAGAGGTTCAGGGCGGTCTGCTGGTGCTGGGCCAGGCTTATGAAGCGAATGCCCTTCAATATCAGCAGTCGCACCGCCTCGACAATACGCTGTGGATTGGTCAGGCGGTAACGCTCAGGGACAACATCACTTTCGGCGAAGCCATGACCGACAAGCAGAATGCGGCCGGGGTCAATACTGCTGTCATTGACCTTCAGACGCTCGCTCAGTCCGCTTACAAGGGCGCGGCCGACAAGGCTGTCGTGAATAGAGCGGATAACCTCACGCTGATTCGCCCGACGGTCAAGAGAGTCGTGCTTGCCAATCTGAAGAACATTTCCGCCGACAGCCGCGTTTATGATGAAGCGAAAGGTCTTTACTATCTCAATGCAGGTGTAGACCTTTCGGCTTCAGCCGCAGCAGCCGGGAGTTCCTCCGGGGTGGTTCTTCTCGGCACGCGCCTCTATCAGGATGGATCGCAGAAGGCTTCCGGTTCGACGAGCGTTTCCAATACGGTTGCTTCGGACGGGAAGATTTACTTCGTGAAGGATCAAAAGGCTGACGCCGAGTTGAAGGCGCTCAACCTTCACTCTCAGGGCGTCATCGATCGTGAGCTCGACCAGGTTCAGTTCGGAAATGCCCTGGCTGATTTCTTCATCTTCGACGTTTTCGGCGATGAAGCTCAGAATGCGGAGCTGAAGGCTGCTAAGGAGGCCTGGACCAAGTATCAGGCGGAAAATGGTGCCGGCTGGACTGCTGAACAGCTCGCGAATGAAAAGAAGGCGTTCTTTGCGCCCCTTTTCGACAAGATCGTTGATGCCGAACACGCTGCCACCAATATGGCGGTCGAAGGCGGCGCCTTTAGTTCCGCGCTTGACTACCAGAATGAAGTGGTCGGTGCGCTCGATCGTCGCTCGTCCCTCGCGAATCTGAATGCGTCGAGGACGCAGGGCTTCACGCCCTGGGTTGATGTTTTCGGCACGAGGAATAAGGCCAAGACGCTCTTCGGCGACGGCGAGGGTTATGAAGCCGATCTCTATGGTGCCGTTCTCGGATTCGACTACACCTCCCTCGCGGGCGGCGTAGTGGGCGTTGCCTTCAATGCCGGGAAGGCGGACGGCAACTCGGTGGGTTCTGGCGCGAGAGTCGACAACGATGCCGACTACTACGGCTTCTCTCTTTATGCGGCGCAGCAGTTCGGAGCCTTCAACCTCAAGGGAGACCTTGGTTACAGCCGCGCATCGAACGATCTTTCGACGACCGGCGTTCTCGGTTCCTTCAAGGAATCGCTCGACGCTGATCTCTGGACGGTCGGCGCGGGCGCTGAGTTCCTCCTGGAGACGGGTCCCGTCAACGTCGTGCCGCATGCCGGCATCCGTATGACGCGTCTCTCGATGGATGACTCGAAATACGGCGCTGACTATGACGACATGACCGTCTATCAGCTCCCGCTCGGCGTTGCTGTTTCCTCGACCTTCGAAATGAACGGCTGGAAGCTCGCTCCGGTGTTCGACCTGTCCCTCGTTCCGACATTCGGCGACAAGGATGCATCCGCTGAGTACTTGGGAGGCATCACGGAAACGACCCGCGTTGTGGATTCGAATCCGGTCCAGGGCACGATCGGTCTTGAAGCGCAGACGGGTGCATTCACGTTCGGCCTCAATTACCGCCTCACGAGGGGCGGCGATGATCGCACGAACAATGCATTCAACGCGAATATCCGCTACGCCTTTTAATTTCCTTTAGCCCTTGAAGAATCCCCGCCCGGCCCGTCAGGGAAGGGCGGGGATATTCGCCTTTGGGATCGGCAGACTCCTTTTCTTCCGTCATACGCCTGGGGAGACGAACAGAAAAAACAACTCGGGGCATCCCGCTTCTCAGGCGCGTAATGCGCTCATTTCCTCAATCTTTCCCTGAGTGCTTACGAAAATGCTTGACAGGATCGCGCCGATATTACGCATAATCACACTCTTGACTCTTATTTCTATTGAAGGCCTTTGAGAGTTCCCGGCCCCTCTGATCTCTCCGACGCTCAGTCTGAGCATTTTGCGGATGAGCCTCCGGCCTCTCTTCCCGAAGCGCCTTGTTGTTACTGGTGACTGCTATGCCCCGCGTTCTCAATATCGGTTCCCTCAACATCGACTACGTCTACCAGGTCCCGCACTTTCTGCGGGGCGGAGAAACGCTTGCCGCCTACCGGCGCGCGATTCATATCGGCGGCAAGGGCCTCAATCAGAGCGTGGCGCTTGCCCGCGCCGGGCTGAGAACGAGTCACGCCGGCATCGTCGGTCAGGACGGCACGTTCCTCAAGGTCTTTCTTGAGCATGAAGGCGTGGGCGTCTCGCGCGTTGCGGTCGACCCCAATGAATCCTCGGGCCACACCTTTATTCAGGTGGTGCCTGAAGGCGGCGAAAACGCCATTCTTTACTACCCGGGCACCAATGTTCGTCTGACGCCCGAATTTGTGAAGTCCGCGATGGACGACTTCGGCAAGGGCGACGCGCTTCTCGTGCAGAACGAAACGAGCGCGGTGCGCTATTCGATCGAGCATGCGCTCGAAAAGGGCATGCGCGTCATCTTCAACCCTTCGCCCTTTGATTCTCAGGCGCCGCTCCTTCCGCTCAACCGCATTTCCGCGCTGATTGCCAATGAAACGGAAGCCGAAGGCCTTCTCGGACTCGAAAAGAAGGAAAAGACTCCGGAAGAGGCGATGGACATCGTCGCTGAACTCGGCCGCCGCTATCCCGAGACCGTGATTCTCGTCACGCTCGGAAGCCAGGGCGTCGTCTGCCGCATGCCCGGGTTCGAACCCGATTTCATCAAGGCCTATCCGGTGCATCCGGCCGATACGACGGGTGCGGGCGACACGTTCACGGGGTTTGCCGTCCGTGCGCTCATGGACGCCTGGGAGAAGCAGGACGCCGAGGAAGCGCATGCGGTTCTTCTCGAGGGGCTGCGGTTTGCTGCAATGGCGGCGGCGATTTCGGTGACGCGCCCGGGCGCGGCCGAGTCCATTCCCTTCTGGAAGGAAGTCGACGAAGCAATGCGCGATACGGACTAATCGAAGGAAAGTACGATGACGGAACCGAGAAAGATCATTCTCGACTGCGATCCGGGGTACGACGACGCGGCGGCGATTCTCCTTGCCGCCGGATCGCCCGAAGTGAAGATCATTGCGCTCACGACGGTCGCCGGCAATCAGACGATCGAAAAGGTCACTTCGAACGCGCTTCGCATCGCGCGCCTCGCGGGCCTCTCCGACATTCCGATCGCCATGGGCGCGAAGCGCCCGATCATCCGGCCGGCCGTTGAGGTCTGCGCGGAAATTCACGGCGAATCGGGCCTGGACGGTGCGGACATGCCCGAAGCCGACATTCCGCTCGATCCGCGTCCTGCGGCAGAGCTCATTGTCGACACCATCATGCGCGAACCCGCGGGCACGGTGACGCTCGTGCCGACGGGGCCGCTCACCAACATTGCCCTGGCCGCAAGGCTTGAGCCGAGGATTGTCTCGCGCGTGAAGGAAGTCGTCCTCATGGGCGGCGCCTGCAAGGAAGGGAATGTCAGCCCCTGCGCGGAATTCAATATTGAAAATGATCCGGAAGCCGCGCACATTGTCTTCAATGAACCTTGGAAGGTGACGATGGTGGGGCTCGACCTCACCTATCAGGCAAGGGCTGAGAAGCACGTGCGCGACCGCATTCAGGCGATCGGCACGAAGCCCGCGCACTTTCTCTGGCAGGTCCTCGAAGCGTTTGCGAAGAACTACAAGGCCTGGCGGGGCTTTGATGCGCCGCCCCTTCATGATCCCTGCGCTGTTGCCTACGTGATCGACCCGACCCTCATGGAGGTGCGTCCCACGGTCATCAATGTGGAAATCCGGGGCGAACTCACGTCCGGCATGACGGTCGCGGACCTGCGGCGTCCGGCGCCCGAAGGCTGCCATACCTTCGCTGCGCTGAAGCTCGACAAGGACCGCTTCTGGGATCTGATGGCGAAGTCGGTCGAGCGTATCGGCTGATTGAAGTTCAAAAGGGATTTTGAAGAATCTGAGGCTGCCGGTTTCTCATGGAGGGAGACCGGCAGCTTTCTTTTGGACATCCGGAAAAAATCATTTGGCGCGGAGAAATGCTCAGAATGCGGCGTAATACCGCAAGCATTATTGAGGTTCTTGATTTCACGAGAAAGAAGCTCGATACACTTTTCCTTGAAATGAATCGGGTCGCCGCTCGGAAGCGATCCGCAAAGAGAGGGAAAAAGCAAAATGCAACGCCGTAAATTGATTTTCGCTGCCGCGGCTGCCGCCGCATCGGCTCCTTTCCTGGGAGCTTCATCCGCATTCGCCGCGGAAAAGACGCTGCGCGTCGGCGTCACTGCCGGCCCTTCGGCTCAGATTCTGGAATACGTCGTTCCGATCGCGAAGGAGTTGGGCCTCAACGTCAAAATTTATGAGTTCCAGGACTACATTCAGCCCAACGCTGCGCTCGACGCCGGGGATATTGACGCCAATATTTACTGTACGAAGCCCTTCCTCGATCACGAGAACGAAACCCGCGGGTACAGCTTGAGAATCGCGGCGCCCGCCTTCACGCTCCCGATGGCGGTGTACTCGAAGAAAATCAAGTCGCTCAAGGACCTCCCGCAGGACGCGACGGTCGGCATCCCGAATGATCCGGCGATGGGCGGGCGCGGGCTCCTGCTTCTCGCCGCGGGCGGCCTCATCAAGCTCCGCGAGGGGTCGGGGCTTCTGCCCTCGAAATTCGACATCGTCGAGAACCCGAAGAACCTGAAGGTCGTGGAGCTTGAGGCCGCGCAGCTGCCGCTTTCCTTGAATGACCTCACGATCGCCTGCGTGAACGGCAACTATGCTGCCGTGGCAGGACTCAACCCGAGCCGGGACGGCCTTCTCGTTGAGGGCGCGAACGGTCCCTACGTCTGCAACATTGTCGTCACGGAAAAGAACCTCAATGAGCCCTGGGTCAAGACCTTCGCGAAGGCCTATCAGGACCCGCGCGTCAAGGAATGGATCCTTAAGAAGTTTGAAGGTTCCGTGATCCCCGGGTTCTGATTGTTTGGTCGAAGAGCGTCAACCTTTTGCTGAAAAGCCGGCTGGAATTCTGCGTTCCGCCGGCTTTTCTCCTTTTTTGGTCAGACTCCTTCGGGTTCGCGATGCCGGTTATTTGCGCTTGAGCGGCACTTCCCGTGGTTCTTCCTGAGGCGCAGCTTCCTTCGGGAAGAGACGGTTGAGCCCATGGTCAATCAGTTTTGCAAAGAGCCCGATCAGAATGGCCGAAGCAAGCGTTCCCTCGCGGATCGCATGGATTTCGCCGAGAAAGACGAGTCCCATCGTGGCGGCAATCCCCGTGAGCGCGAGGTCGTTCACGATCTTCATGGTGCCGAAGGATTTGCGTGCGAGAGCGGCGGCAGCAATGACGAAGCCTTCGCCCGGCTGCACGAGCGTTTTGGAGCGGATCTGCATCACGGTTCCGAGCGCGAGGATGACGTTTCCGATAACGCTCATGAGGGCGCCCGTCCACCAGCCGTTCGGCGTGAGGGATGAGAGGAGGAACATCGAGAGATCGATGAAGGCGCCGAAGAGGAAGCCGATTGGAATCTGAAGGAGGTTCATCGGCGAATAGCGCCTGCGCAAAAGCGCAATCTGACCGGCAACGTACGCAAAGTTGAGAATGACGACGCAGGTGCCGAAGGTGAGTCCCGTAATGGCCGCTCCCGTATAGGGAACCGTGCTGATGGGCGTGGTTCCGAGGCCCGCGAGCGTCGTGAGCGCAATTCCGAGGGACGCGAGGAACATGCCTGCGAGAAGCAGGACGCTGCGAAGGAGCAGGTGGCTGAAGCGGCGGCGGACGGCAGATTGCTTGAAGGGCATTCTTGAATGATCGTCAGGATTTAAGCAGAAGAAAAAAATGGAAGCTTCCTTAAGGGAAGCTTCCAAAGGAGAGAAAGGAGAAGACGCTTGCGAATCCGGGAGAAATAAACGCCAGGCAGGAGATCAGGTCTGCTCAGTTTCTCCCGGAAGATTGAGGTCTGAGGGAGCAGTTAGAAGCGATGCACCATGCCGGCCGTGAGTTCATAGCCCCAGGGGGTGGCTTCGGTCTTCGCGGCATTCATCTCAACCTTTTCCTGCGACCAGCCGCCCATCACGTAGACGGCAGTGCGCTTCGAGAGGTTGTAGTCGTAGCCCACCGCAGCCATCGTGCGCTTGAAGTCGACGTCCTTTTCGTTATGCATGTCGCGGTAACCGGCCATCGCCTTCGCCACGCCGCCCATGAGCGGAACATGGACGCCGAGATTGAAGCCGTAGCCCGTGACGAAGCCGTACTTGGCCTCGTCTCCGAGTGCGTTGAGACCGGCGGACACGACGCCGGCACGCTGCGCGGCACTGAGTTCCTGGTCTTCGAAATACTGGCCGAAGGCGATCAGCTTCACGCCGCCATCAAACGCGTAGTTGCCGCCGAGGGTGACGGTGACGCCTTCGTCCTCATGGGCGCGCGTGCTCGCGCGGCTGTTGCCGTACATCGTCGTGTCGGCGACGAGCACCGCTTCAACCGGACCCTGCTGGAAGCGCACGGCGGCGGACGCATAGCGGTCCGAATCCGCCATGCCTTCGCGGCTCGTCGTATCCGTCTTCGAGTCGTTCTTGAAGGAATACATCGCGTAGCCGGTGAAGCCCGAGAAGGTCGGGGTGCGGTAGGAAATCGCGTTGTCGACGCGCGTCCACATGGAAGCCGTCACCGCGCCCGAACCAAAGGCCTGGGTGTAGTTGGCAAAGAGCGGGTCGATCGCGCGGAAGAGGCCGTTGGCGCCGAGGACGCTGCCGAAGATCGGAAGGCGTCCCACGGCAACTGCGCCGAAGTCGCCCGAGAGCGTGAGCGAGGCTTCGCGGCCGAAGAGGCGGCCGTTCTGCTCCATGCTTCCCGTGTCGGATTCAAAGCCCGATTCGAGGATGAAGCCCAGCTTCATGCCGTTCCCGAGGTCTTCGCTTCCGCGAATGCCCCAGCGGGAGCCGAATTCCTGACCCGTCGTCATTTTGAAGGTGTCGGAGGCATCCGTGCCGGCAGCATCCGCATCGGCATGGATGAAGGAAAGGCCCGTATCAAGGACGCCGTAAACCTGCGCATCCGCAGCAAAGGCGCTCATGGAGGCGCCGGCAAAAAGCCCGGCGATGGCGAGAGCCGCAAGAGACTTTTTCATGATTAAGTTTCCGAAAAATGAGGTGCTGAAGAAGAAAACGACGGCAAGTGCCCTTAGTGCTTCATCTTGAAGTCGAACTTGTGGCACTGAGCGCAGTAGTTTTCTTCCGGCTCATGCTGCAGATGGCAGAGCGTGCAGTCGCCGTTGTGGGGCGCCTTATGCGGATTCGGATTGAGGCGGGAATTGGTTTTTTCCGCAATCTGATCGCGGTTGTGGCACTTGAGGCACGTGTTTTCGTCCGGGGTTTCCGGATTCTTCATGTCCGGTCCGTGGCAGCTTGCGCATTCAAGGCCGCGTGCGACATGGCGGTCGGCACCGAAATCGGCGGCGGAGGCGGCCGTGCCGAAGAGGAGGCAGGCGCTCGCGAGTAAGAGGGCGAGGCGTTTCATTTTTATGGGGTCTCCGAGGGGAATGTCAGAACCTTTCGTCTGAAGCGGCTGAGGGGGAAATACGCACCGCTTCAGAGAAAGGAGGAGAAAAGAAGCTTCAGAACAATCAGCAGCCCTTGAACTTCATCGCCGTACGGGCGGCGACGCGGCCGAAGATCATGCAGTCGGCAACGGCAACGGTGCCGAGGCGCACCATGCCGTGGACGCCGCCCGTGACTTCGCCGGCGGCATAGAGGCCGTTGATCACCTTGCCGCGGACCGAGAGGACCTGAGCGTTGTCGTTGATCTCAAGTCCGCCCATGCAGTGGTGGACGCGCGGCCAGAGGCGAACGGCGAGGAAGGGACCGTCGGTGTTGGGCTTGCTGTTGTCGAAGAACATGCAGTCGAAGTCCGGGTCCTTCTTCGCGGCCATGTAGCCGTTGAAGGTGTCGTTCGTCTTCTTCAGTTTGTCGTAGGGGATCTTCAAGTCGTCGGCCATGGCCTTGAGCGTCGGGTATTCCTTGACGACGCCGGACTTGCGGGCGCGCTCGTAGATCTCGGGCGTCATGTTCTTGCCGATGATGACGTTCTTCGCGTTCTCAAGCGACGTGTAGATGACGCAGGGGTGGCCGATGGCGACGATGGCGTCGGCGCGGACCTTGCGGTTGCCCGTTTCCTTGATGAAGCGCTTGCCGGTCGCCGGATCAACCATGGGGCCGTAGCCGACGGCGGATTCAACGAAGAGCGGCGCAACGCCGAAGCCCTGTTCGTCGGGCGAGGTCCAGGGGCCGAGCTGAATCCAGTCCATCTGAATGGTGTTGGCGCCGATTTCCTGCGCTTCCTGAATCATTTCGCCCGTGGCGCCCGGATGGTTCGTGGAGGTGAAATCCGCCGTGAGGCGCGGGTCGTGAGAGGTGCGCATCTGAACGTTCTGCGCGAAGCCGCCCGAGGCGAGAAGGACACCCTTGGTTGCGCGGATGTAGACGGTCTTGCCGGAATTTTCGCGGCCGAAGCGGTAGCCGGTGCGGGCCTTGACGCCGAGGACGCAGTGCTGGTCGTTGACGATGAGCTCGTCGACCACGCAGCGCAGGCGCGGCGTGACGCCTTCTTCCTTCAGCTTCGCGAGCATCGGGTTGATGAAGCCCGAACCGGAGTTGTTCGTGACGGCGTGCGAGCGGTGCACGGAGTGGCCGCCGTGGAAGGTGACGGCCTTGAACTGCACGCCGATCTTGTCGCGGAGCCAGTAGAAGTTTTCAGCCGATTCGTCGGCGATGCGGCGGG
>CECA01028041.1_pt1 | contig 11345 bp, 6 predicted proteins | sample 557351 | NCBI WGS metagenome assembly CECA01 (sample SAMEA3182051, study PRJEB8094) | gut metagenome | biome: human; feature: gut; material: Stool; isolation source: human stools | place: Canada | collected 2012-03-07 | reverse complement strand
AGGCGGCGCTCTGCCGGCGAGAGATGCGTCGGCCGCCGAAGCGCTTCCCATTTCGGGCGCCACGGTTGAGGCCCCGGCGGGAGAGAAAGAGGATTCCCGACCGATCCTTTCGATCAGCGTGGTTGATACGCTCATCAATCCCTTCGATGCCCTCGCGCTCGAGCGTACGCTCGAGCAGCTCTCCGACCGCCTCCCGCAATACCGCTGGCGGCAGATGGTCATTCCGGCGGCGGACGCCGAGGAGTCGCTCCTCTTGAACAAGCCCGACTTCCTCCTTGCGCCCTCGGGCTTTGCGGCTTACGCGCAGCTCTCGTCGCGCGTTTCCGCCGTGAGAATCGCCACGCGCCGCACTGTTCTTGCCGACCGCGCGGACCACTCCGTGGGTTCGGTCTTCATTGTTCGGGCCGAGCGCCCCTGGCGGACGCTTCGGGATATCGAAGGCCGACGGGCGGCTTCGGGACTCCAGACGACGGTTGAAGGGTGGCTCGCGGCAGCGGGCGAAATCGAGCGTGCGGGGTTCGACCCCGATCATTTCTTTTCCGAACTGGTCGTCAAGAGCAATGCCTACCCCGATGTGATTTCAGAAGTCCTCTCGGGCGGAACGGATGTGGGGATTCTCCCCGCATGTCTTCTCGAGACTGTGGCGGAAAAGAAGCTTGCAAGAACGGAAGACCTGCGGATCATCAACGCGAAGACCGAGGGGCTGAGGTGCCTCCATTCAACGGACCTCTATCCCGAACTCAGTCTTGTGGCTCTTGACGACACCGATGAGGAAAAGGTGAGGGATGTTCTCGGCGCCCTTTTGTCGCTCAAGGACATCGACGGCTACGAGTGGTTCGCTAACGTTTCGGACGCTTCCGTGCTGAAGCTTTTCCAGGATCTTCGCGTCGGCCCATGGGCGCACTTGAGGGATATGAGCCCGTGGGCGATATTCTCGCGCTACCGGGAGGAGATTCTCTTCTTCCTCGGGGTTCTCGTTCTTCTGATTCTGAACGAAATCCGGCTCCATGTGCTCGTCAAAAAGCGCACGCAGGCACTCCGCGAGGCGCTCGAACAGAATATCCGGAGCGAAGCGGAAGCGGCTGAGGCCCGTCAGCAGGCGGCCGGGCTCGAGCGGCGCTCCGTCGTCTCACAAATGTCGGGCATGGTGGCGCACGAGATCAATGCGCCGGTGGGGGCGATTCGCGCCTACTGCGCCGTCCTGCGGATTCTTCTTCGGGGAGAAGAAAAGAAGGAGGAGCGCGTTGCCATGGCGCTGAAGGGCGTCGAGCACGAGGCGGAGAAGGTTGCCGGCATCGTTGACCGCGTGCGGCAGTACGCGAGGAAGGGCAGAACCGAGCATGCGGAAGTGCCGCTCCTCAGAGTGATCGAGCGCGGGATCCGGTCTGCACGAAGCGAGCTCTCTGAGGAAAAGCGCGAGCGGCTCTCCGTGACGCTTCATACCAATGGGCTCGAGCCTGTGGTTCTCGGCGACGCCCTCGAACTCGAGGTTCTTTTTCTCAACCTCGTGAGAAATGCCGCGAGTGCGGCGTTCGGGTCTGAACGGGAGCAGCCCTTCGTTTCCGTCATGATCAATCGGTTCGTGATGGAGCATTCGAAGGAGGGTCCAGCCACGGACGCAGCCTCCAGTCCGTCCCGGGGCGATAGCCGCATTGAGGTCGTGGTTGAGAATTCGGGCGCGTTACTCGATGATGCCGCGATGGCTAGGCTCGCGAAGTTGGGCGACGCCATCACCCCGAGTCCGCAGGGGCTCGGGATTGGTCTCAGCATCTGCAGGGGCATTGCCGAAGGGCACGGCGCTTCCATGAAGTTCGCGCGCCGCGAAGACGGAGGCGTCGTGGTGGTTCTGAGCTTCCCGGAAATGCCCCGAACAGAATAAAGAAGGAGAAAGAGGCATGAAGAATTTGAATCCAGTCGTGCGGCTCGTCGACGACGATCCGGATTTCCGACAGAGCCAGCGGCTTCTTCTGATGACCCTCGGCATGGAAGTGCGGGAATACGGAAGCGCCCGGGAGTTTCTCGATGACGACGACCTTGAGCGCCCGGGCTGCATCGTGCTTGATCTCCGCATGCCGGGCATGACCGGCATGGAAGTGGTGGAACGCCTTCATGCGCAGAAAGTGATGACGCCCGTCATTCTTCTCACGGGCCACGGCGACATCGGCGCGGCCGTACGTGCAATGAAGCTCGGCGCTGTCGATTTTCTCGAAAAGAAATCTGACCCCATGGTGGTCTATGAGACGGTCCGTGCCGCCTGCGAGCGTTCGGCCGCGGATGCCCGCGAGCGGGAGGCGAAGGCGAGGGAGTCGAAAAAGTTTGAAGCGCTCTCCCCCCGCGAGCGCGAGGTGCTCGAACTCGTGGCCGAGGGGCTCTCCAACCGCGAGGCCGCGGAAAAGCTCGGCCTCTCTCAGGAAACGGTCAAGATGCACCGATCTCACGCTTACGGAAAACTCGGGATCAAGAGCGCGCTCGAAGCCTTCCAGTGGGTGAAGGCGGAGAAGGAAAAGGAGACGCAGGGTGACTGAAGACAGCGCACAAAAGCGATGGACGCGGCGCGATCTGCTGGGGAGCGTTTTTGCGTCTGCTGCTGCCGCGGGCGGCCTCACCCTCGGGGGCTTCTCCAACGCTTCCGCAAAGGAGGAAAAGCTTCCGGCGGAAGCCGACGTCGTCGTTGTGGGATCCGGCATCGCCGGGCTCTCCGCTGCCGTCGCTGCAAAGGAGGCCGGCGCGAAGCGCGTGCTGCTTCTGGAAAAGGGGCCGATTGCGGGCGGACACAGCATTTATTCGAGCGGAAGCATCAGCGTTGTTTCCCCGCGGCTGCAGGGGCCGAAGGGCTTTCAGGATACGCCGAAGCTTTTTGCCGAGGACGCCTACGCCTACGGCGACAGCTGCGGTGACCTTGCGATTCTCGAAAGAATCGGAGCGGAGTCGGAATCTGCGCTCCTCTGGCTTGCATCCATGGGCGTGCGGTTCGGCGGCCTCTTTACCGCCAGAGCTGAAACCCGGCCGAGATGCGTCTCGAGCTACGGGAATTCCGCGGGCCGAAGCTACGTGCTCGCGCTCATGACCCGGGCGGATGCGATGGGCGTCGAAGTTCTCCTCGAAGCGGATCTGCGGTCGCTGGACTGCCTTACCGACGGCAGCGGCTGGAGCCTCGGCGTGAAGCGCAAAAGCGCCCCTGCGCTTCAGTACCTCAAAGCCCGCGCCGTCGTTCTGGCGGCAGGAGGTTTCGGTGCATGCCGCGAAATGCGGATGAAGGTGATGCCGGAGCTCGATCCGCAAATAGAGACTTCTGCCAATCCCTTCGGCACGCTCTGGGAAAACCGGGAGGCGACGGCCGCGGAGCTCGCAAGGAACGCTGGCGGCTTCTGGAAGGAGGGCTTTGGGCTTCAGCTCCTCCCCTACTGGGGCGGGAGGCTCATCGACTACGCGGGCGGAGACATCTTCATCACGCTCCGGGGTCGCCGCTTCATCGACGAAGGCCTCGCATGGAACAAGATTTCTGCGGCTGTTCTCCGGCAGCCCGAGAAGGAAATCTGGGTGATCACCGACAGCGCCTCAAGAAAGAGCGCAACCCTCGGCCTCAAGATCGCCAACGGGTTTGTAAAGAAGTCGGACACGGTCGAGGAGATGGCGGCGGGGATGGGTATTCCGGCAGCGGTATTGAAGGAAACGCTCGACAAATACAACCGCGCCGCGCGCGCCGGGTTCGACCCGGAGTTCGGGAAGACCATCTTTACTCAGACGCTCGACCATCCGCCTTACTACTGGGGGCGCGAGCGGATTTTCGTACACACGTCCCTCGACGGCATCGCGACTGACCGGGAGGCGAGGGTAATCGATGCACGCGGCCTCCCCATTCCGGGACTCTACGCCGCGGGTGAATTTGCGGGCGGGATTTTCGGCCGCGACCGCATCGGGGGCGCGGGGATTTCCAACTGCCTCGTGATGGGGCGCGCTGCCGGGAGAAATGCGGCCCGCGTCTGATTGTCCTCCTTTTTCTCCTTTTCGATTCTCCACTACAGGGCGGGTGTAGTGGAGAAAGACACCCTCCCGGAAAATGACGGGCATGTCCCGGATAAAAGGCAAGGCTTCAAACCAGCCTTGAATGTCCGGAGACGGCACGCAAATTGATGCAGAGGAGATTGAGAATGCAGCGTCGTCATCTGTTCGGTACCGCTTTTGGAGCTGCCGCAGCGGTTGTGGTTCCGGCGGCGGAAGCGAGTGTTTCGGATCATTTCGGCGAGAAGATGCGCCCGATCGATACGGAAAACCGCGCGCCCGGCTGGGGCGTCGGCGCCGTGAGGCCTTTGGAAGTCAAAGGGCGCCGGATCGGCGAAGGACGTCCGAAGCTCATCGCCCCGACGACGAGCAAAAACCCCGCCGACCTTTATCAGACGCTCGAGAAGTTTGCCGGCATGAAGGCGCTCGACATGGTCGAGGTCCGCATCGACTACCTTGGGAAACTCGTGCCGGCTGAATTTGCCGAGGTCACGCAGAAGGCCTACAAGGCGGCGGGCGACAAGATTGTGCTCGTGACGCTGAGAAACGGCACCGACGGCGGCCCCTTCATTGCCGAGGACAAGTACTACGGCGACGTTTACCGCGCCGTTATCGAGTCGGGCAAAGCCGACATCATCGACCTAGAGCTCTTCCGCGATGCGGACATGATCCGCTCCCTCGTCAAGGCGGCGCATGCCAAGGGCATCAAGGTCATCATCAGCGACCACGAATTCAAGTTTACGCCCGACGAAGGCGAAATCATCAGGAGGCTCCTCCTCGAGCAGGAATTCGGCGCCGACATTCTGAAGCTCGCCGTCATGGCATTCTCGCCCGAGGATGCGCTCACCGTGATGACCGCGACCGCAAAGATGCGCCACTACTACAGCGACCGTCCGATGCTTACGATGGCGATGGGGAAGTGGGGCGTTCTCACCCGCATCACGGGCGAAGGGTTCGGCTCCGACCTCACCTTCGCGTCCGTGGGCGGAAAGGCGAGCGCGCCCGGCCAGATTCCTGTGGAGGAGTGCCTCTCGGTTCTTGAAACGCTTCACCGCGCGATGAATCCGTAATGCGGATCCGTACCGTACCTCTCGATTGCCTAGAATATTCTCGTTTCTACTGACCAATTCCCAAAGGGATTTTCAACCATGAAGAAGACTTTTGCTGCTCTTGCGGTTGCCGCGCTCTTTGCGACCGCCGCTTCCGCCGCCACCTTCAAGGCGGGAACCTACACGGCTTCCGCCCCCGGCATTCACGGCGCCGTCACCGTTGAGGTGACCTTCACCGCCGACAAGATTTCCGCCGTCAAGGTCGTGAAGCAGACCGAAACCCAGGGCATCGGCACGCTCGCCGTCGACCAGCTCCCGCAGAAGATCGTCGACGCTCAGTCGCCGAAGGTTGACGGGGTTTCGGGCGCCACGATTACGTCTGACGCCATCAGAAAAGCCGTTGCCGACTGCGTGAAGCAGGCGGGAGCCGACCCGGAAGCGCTCGTTCCGGTGGTGCTCAAGAAAGTCGCCAAGAACGAAGACCTCGCGACTGACGTCGTCATCGTGGGCGGCGGCGGTGCGGGCATGTCCGCGACCATCCGCAGCCGCATGAACGGCCTCAACGTGATCCTGGTTGAAAAGATGCCGTTCATCGGCGGTGCTGCTTCGATTTCAGGCGGCCAGGTTGTCGCTCAGGGCTCGAAGCTCCAGAAGGCCTTCGGCTCCAAGGACGACTCCGTCGACTCGATGGTGCAGGATTTCCTCAAGAACGGCGCCGGCAAGAACGATCTCTCGAAGCTTACGCTTTACGCGAAGAACGTCGGCCCCACGATCGACTGGTTGAATGAAAAGGTGGGCGTCAAGTTCATCCCGAACGATCTTCCCTACCTCGCCGAGTACTCGCACCGCCGCGCGCTCGAATTCCAGGGCGGCGCCGGCACGATGGCGCAGCACCTGCGCGAAGTGATCGCGCAGAACGGCGCCAAGGTCTTCTACAACACCCGCGTTGAGGATCTGATTGTTGAAGACGGCAAGGTGACGGGCGTGAAGGCGGTGGATTTGAACAGCGGCACGACCTACACCATCAAGGCGAAGAAGACTCTTCTCACGACGGGCGGCTACGGCAACAACAAGTCGCTTCTGACTCCTGAGATGCAGAAGGTCCTCTACTACGGTCCGGTCTCTTCGACGGGCGACGGTCTCCAGATGGCCGAGAAGTTGGGCGTCAAGACCCAGCTCCTCCAGTACGGGAAGCGCTATCCGAACGGCATCGAAGTCGCTCCGGGCAAGGCCAAGTCCACGATTTACGCCAATGTCGGCGCCTTTGATCAGGCGGGCATTCTCGTCAATGTGAACGGCGTCCGATTCGTGAACGAAAAGGCTTCGAACCGCCACATTCTCGAGCCGATGCTCAAGAACCCGAACGGCCAGGCCTACGTCTTCATGGATCAGAAGTCCTGGGAAGGCTTCTACAAGCGCCTCCCTGAAACGGGCGTTTCGCATGAGGATGCCGATAAGTATCTCGCCAACGGCGGGAAGACTCCTCCGCTCTTCGTGAAGGCCGATACGATCGAGGGCGTCGCGAAGCTCGCAGGCATCAATGCCGAAAACCTGAAGGCGACCGTTGCGAAGTACAACGGCTTCGTGAAGGCCAAGAAGGACGCGGACTTCGACCGTCCGGTGCAGTACATGAAGGCTGAGATTTCTGCTGAAGGCCCCTACTACATCGTCGAGCAGAAGCCGCGCTTTGCGACCACGATGGGCGGCGTCTGCACGGACGACAAGCTCAACCTTGTGAAGAAGGACGGCTCGGTCATCCCGAACCTTTACGGTGCGGGTGAAATCGTGGGCGGCGTGATGGGCGACGACTCGCCTGCCGGCGCCAATGTGGGCTGGGCCCTTACGTCGGGCCGCGTTGCTGCCGACAGCATCGCGGAAGCCATCAAGGCCGGGAAGTAATCGCCTCGGTCCAGACTGATCGTTTTCTTCTTAAGGGGCGCCTCGTCTGGAGCGCCGACCTGGATGAAAACGAAAGAGAGCCGCCGGAACTTTTCGGGTCCCGGCGGCTCTTTATTGGGTGGAAATCAGGCCGCGGATTCCTGATCCGGATGGCGGAAAGCGAAAGGACGCTTTCGCGGACTTACGACTTGGATGCGGCGCGAATGCGTGCGAGCACCGGGTTGACGGATGTTCCGTCCCAGGCTTTCTGCGCCGTATCGAGGAGGTCTTCCGCGTCGTAGATCCGGGCGGCATCGCGGCACGCCTGAAGCTCCTCGTCAGAAGCCGCAAAGCGGATATCGGCGTCGTCCTTGTCCTTGTCCCGCACGACGCCGAGCGTCTGGAGCCTTACAAGCGGGGCGATGAAGTTGTCGGGGAGGCGGTCGAGCCACTCGCCGTCAACGTCGTCGTAGTCGGCGTTCTTCAGGTACTTTTCGTAGAGCGCATCAATGACCGCGATGACAACGTACGTCATGAAAAACCGCCCCTGAAGCGTGGCGTCGTCAAAGCCGGTGCCGTTGTAGGCATCCACGCAGTCGGCGTAGGTCTTTGTTGCATCCTGCGGGATCGCATCGAAGTTCTGGTACCAGATTTCCCCGACATTCAGGAGGTCGAGATCGGCGCTGCTGGTATAGAACGCCCTGAAGCCGCAGATTTCTCTTCTCTTCAGGAATTCTTCCTGCGTGATGTTTCCTTCGGTGAGCTCATCCTCAAGTCCTTCCGCCATAGCGTCTTCAAAACTCGTTTCGTGGAGGAATACAGCCGAGACCTTTTTCTCAAGACGCGGGATTTCCAGGTCGGAAATGATTTCAGAAGAGCGGCCCGTCTCCATCCATTCCTTATTGTCGAGGGAGTCTTTTTTTACGAGCTTTCTGGCGATTCCTTCAGCGGGTTCGAGCTCAATGCGGGACTGAACAAGGAATTTGAAGCCTTTCTTTTCGAGCTTGGCAAGCGATCGGAAATCAGCGGGCGAGGTAATCCAGTCGACCACGGTGACGTCGATGCCTTCCTTCAGAGCGCCCGTGCGGTCAAGGAGGCTTTGAGCTGCTTCGAGCGCCGCCTTTGCGCATTCCGGATAAGCAGCTTTCGACGGGAAGCCGCCCAGAACCTTAGGATCGTCAGGTTGCGAGAAGTCCAGAATGGTAATCGAGGATCTGGCGGCGTTCGGGCCGCAGCGGACGATCGGTTTGATGCCGATGGAAACGGCAAGGCGCTTCGAGCCCGAGCGCCGGATGCGCGCAGCATTGAAGCGCGGGAGGAGATTGGGCATGCGGCTGATCTCGCGGAAGAGGTCATCCATCTCCATTTCGCTCAGAGCACCCGAACCGAAAAGCTTGCTCGGCCGCGAGACGACGGCCTGGTCGGCGAGGTCGGAGAGCTCGTCGCGCCTGATGCTTTCCGTGAGGAGAAAGGAGGCTGTCGAGCCGACAGCGGCATTGAGGAGATGGAGCGTCAGCGCCGGGTTGAATCCGAGCGCCTGGGACATGTCTTCGACTAGGCCGGTTTCTCCGAGCGTCCGGGCAATCAGCGCGGTGAGCGCGGGATAAACCGTGTCGTCGGTATCGAGTTGTACGTCGCGGACCACCATTTGATCGCGAATCTGGCGAAGGCGATTGGGATTTTCGAGAATTTTGACGTCGGAGGCTTCCATAATGAACGGCCAGATGAGGCCGGGAGTGCATCCTGTAAAGAAGGCGCGCCCGGCAGAGTGAATGTCAACTGCTGCGGACTATCGCACATTTCGCCGTTCGCTGAGAAGTAGTCCCAGGAGGTGCCGGACAGAAAAAGGCCTCTTCCAGGATTGGCAGAATTATCCCGGAAGAGGCTGAAGGCAGCTGAAGCTTCTTACTCAAGCTTCAGGCGAGAGAAAGAGGCGGCAGTTTTCTCGAGAGGATGAGACCGGCAGGCGCTCAGATGCGCTTTTCAGCGGCAGCGTTTTCGCCTGCGATCAGGCCGAAGGAGGAGCAGTCCGGCATGGAGCAGGCCGTAAGGCGCTCCTGCCCGTGAAGGCCGCCCGACGCTTCGCCCGCAACATAAAGTCTCGGAATCGGAGCGCCGTCGCGAAGGCGGATTGCCTGAGCCTTTTCGTTGGTGCGGATGCCGCCCGGCGTGTAGTTGAGCCGCGGCGTCACGACCATCGTGTAGAAGGGGCCTTCGGCCGAGAGCGGCTCCACCTTGCGCCCGGAGCGCTCCATGGGCTTGTTGAACTCGGTGTCCCTGCCGCCGGCAATCAGCTCGTTGTACTTCATGAGGCTTTCCCTCACCGCCTTGCCGTCGGTGCTGTAGTGCTTCGCGAGTTCGTCGAGCGACGCAAATTTGAGAATCGCGCCGTCGATGCCGTTCTTGTCGGCGAGGCTCTGCTCGAGGCGCTTCATGTTGTGGAATTTCTTAAGCGCCTTTTCGTCCCAGACGATGAAGGGCTTGCGGTCGCCGTTGCGCAGGCGATGCTGGAGAACGGCGCTCGCGAGCGTATTGCGCGTTTCGCCTTCGCTCATGAAGCGGCGCCCGGTGGCCGGATCAATGAGCATCCCCCAGATCATGTCTTCGGTCGGGAGCGGATAGGCAAAGCGGAAAAGCGAAAGCTGCACGGCCTGAGCGCCGGCTGCTTCAAGCGTCTTCAGGGATCCGGCCGTGGCGCCCGCATTGGTCGTAGAAACTACGCCCGCGAGGAAGGGGACTTCGGACGAGCGGAAGGCCTTGTCCTGGGCATAGCCGCCGGTCGCGAAAACAACTGCCTGGCGGGCGCGGATCGTCTTCATGACGCCGGTCGAATTCGCCCAGTCGTCGTCCGCATTGCGCGAGAAAACATAGCCTTCGCGAACCCGGAGGCCGGAGGCTTCGCCTTTGTCGTTCAAAAGCACTTCCTCGGCGCGGCACTTCGTGCGGATCTGGATGTCCGAATGCGTCTTCATCCAGTTCCAGAGCGCGGAAAGCATGCCGGCGCCGCCGCCCTGGGCGGAAAGGCCGCGCGCGACGCTGTGGCCGCCAAGCTTGAGAAGACGCCCGTCCCATTTGACGCCGTGAGCCGTGAGGAAGGCTTCCACGCGGGCAGTGGTCTTCGCCATCAGGAGCGCGCGTTCATAGCTCCCAAAGCCGCCGGAAACCTTCGCCATGTCGCCCGCGAGGAGTTCTGGAGCGTCCTTGACGCCTTTTTCCTTCTGGAGCGGAGAGCCGACGCAGGCAAAGTCGAGGCCGGACACGAGAGACGTGCCGCCGGGGAAGGTCATTTTTTCGAGCATCAGAACTTTGGAGCCTTTTTCAGCTGCGGCAATGGCCGCAATCGTCCCGGCGATGCCCGTGCCGACCACGATCACGTCGACTTCTTCGTCCCATTTTTGGCCGGCCGGCGCGGCGTGCGCAGGATGCGCGGCAAAGGGCGCGAGAGCGGCGGCGCCAAGAGCGGCTCCGGCGGAACGGGTGAGAAACTGGCGGCGGGACTGCGGGTTCATTTTTTCGTCTCCTTCTGATCCTTCAAAAGGGAGCCGGTCAGGGCTCCCGTGAACTGCAGGAAAGCTTAGAGGGAGAAGATTTCACGACCGCATCAATGACGTCGGCGGAGGTTGCAAAAAGGTTTCAATCGAAGGATTCCGAAAGGTCGGTAATGACGTAGCCGACGCCGGAGTAGGAAGAGATGACGGAACCGTCGGCGCCGGCATCCGAGAGCTTCCTGCGGATGCGGGCAAAGGCGACGCGCAGAAGCGTTAGTTCGCCCAGGTGCTCGGCTCCCCAGACCTCCCGGATCAAGGCGTCATGCTCAATGACGGCGCCCGGGTGCTTCACGAGCGCAAGAAGGAGCCGGAATTCCGTGTCGGAAAGACGGATGGGCGTGGTTCCCCACCGGCATTCGCGTTTTTCAGGGACCAGAATGAGCGGGCCGTTGACGAATTCCTCTGCGCGGGAAGATCCGTTTGTCGCAGAGGCCCTGGCGGAAGTCCTTCTTAATACCGCCGCAATGCGCGCCGCAAGCTCCTCCATGGCAAAGGGCTTTACCAGGTAGTCGTCGGCACCGGCGCTCAGGCATTTGGTTTTGTCTGAGAGTTCCGAACGGGCCGTAAGCAGAATGACGGGCACCTCGCTTTCCTCCCGAAGCTTCTGAAGAAAGGCAAACCCGTCCATACCGGGCATCATCAGGTCGAGCACGATGAGCTGCGGCTTCGGGTCAAGGCGTTCCCAGATCTGAAACCCAATTTCGCCGTCAGCGGCCTGGGCCGTGTCGTAGCCGAGCGTTTCGAGATTGGCCGCGACGAGCCGCCGGATTCGGCTTTCATCGTCGATGATGAGGATGAGCGGGCGGGCGGCGTCGGGACTGGAAGTTGTCATGATTGATTTTGAGAAATGCGGCAGGGAGGATGGGCG
>CECA01003567.1_pt1 | contig 11441 bp, 8 predicted proteins | sample 557351 | NCBI WGS metagenome assembly CECA01 (sample SAMEA3182051, study PRJEB8094) | gut metagenome | biome: human; feature: gut; material: Stool; isolation source: human stools | place: Canada | collected 2012-03-07 | reverse complement strand
GCCGTAAGCAGACGTCGGTACTTAGCGGTCGTACTGTGACCGCTTATGTACCGCTACGTTCTGCGACAGAGCGCAAGCGTGCCGCGTTTCTTATACCCTGCCAAGGGCTACGGGGATATTTCGCTAACTTTCAATTTACTTGTCTTGTGCAACTGTTCATATCGCAAAGTTCTGACAACTTACAAAAATATGAAATAATTAACAATATTTACTTGTAATAGTAACATATATTTAGTAAAATACACGTAAGGGGTTAAAAATCCAATCCAACGGCTGGACAAAATACCCAAAATGCAGAATAAATGGAGGATGGGATATGAATATTTACACAACAGACAAGATCCGTAACGTAGTATTACTGGGCCATGGCGGCAGTGGCAAGACCAGTCTTGCAGAAGCCTTTGGTTATCTGTCCGGTATCACCTCCCGTATGGGCAAGGTAGATGACGGCAATACCCTCAGTGATTACAGCAAAGAAGAACAGAAACATCATTTCTCTATCAGTACCTCCGTGATCCCCATTGAGTGGGAAGGATACAAGATCAATATTATTGATACACCGGGTTATTTTGATTTCGTGGGAGAAGTGGAAGAGGCAGTCAGTGCCGCAGGAGCAGCCATCATAGTAGTTAACGGCAAGTCCGGCATCGAAGTCGGCACCCAGAAGGCATGGGAGCTTTGCGAGAAATACAAGCTGCCCCGTTTTATCTATGTCTCCAACATGGACGTGGATAATGCCTCCTTCCGTCAGGTAGTGGAAGATATGACTAATCTGTACGGCAAGAAGATGGCACCGTTTCATCTGCCAATCCGTGAGAACGAGAAATTCGTAGGATACATCAATGTTATCACTGAGAGCGGTAACCGCTGGGAGGGTAAGGAAGTTGTTCCCTGTGAGGTACCGGATTACAGCCAGGCCAACCTGCAGATCTGCCGGGATACTCTGATGGAAGCCGTAGCCGAGACCAGTGAAGAATTCATGGAGCGGTATTTCGGCGGAGAGACCTTCTCTGAGGCAGAGATCCGTGCAGCACTCCGTACCAATGTCTGCGATGGCAGCATCGTTCCCATGACCATGGGTTCCAACATCCTGTGTCAGGGTATGTACACACTGTTAGATGATATTGTCAAATACATGCCCAGCCCCGAGAACAGAGAAGTGGCGGGCATCAATTTAAAGACCAATGAGATTTACCATGCGGATTACGATTTCGCCAAGGCAAAATCCGCCTATATCTGGAAGACCATAGTGGATCCTTTCATCGGAAAATACTCTCTGATCAAGGTAAACTCCGGTGTACTTAAGACCGACGACCTGCTGTACAACGTAGACCGTGACATTGAGGAAAAGATCGGCAAAATCTATGTACTGCAGGGCAATAAGCCCATTGAAGTCAGCGAACTGCATGCCGGAGATATCGGAGCACTGGCGAAACTGACCGCAGCGAGAACCGGCAACAGTCTCTCTACCAAGGCCACGACTATTAAATACGGCAAGTTCGATATTTCCACTCCCTATACCTACATGCGGTATAAGCCGAAGAATAAGGCGGACGTGGATAAGATCTCCCAGGCATTGCAGAAGATGACTCATGAAGATCTGACCATCCGGGTGGTGAACGATGCGGAGAACCGCCAGACCTTACTTTACGGCATGGGTGACCAGCACCTGGATATCGTGGTCAGCCGTCTGTTAAACGAATACAAAGTAGAGATCGAGCTGTCCAGACCGAAGATCGCATACAAAGAGACTATCAAGAAACAGTCCGATGTGGAATATAAGTACAAGAAACAGTCCGGCGGACACGGCCAGTACGGTCATGTAAAAATGCGTTTTTCACCTTCCGGCGATCTGACCAAACCCTATGAGTTCGCAACAGAAGTCGTAGGCGGCGCGGTACCGAAGAATTTCTTCCCTGCGGTGGAAAAAGGTATTCAGGAATCCGTAGGCAGAGGACCTCTGGCGGCCTACCCGGTAGTCGGTGTCAAAGCGGTACTGTATGATGGATCCTATCATCCGGTAGATTCTTCGGAAATGGCATTTAAGACCGCGGCTATCCAGGCTTTCAAGAAAGGTGTCATGGAAGCAGGCCCCGTTCTGTTGGAGCCCATCATGTCCTTAAAGGTTACCGTGCCGGATGCCTATACCGGAGACATCATGGGAGATCTGAACAAGAGAAGAGGCCGGGTGCTGGGCATGACACCCATGAGCGGTGGCAAGCAGATCATCGAAGCGGATATTCCCATGAGCGGATTATTCGGTTATTGCACAGATCTGCGTTCCATGACCGGAGGCAGAGGGGATTATTCCTATGAATTCGCTCGTTACGAGCAGGCACCTTCCGACGTACAGGAGAAGGAAGTAGCGGCCAGAGCAGCAAAGGTTGCGGAGAACAATGCAGAAGACTAACGAGTAATTACATAACATACACAACAAAAAGAGACCGGTTGGCTTTCCGGTCTCTTTTTCGGTAGTGCGCAGTAAATATCATCGATATCGCTGCATCAGATTGATCAGTAATGTGATCCATGCAAACATGATTCATCACCTCTCGTATACAGCATATGCCCCGGCAGACGAAAATATGCAAAAAACCATGCGGATGCTGACTTGAAATTTTAAATTCCAGTGCACAGGTAAATTCCACCGTGTCTTTAAAAATTGCTTGAAATCGAATAATTTTAGAGAAAAAATATTGGATTTCTGTTATAATCATAGTAATTCATGGCGAAATTCTCTGTTTTTCTGTATGGCAAACAAGCCACTGGAAGGTAGTGTGTCAGACTAAATTCCACCGGCCACATTCGAAAAATGTGAAAAGTTTACTTCCAGTCTGACAGCAGGTTTTTCAATGAATTATTGGTTGAAGCGTATCAGCTTGGGCGTCAGATTGACCTCATCAGGGGCAATCCGCCTGAGCTGAAATGCTTTCAGGGTTTCTTCTCCCAGAGTTTCCAGTGCCACATCGTAAGGTGTTCTGCCCTGAAGGCTTTCTCTCGGTGTGGAATTGATATGGCTCACGATCAGGTTGACATCCCACTGGGTAAGGAACTCAAAATTTGTCTTTTTCGGCAGAATCATCCGGAGCATGGTATGCGCCTGCTCCAGACCGCCTTTCTGCCCGCTGCGCATAGGGTCGCAGTAATAGATACTGGTACGCTGGATCCCTGTAAACCCGGTTTCCAGAGATTCGGGATTACCAAACTCCGAGCCCCTGTCGGTAAGAATGTATTCAAACAATGTCTGAAAATCATAAGTACCAAAGCGCTTTTCCAACCGGTCAAAGACAAGCCTTACAGCACCCTCTGTGTTACGGTTCATCAGGAAAGCAAGAAACAGCTTTTCCCTTGTAAAAAAGAAAGTAAGCAGTGTTTTTGACGATCCGGAGGCGGAATGCACGGTATCCATTTCCACAAAGGAAGACAGTCCCAACTGCTGGAAATCGGTGTAAGTCCTGCCCTGGAAAACACGGCGGTCAGAGATCTGTGTTTTGTGTATCTTGCGTGGTTTGAACTTCACTTTACGCTTCAGGTCAATGTTTCTTGCGGTCAGGATTCCCATGTCGAGATAGGTGTAAACGCTGCGGACAGACAGCTCCAGTTCCGGATGGTTTGTAATGATCTGGTAAGGAGACTGTCCCTGCTCGATCAGAGGACTGATGATCCTGTCTTTCCGGTGAAGTTCATGCTTGGTCATACTGATACCGGAACGGGACTCTTTAAGGCATTCCCGATATTTGCGGTCAGCAAATCTGGCATTGTAAGTGTACTTATGTGCGATGGTACAGTGGGAAATCTGCTTGTCACAGCCATTGCAGACATAAGGAGCTTTATCGAGCCTGCTGCAGCGTTCCTTTTCAAAATCGGGACAGGTCTGGTTGCAGGTAGGACAGGAAGTACACTTGATACCACAAAGAAGGATCTTCCCACAGGCGTTTGTCTTTTTGCAATGGTAACGGTGCACACAAAAGTTTTTGGCATTGTAAAAAGTGCCTTTGTGATACCAGTCGGACAGGCGGTGTGCCTTCACCTCTTTGGAGATGGTAGTGGGATCCTTACAGAGGAAGCGTGCGATATCCTTAAAAGAAGTACCTTTGGAAAGCTCATTCTGGATGTAAATACGATCATCCAGAGTTAAGTGTTTCTGATTACCGGGTATATATTTACTCATAGTCTTATTCCTCCAACTGCTGTCAGAAGGAAAGATAAGTCTATCACTTTTATATGAAAGAGTAAATATCAACTGTGCGGGAGTAAATTCCACCGCCTAAGCGGGCGGTGGAATTTAAATAAAAAAGTTAGGTAGGTCTAAAAATCAAAGATAATTATTGACATTTCGATCAGGGCAATGGTATACTCTAACCGTATTCTAAATGAAAGTCATTGATCTCACATATTTTTGTAAGACATTGCTACTTTTTCACGGATGCTTTACAAAAATATGTGATTTTTTTGTCCTACGTTTTAGAATCATCAAAAGGATCAGGCAAAGCCTGAATTATTAAAGGAGGTACCAATAATGAATAACGGTACAGTTAAGTGGTTCAATGCTCAGAAGGGTTATGGTTTCATCACCAACGATGCTAACGGCGAGGAAGTATTCGTACACTTTTCCGCAATCAACGCTGATGGTTTCAAGTCTCTGGAAGAGGGCCAGAAGGTAACTTTCGATACCGAGTGCGATCCTCAGAACAGCAGCAAGATCCGTGCTACCAACGTTACTGTTGTAGCTTAATAGCAAGACAGACCAAAAGGATCAGTCCCACGGGACTGATCCTTTTTCATGCCCGGAATCCTCTCCACCGCTCCGCAGAAATCTCCGGCTTCGTCACAAGGCATTCCGGATCCGGTGCCAGCACATGCCGTACCACCCGGAACACTTTCTGCGCATCACACAGCAGACACTTCGCATCTCCGAACATCACCACTTCCACTGCTCCACAATCCAGAAACGCCTGGTTCAATTTCACAAAATCTTCCGAGATATGGGGCTGGTCGGGATTATAGTGTTTTCTCATATATACTTTCTTTTCTCTTCCGTCCGGCAGGATCGTTGTCAATAACATGGGCTCCGCCGCCAGACGATTCGGAACATTCAGCACCTCTTCCACACTGTGGATGTAAGTATTGCGTTCATGTCCAACGCCAACCAACAGAATCTTACCACCGCAGTCTTTCAGCCGGTCGTAGGCTCCTCCCGGGGTACATGGAGTGTTACGTTCTTCCTCTCCTGCCAGATATTCGGCAGCATTTTTTCCGTACCCCGCTAAAGAATGGGTGGGATGCAGGGAGCGCACCACACCCTCTCTCTGCCGGAACAGATTGGTCAGCAGTCCCACGCAGGATGGGGTATTACGATAGTCATACACCGGGTGCTGTGCATTCACATTGGCCCAGGTATGGGTCGGCAATAGCAGAAGGCCTTCCGCAAAATATTCCATCCAGGCATCCAGCACGATATCCGCACCACCCTCCACTTCTCCGATGGCCTTCATGGAAGAATGGATCAGGATCGTCTCTTTTCCCGTAAGTCCCACATTCCGTAACTGCTGTTTCAATTCTTCTTTGGTATACATATTTTTTCCTCGCATATCGCATATAGTAAAAGGCCGGTTTCCTGGGGAGCATGGAACCGACCTTTTTATGCTGTTTTCTCTACTTTCCCGCTTCCGGTACAAAACTGTCGAAGATGAAAATATCGAAATGTTTTCTCGCTTCGTCCAGTTCCTTCTGGCTCTTGATGGTCCATGCGGCTGCAGTATTATGGTACAAACCTCTGCAAAGCTTCCGGGACAGGATTTCAGGATAATGATGATTGTATGCCACAAAATCCGGCTTGGTCACGAAGTTCAGCAGCAGATTCTGCAATACAAAATATAATATCCCGACATACTCTCCTTCTTTCAGAAAAGCATCGGACAACTGGCCTCGCACCAGATCCGGATGTTTCTTCCGATACCACCACACACCCAGAGGGTTGAATGACTCCATGCAGTACATTCCCTTGTAGGCCCGCAGCATTTTATCTGCAATGGGGCACAGGGACAGGTCGGTACGCTCGATCTTGAACTCCACGATCAAAGGCACTTTTCCGTCTACCATCTTCAATACATCCTCAAACTTCGGAATCTTCTCCACAGAATCGCACAGGTGAAACTGCTGCAATTCCTCGTAGGTATAATCACTGATCTTGCCTTCGCCGCCGCAGACTCTTTTTAATGTAAAATCATGGAACACCACGGGAATCCTATCCTTCGTCAGCTGAATATCCAGCTCGATACCGAAGCCTGCATCCACGGCCTTGCGGAATGCCGCCATGGAGTTCTCCGGTGCTTCTGTGGCATTGTCATGCAGACCTCTATGGGCATAAAGCCATTCTTTAAAAGGGGCTGTGTCCGGTTTGTGCAGCATCCTCGGCATGATCATGAGAAAATACAGAACTGCGAGAACTACCAAAACAATCAATAAGATTCCTAATACTTTCATTCCTATAACCTTCTATCTTCCTGTAACTTTTTACAGCGAATCCATACCGTTTCTATCACAGTATAGATTCGCTGCCTTTTACTTTAATCCACTACTCTTTTATTTTCAAGTAGGTATTTCTTAAGATTCTCCAAAGAGCTTACAACACATTTGTCAAATTGTATCGTCCTGCCAAGTATATACCGAAGTTATCCGCATCAGTCATCTACGTCAAAGTTTTCCAGAATACTCTCTTTTTTCTGGGGCTTCACATCGCCGTGACGTACCTGGGTCATAGTAAGGAATGCCATCAGGGAGAAGAAAAGGGCATAGGGAAACAGGGTGTTATAGGACACATTTTCCAATAGGAATCCAGATAGTACCGGAGTCAGGATCTGCGCTGCCATGGAGAACGTATAATAGGTTCCGGTGAATTTCCCCACATCGCTGCCACTGCTCATGGCCACGATCATCGGATAGGAATTCACATTGATGGCTGCCCATGCCACACCGATCAGGGCAAATGCCACATTGACGATGGGGTGATATTCTCTGGCAAAAATTGCGCCACCATAGCAGGCTGCCATCAGCAGAACACCGCCCATGATAGTCTTCTTACGACCGATCTTCGCAGAGATGTTTCCAATGGGAATATAGCTCAGAATAGCAGCTACCGTCGCTACCATCAGACAGTTGGCGAAGCTTCCGCCCTCCATCTTCCATACTACCTTCGTATAGCGGGAAAAAGCTGTGGTCACGGCATTATACGCGGTGAACCATAAGAAGATAGATGCAAGCATGAAGTACATACTGCGCTTCACTTCCTTGGGCATACCCTTGGTGCCTTCCGTCTTTCCTGTCTGTTTTTTCCCGTCGAAAGATTTTATCTCTCCGGTATCTCCCACTGCCTCGATCTCACCAGCAGCTTCCACTCCCTCGGCCATTGCTTTTTCTTCTATTGTTCCTGCATTTGCCGCCTCTGCCTTCTCGACTTCTTCCCGCAGCTTATTTTCCCGGATGGTGATCACAAGAATTCCCACAGCAATCGCCATGACTGCTGCAATACTTGCAAATAAAGGCAGATAATCCGGTGTTTCACCTTTGCCCACCAGAACTTTGATCATGATCAGAGCATAGACGCCGCCCACAGCTCCCATGAGGTTGATCACCGCATTGGCACGGCTGCGCAGATGGTTCGGTGTCACATCCGGCATCAATGCCACCGCCGGGGAACGATACAGTCCCATGGACACCAGGGTGAAAAACAGCACCGCCAGGAAGATCACCTGGTTACTGAAGGACTCTCCTGTGTTCCATCTTGCTTTTTCCGCATTGTCGATCATCGGCAGTAACATCATGAAGATCACTGCCAGGATCGTACCTGCCACGATAAAGGGCATTCTTCTGCCAAGCTTCGTATGTACCTTATCAGACAGCGCACCAAACACCGGCAGCAGAAAGATCGCCAGCACATTGTCCAATGCCATGACCGCTCCCGTCATGGTCTCGCCCAGATGATAGGTATTCTGCAGGATCAGGGGGATGATGTTGTCATACATCTGCCAGAAGGAACAGATGCTAAGAAAAGCCAGTCCGATCAGAAACGTTCTTTTGTAATTTAATTTTGTCTCCATAAGAAAACCTCCCAAGTTGATAGTTTTATTTTATCAGAGGGGGATGCCATACGCAATCTTCGGGAGTAAAATCGATGTAAATTTTCTTTTCGAAACTGCTTTTGCATTGAGCTCCTGTTTCAAAGCATCAACCACCATGAAGTGACAAAAGTCGTTCCAGCGTGGCACACTGGCTGGTCCACCGTCTGAGAAAACGCTGAAATATCACACTTTCTCCTTGAAATATGTGGGCTTTTATGTATAATGGAAGAAGTGACTTTGTAACGCATATAAATAAGAAGAGGTTTTTAGAATGATCAGTGCAAACAACGTAACTTACCGTGTGGGTAAGAAAGCATTATTCGAAGATGTCAACATCAAGTTTACCGAGGGCAACTGCTACGGACTCATCGGAGCCAACGGTGCCGGTAAATCCACCTTTTTAAAGATTCTGTCCGGTCAGCTGGACACTACCAAAGGTGATATCGTCATCACCCCCGGTCAGCGTCTCTCCGTGTTGGAACAGGATCATTTCAAATACGATGACAACGTGGTTATGGATACCGTTATCATGGGTAACGAACGTCTCTTCCAGATCATGAAGGAAAAGGATGCCATCTATGCCAAGGAAGATTTCAGTGACGAGGACGGTATCCGTGCCAGCGAACTGGAAGCGGAATTCGCCGAGATGGACGGTTGGGAAGCAGAGTCCAATGCTGCCATGCTGTTAAACGGTCTTGGCATCGGCACCGAGTTCCACTACTCTCTCATGAAGGATCTGGACGGCAGCCTGAAGGTGAAGGTCCTGTTGGCCAAGGCACTGTTCGGTAACCCCGACATTCTGCTGCTGGATGAGCCGACCAACCATCTGGATCTGGATGCGATCGCATGGTTGGAAGATTTCCTGATTGATTTCGAGAATACCGTTATCGTAGTATCCCATGACCGTTACTTCCTGAACAAGGTATGTACCCAGATCGCTGACATCGACTACGGCAAGATCCAGCTGTATGCCGGTAACTACGACTTCTGGTACGAGTCCAGCCAACTGCTGATCAAGCAGATGAAGGAAGCCAACAAGAAAAAGGAAGAAAAGATCAAGGAACTGCAGGAGTTTATCTCCCGTTTCTCCGCAAATGCTTCCAAGTCCAAGCAGGCTACTTCCAGAAAACGTGCACTGGAAAAAATTGAGTTGGATGATATTAAGCCTTCCAGCAGAAAATATCCCTATATCGACTTCCGCCCCGAGCGTGAGATCGGTAACGAAGTACTGGCTGTGGAGCATCTGTCCAAGACCATCAACGGTGAAAAGGTGCTGGATGACATTTCCTTCACTCTGGGCCGTGAAGACAAGGTGGCTTTCGTAGGTAGCTGCGAGCTGGCGAAGACTACTCTGTTCCAGATCCTGGCCGGGGAAATGGAGCCGGACGAGGGAACCTACAAGTGGGGTGTTACCACTTCCCAGTCCTACTTTCCGAAGGACAATACCGCAGAGTTCGACAACGATATGACCATCGCCGACTGGCTGACCGGTTACTCTCCCGTGAAGGATGCCACTTATGTACGTGGTTTCCTGGGACGTATGCTGTTCGCCGGTGAAGACGGTGTGAAGAAGGTTCGTATTCTCTCCGGTGGTGAGAAGGTGCGCTGCCTGCTGTCCAAGATGATGATCAGCGGTGCCAACTGCCTGATCCTGGATGAGCCCACGAACCATCTGGACATGGAGTCCATCACCGCACTGAACAACGGTCTGATCAAGTTCCCCGGTGTGGCACTGTTCTCCTGCCATGACCACCAGTTCGTACAGACCACCGCCAACCGTATCATCGAGATCCTGCCAAACGGCAGCCTGGTAGACAAGATCACTACCTACGATGAGTATCTGGCAAGTGATGAAATGGCAAGAAAGCGTACCGTATTCACTGCACAGACCGAGGACGACGAGAACTAAGACAAATAAAATGGATGCCGGTAATGCCGACATCCATTTTTTGAAAGGAGCTTTACTATTATGGTAGATTTACACGTACACTCCACCTGCTCCGATGGCACTTTCACCCCGGAGGAATTAGTCGATTACGCGATGGAAAAGGGACTGCGTGCCTTCGCCCTCACAGATCATGATACCGTAAACGGATTGGACCGGGCGATCCGGTATGCGGAAGGATCCCCGGCTGACGCTCCCGCGCCTCAGGTGCCGGAAGTCATCCCCGGTATAGAACTTTCCACAGAATACCAGGGAAAAGATATCCACATGGTGGGACTTTTCATTGATTACCACCAGCCGGATTTTGCTCATTACCTGGAGGATTTCATCCATTCCCGGGAGAACCGCAACGAAAAAATGTGCGCACTCCTTCGAGAACATAACATTGATATCACCTATGAAGCGCTTCTGGCAGAATTCCCCGGTGCAGTTATCACCAGGGCGCATTTTGCAAGGTATCTGCTCTCCCACGGCTATATCCAGAGCATGAAGGAAGCATTTGACCGCTATGTGGGCGACCACTGTCCCTGTTTCGTTCCGAGAGAAAAGGTGACCCCTGCTCAGGCGGTGGCGTTGATCCTCGGTGCCGGCGGCGTTCCCGTGCTGGCGCACCCGATCCTCTACCATATGAGCGACGAGCGATTGGATAACCTCGTGGCAGAATTAAAGAGCATCGGCCTCGTAGGTATCGAAGCCATCTACAGCACCTACAACACTGCTGAAGAACGCCAGATCCGGGGGCTTGCCTCCAAATACGATCTGAAGATCAGCGGCGGCTCCGACTTCCACGGTGCCAATAAGCCCAAGATCGACCTCGGCACTGGCTGGGGCAAGCTGTATGTGCCGGATGAAGTGCTGGAAAATCTGCGCCCGGGCCGGAAATAACTAGAAAGTTACGAAAGCATAGCCGCGCATAGGCATAGTGAAGACAGCGATGGGCGCTCGCGCATGATTCGCTGTCTTTACTTATGCCGAGATGCGGCGAACGCCGCGATATGAAATAAGATTGGCAGCGTTCTTTGCTGACAATCTTATGAATAGCGTGGCTCATTGCGGATGGTAGTTTCAAATCCACGAACGTCCACAGCAAACGGAACATCCTTCCACGGTGGGCATCGCGGCATTTATTATAGCCTACGTTACGAAATGCCCTGTAATCTACGTTTTTTCTCTGTTGAGCCCCGGAAGTTTGTGACAAGCGGGGCGTAATCCATGTTTTTTCTCTGTTGAGCCCCGGAAGTTTGCGACAAGCGGGGCGTAATCCATGTTTTTTCTCTGTTGAGCCCCGGAAGTTTGCGACAAGCGGGGCGTAATCCGTGTTTTTTCTCTGCTGAGCCCCGGAAGTTTCCGACAAGCGGGGCGTAATTCGTGTTTTT
>CECA01023756.1_pt1 | contig 11463 bp, 8 predicted proteins | sample 557351 | NCBI WGS metagenome assembly CECA01 (sample SAMEA3182051, study PRJEB8094) | gut metagenome | biome: human; feature: gut; material: Stool; isolation source: human stools | place: Canada | collected 2012-03-07 | reverse complement strand
AACCGGAAGAATCATAAAAAAACCACACTGGGAAAAGAAAATCCCAGTGTGGTTTTTTTGGCATAAATTTCCATTCAGACAAAATTAAGAATTTCATAAACTTTTGTATCTTGCTTTTCCATAAGGACTTCTATATTCTGAAATTATAGAAAAAACGTCCGCAGAAAGCGGCATTTTATGGGAGGAATGCATATGAACCGAAGTTTATGGAGAAAGGCGGTGGCACTGACACTTACAGCCGCAATGACAGCAGGGCTTACTGCCTGTGGCGGTGGCGGCAACAGCACATCCGCAGACGGAAAGAAGAGATATTTCAAAGCAGATTATCTGAGTGATCTGCCGGACAGTTTTAATGATACGACAAGTAATATACAGTTTAAGGGAGATGTGATGTATTACACTTCCAGCAATGAGGACTACACAAAATCCGGACTGTATTCCTATAATCTGATCACCGGAGAAAATGCACAGCTTTATGAGCAGGCGCAGAGTGACGGCAGCGGAAACAGCAGCTGGGTGTCAGGATATACCGTGGCAGACAGCGGAGAGGTTTACCTGTTTGTGACGAAGAACCAGATGGATGAGTCGAGTGTCACCGAGGATTATTCTGACGCAACACTGGATGATGTGTTAAGTTATATGGCAGACCAGTGGGGATACAGTGCCGAGGATGCAGAAAAGGACTGGAATGATTATTATGCAAAAGATTATACGGATGAGAACGGCAATGTAAACTATGGCAGATTTCTGCTGGCTCAGAATGCGAGATTCATTCAGACCTCTTCCATTCTCAAAGTGGACACATCCGGAAATATTGCGTTTGAACAGGACATGGATCTCGGAGCAAATGCAGAGAATGTAAGCTGTAACGGGATAGCAGTGGATAAGGAGGGAAACCTTTATCTTGCCCTGAATACCTGGTCCAATAATGACAGTGGCAACAGCGTCAGCTCAGATGAATATTTTACACTCGTAATAGGAGAGGACGGCAGCCAGAAGGGCAGGATCCCATCGGATGGATATACATCCAGACTGGTCGGGCTTGCGGACGGAACGGTTGCCTCCATCGGATATGGGGATGCCGGATGTGAGCTGCGGCCGTTAGATGTCGGCGCAATGAAAGAACAGACAGACAAGGCAATTGAAGTCCCTTCCGATACAGTCTCTGTGTTAGATGAGAAGAATCTGCTGGTCACAGAGGGCAGCAGTGTTTATAAGTACAATCTGGATACGAAGGAAAAAGAGGAATTTTTCAGCTGGATGGACTGTAATATTTCCAGCTCCAGCGTGAGCAGCTACGGAGTCCTGTCCGATGGAAGAATCGCAGCTTATCTTCAGAACTGGAACTCCAACGGAAACCAGACGGAGATCGCACTGATCAAAGAAGTGGATGCCAGTGAAGTGGCAGATACCGTAAATCTCACACTCGCCTGCATGTGGACAGGTTCAGACGCGGAGGAGAAGGTGATCGCATTTAACAAGAGTCAGGATAAGTATCATATCACAATGAAGTCTTATGGAGACGGCGCAGAGGAGTACGAGGATGCAGTGAACAGCTTCAACACGGCAGTGACATCGGATTCCAACATTGATCTGGTGCTTTTTAACGATTATTCCCAGGCGATCAATTTTGCATCCAAAGGATTAAATGTGGATCTGTATGGACTGCTGGACAAAGACACGGAACTTTCGAGAGATGATTTCCTTCCAAATGTACTCACTGCATGCGAGTATGATGGAAAACTGGCGATCCTGCCGCAGACCTTTACGTTACAGACGGTGATCGGAAAAGCGGATGATGTCGGAACGACACCGGGATGGACCGTGTCGGATATGAAGGCGCTGCTCGCATCCAAACCGGAAGGAACACAGCTTTTCTGGGGTATGGACCGGACGTCTGCATTGACAGCACTGATGAGTCTCGGCTATAATGATTTTATCAACTGGGAGGATGCAAGCTGTAATTTTGACAGTCAGGAATTTATAGATGTACTGGATTTTGCAAATATGTTCCCGGAAGAGTTTGAATATAGAGATGATATGGAAGACAGCACGGTTCTGCTGAGTCAGGGAAAACAGCTTTTAGATACTTATTATCTCAGTGATTTTGAGCAGGTACAGATGTACCGTGCGATTTTTGGAGGTCCGACAACATTTATCGGTTATCCGACCAGCGAGGGAAACGGAGCAATGCTGAGTCTGAACAATATTATTGGAATTTCCAATAGCTGTAAGGATGTCGATGGTGCATGGCAGTTTTTAAGGACATTTTATCTGCCAAAGAAGAGCAGCGACGGCGACAGTGATTACACTTATGGATTTTCCATTAGAAAAGACGATTTTGAAAAATATTGTCAGAACGCAATGAAAGCAGACTCTGACGGCGGAAGTACCTGGGGCTGGGGGGAATTCGAAGTTGAGATCCAGCCGGCGACACAGGAGGATGTAGATCAGGTAAAAGATCTTGTATACAATACAACCGCTGTTTCCGGTGCCGTTTCCGATGATATCACCAATATCATCAATGAGGAGGCAGCAGCCTATTTCTCAGGACAGAAGTCCGCAGAGGATGTGGCAAAAATTATCCAGAGCAGAATGCAGGTATATTTAAGTGAGACGAAGTAAGAAAAAGGATTTTAGTAAGGTTATAAAAAAACAGAATAAATCATGGTTTCATAGGCTGGTGTCAGGAGCGTTCCTGGCACCGAGCGTTCTGGGAGTACTGTTGTTTTTTGTACTCCCATTTCTTGTAGTGATCTATTTTTCCTTTGTGAATAATCCGGTGGCAAAAAAGTTTGTGGGACTGACAAATTACATCAATGTCATTCAAAATGGGGCATTCCGGACAGCAGTTGGAAATACACTATTTTTTTCGGTAGTGGCAGTGCCGCTTGCCGTGATCCTTGGCATGGCACTCGCATTTCTGCTGGATGCAGGCATTCCGTTAAAAAGTGAACTGCGGAGTTGTTTTCTGACTCCGCTTATGGTGCCGACAGCGTCTATCGTGCTGATCTGGCAGGTGCTTTTTGATTACAATGGTGTTGTGAATGTGGCAGTGCAGAAGTTCGGCGGAGGACAGGTGGACTGGCTGAAATCTTCAGCAGGTCTTTTGGTCATTATTCTGCTGTTTTTATGGAAAAACTTAGGTTACAATATGATCCTCTTTTTGTCTGCGATGGGAAATATCCCAAAGGATATTATCGAGGTGGCAGAGTTGGACGGGGCAAACCGCTGGCAGATCTTCCTGCATGTTAAATTGCGGTATCTGTCACCGACGATCATGTTTGTGACGATACTTTCCATGATCAATTCGTTTAAGGTTTTCCGTGAGATTTATCTTCTGACAGGCGAGTATCCGTACGGTGCACTTTATATGCTGCAGCATTATATGAACAATACGTTTGCTTCGGCAGATTACCAGAAACTTTCCACGGCAGCAATTTATATGTCCTTTGTGATGATCGTCATTATGGGAATTTTATTTTGGGTGGAACATCATTTTGGAAAGGATTTGGAGGAAGAATGAAAAAGAGATCAGAACGAAAAAAATTATGTATCCGCATCTGCCTGACGGTGATCGCAGTGGTTACGGCGCTGATTTTTATCATGCCGATCGTTCTTACCATCAGCAATTCGTTTATGTCGGCAGCGGAGATCACCTCCAACTATGGTTCTATTTTCCAGAAAACGGATACCGGGGGCAAGCAGTACATCTCTCAGACGGTAAACCTCAAATTTATACCGGATATGGTGACTTTCTCACAGTATGCGACCGTGTTATTTAAGAGTCCGGACTATCTGTTGAAGTTTTGGAATTCCGTGATCTTAGTGGTGCCGATCGTGGTATTCCAGCTGGTGGTGGCAGTGCTCGCCGCATATGGCTTCACAAGGACCAGAGGAAAACTTTCCGCAATCGTCTTTTTTGCATATGTGATCTTAATGATGATGCCATATCAGGTTACACTGGTGCCAAATTATCTGGTCTTAAACTGGATGAAGCTACTGGATACGAACTGGAGTATATGGCTTCCGGGTATTTTTTCACCGTTTAGTGTGTACCTGATCACGAAGTATATGAGACGAATACCAGTGCCGCTCATCGAGGCGGCGAAGATTGACGGAGCCAACGAGTTTCAGGTCTTTACAAAGATATGTATTCCAATCTGTAAGGGCGTGATCACAACCTGTGCGATCCTGGTATTTATGGATTACTGGAATATGGTAGAACAGCCACTGCTGTTTTTTAACGATACAGATAAATACCCGCTGTCGATCTTTTTGTCAAAGATCAATGCGCAGGAAGTGGGACTGGCATTTGCAGTGGCGACCTTTTACATGATCCCAAGCCTTTTGATTTTCTTATACGGTGAGGATCAGCTGGTAGAAGGTATCGCTTATCAGGGCGGTGTCAAAGGATAGAAAATGGAGAGTTAAAAAGATGACAGATAGAAAAGATAAAATAAAGAATATCACAATTATATTTTTACTGGTGATGCTGATACTTACCTTTTTTTCCAATACGATCATGAATTATTCGCTTGTGGAAGTCAGCACACAGCAGGTGACAAGCGGTCAGATCACTTCCAAGGTGCGCGGAAGCGGTTCTGTGGAGGCGAGTGAGAGCTATTCCGTCACGATCGAGGAGACAAGGAAGATTGCAACGGTCAACGTGAAAAAGGATGCGGAAGTAGCAACCGGAGATTTACTGTTTACCTTAGAGGATACAGACAGTGATGAGTTAGATGCTGCAAAGAAGAGTCTAAACGAGGCACAGGCAGCCTATGAATCCGCAGTGCTTACCGCAGGGATCACAGTGGCAGAGCGTCAGAGCATTGAGGCTGGAAAGGGATCTAGCCTCACCCAGAAACAAAATGAGATCGCAGCAGCAAATCAGAGAGTGAAGGATGCGCAGGCTGCAGTGGATGCTGCACAGGCAAGTGTCGATAAGATCAAAGCACAGATCGATGCGGTCAGCAACTCAACAGCAGACACGACTGCAGAGGAAAAGGCAGTGTTAGATGCAGAAAAAAAGAACAGTGAGGCGCAGGACAGCCTGACGAGTGCGGAGAGTGCTTATACACCGGTGAAGAGTGCGTATGATACGGCGCTTTCAGGTCTGCAGAGCGCACAGAGTGCGTATGATGAGGCTGTGGCAGAGTATAATGCTGCAAAAAAAGCATATAACGATGAAACTGATGCTACAAAAAAAGCGTCAAAAAAGGATGCTATGGATGCGGCTGAATTAGCAATGAATAAGGCAAAGCGCCAGTTAGATACTGCCCAGTCCACATTTAACACCTGTCAGGCGAACTTAAACAAAGTCCAGGGTTCCTACGATTCTGCAAAATCCGCAGCAACCGACAGCAAGAATGCCCTGAGCAATGCAAACTACAATCTCTCCGTGAAAAAACTGACTGGCACGAACACCGCGGAAGCAAACAATCTGCAGGCGCAGCTGAACACGGCAACGGCGGCACTGACCGATGCAAACACTGCATTGACCAGTGCAACCAATGATCAGAAAAAAGTGACCGATAAGATCAGTGGCGAGGTGACGATCGCATCTGCCTACAAAACAATGACAGATCTTCAGGAAGAAGTAGCAAAATTACAGGCAAAATCCATCGGAACAGAGATCACATCACCAATATCAGGAACTGTTACTGATATTGCAGTGACAGCAGGAACTACGGTCAACGCCAATGATGTTATGATGACCATTCAGCCGGAAAACAAAGCGTATGTGTTACAGTTCTCTGTGACTGAAAATCAGGCAAAGAAGGTCAGAGTCGGAGATACAGCGGAAATACTGAATAACTGGTACGGAAATGATGTTTCCGCAGTCGTGTCAGCCATCCGCAAAGATTCACAGAACCGCTCCAACAGTATTATCATCTGTGAGATGAAAGGGGATGTGTCAGTCGGAGACAGCTATACACTGTCTATCGGGGAGCAGAGCTCCAACTATGACACGATCGTACCGACGAGTGCTATCCGGGAAGATTCCAATGGAAAATTCATTCTGATCATAGAGTCAAAGAGCACACCGCTTGGAAACCGTTACTATGCGAGACGTGTGGATGTGGATGTTATCACATCAGATGATACAAAATCAGCAGTGACCGGAGCTTTGGAAGGTTATGAGTATGTGATCACAACGACTACAAAACCGATCAAGGAAAACGAACAGGTACGTCTTGCATCAGAATAAACAGAAAGGAATGACACATGAAGGTAAAGCAGTACAGAAAAATACTTCTATTAGTGCTGATGATATGTGCTGCCATTCTTTTCGGCTGTGTGGAACGGGCACTCGGCAGACAGCTTTCCACACAGCAGATCGCATCAGAGTGGTCAGCAGAAGACAGTTATGCACAGATTTCCTGCTTTTTTTCCAAAGATGCAGCAGTGACGAAGGACTATGTGATACAGCTGGAACAGAAATTAAAAACTGCATTGCAGGAGGCGTCAGAGGATACATCGGATGTAAACGGAAGAACGCTGGTGGACTGTTACAGCACAAAAGGGGAACTTACCCTTTATTCTGACCGGGCATCCATCACGGCGAGAGCATTCGGTGTTGGAGGAGATTTTTTCACATTTCATCCGCTGAAACTGTTGTCCGGCAGCTATTTTGATGGAGAAGATTTAAACAAAGACGGTGTGGTCATTGATGAAAATGTTGCATGGCAGTTATTTGGTTCCAACAATGTCGCAGGAATGTATGTGGAAATCAACGGAGTACAGTATCCGGTGCGCGGTGTGGTAAAAAGCGATAAGGGATATTTCAGTGATGCGGCGGACGAGGAAGCAGCAACCGTTTATGTCTCTTATGAGATTTTAGAAGGCGGATCAGGCAGCAGTACTGGCGGCATGGACAGCGCAGCAGCCAGCACACCGGCAGCGGGCACGACGGATTCAAAGGGTGGAAGTTACGGACAGGCAGCTGGAACGACGCTTGACAGCTATGAGCTTCTCATCAAAAATCCGGTGCAGAAGTTTGGATTCAATGCATTAAAAGAAGCATTGGGATTGGATGAAAGCAGTTATGAGATCGTTGAAAATTCTTCCCGTTTTGGATTGATGAATCGTTTTACGGTATTAAGAAATTTTGGAATCCGTTCGATGAATACAAAGAATATTGTTTTCCCATATTGGGAAAACCGGGCGAGAGCTTATGAGGATCTTGCAGCGTTGCTGTTGATTCTGGAATTGTTATGTCTGGTCTATCCGGTCATTTTTACAGCCGGGAAAATACACTGGCTGTGGAAACACAAGACTGAAATCCGACAGAAGCTGGTGCAGTGGATCAAGGTGTTTGTGAAAGAACTGCGGATCTGGATGAAACATGTGAAAGCACAAGAGCGTCCGGTGAAAAAACAGTGACATTGGAAAAAATAAAGGAGTGGCGGTATTCAGGACAGGATACCGCCTTGATGTATTTATGAAAAGAATTGTTTTGTTGGTTGGCGGTGTGGAAACGCTTGCCTACTTTTCCATACAGATGGGAAATGAATGGAAGCGCATGGGCTATAAGGTGTTCTATTTTGACTTGGAGGATGAGAGGAACAGCGCCAAAAAGCTGCGCAGATTTATCAAGCCGGGGGAGACTGTGCTTGTCACGTTTAATTTTGAAGGTCTGGAAAAAGAGGCAGGCGTTTACCGTGAAGGCATTGGCTATGTATGGGATGAATATGCAGTTCCGTGTTACAACATCGCCGTCGATCATCCGTATTATTACCATGAGAGACTTGCTGATCTTCCGGAAAAATATTACCACATCAGCATCGACCGGCTGCATGAGGATTATTTTAAACATTTCTATCCGGAGTTTACGCACCGTGGATTTCTTCCGCTTGCAGGAAGTAGTTTAGAAGAGTTATGTAAACCGAATAGCGGTAAGGAAGATGGAAAACAATCGGTTGAATATCCGGCAGAAGCAAATAGGAAGACTGTTGAGAAAAAATACAATGTCATTATGACAGGAAACTTTACCCCGACGTCTTTCTGTGAACCGTATATCCACTGGATCAACGATGAATATGCAGCCTTTTATCAGGGGATCATCGATGACGTCATTGCGCATCCGCATCGCACGGTCGAGGAAGTGGCATTGGAACACTGCGAGCGTGAGATGGGGGAGAATACTTATAAGGATCTCCGCATGGCGCTGCACCGCATGATATTTATTGATATCTATGTGCGCAATTACTGGCGCAGGGAGGCAGTAAAAGTGCTGGTGGACTCAGGAATACAGGTGGATGTATTCGGCAAGGGCTGGGATGAACTCACCTGCGGTCACCCGGAAAACATGATCCTGCATCCGCAGACAACCTCAGAGGAGTGTTTAAAAGCAATTGCGGCGTCCAAAATATCATTAAACGTCATGCCATGGTTTAAGGACGGAGCACATGACCGTGTCTTCAATTCAATTTTAAATGGCACTGTCAGCGTGACTGATACGAGCAAATATCTTTGCGGGGAATTAAAAGAAGGACAGGGCGTATGTTATTACGATCTTGCCCATATGGAAAAACTGCCGGAGCTGGTGAGAGATCTGCTGGCGGACGATGCACGCCGGGAGGAGATCGTAAGAGCCGGTATCCCTGTGGTGGAAGAAAAACATACGTGGATCAGGCGAGCACATCAGCTGCTGGAATGGATCGAGGAAGATGCACGCGGGACAGACAGAAAAGATTGAGAGAGAAACGGGAGTAATCGGAGAAAAGCGAAGAATTCCGCATAAAACAGTTGCATTTTGCAGATAATGAGGGTATAATGTCGGAAGAAATTGGCAGTGACGAAAGCTACGACCGCAAAGCTGTTTCAGAGAGCCGGTGGCAGGTGTAAACCGGTGCAGTGAGTAAGGTCTTTCCACTTTCAGAGCCGGTGATGAAAGTCACAAGGTTCGTACCCTGTATCGTACGTTTGAGAGGTCGGAAGAAGATCTGTTCTTTAACATAGAGAAAGAGAGGCAGAGTGTTCCGGCAATATGGGTGGCAACGCGGAAGAGAATACAGCCTTTCGTCCCATGTGTTTTGGCACAGGGGCGGAAGGCTTTTGTGTTATAAAAAAGAAAAAGGAGCTTAGAAAAAATGATCGATTTAAAATTTTTAAGAGAAAATCCGGAAATCGTAAAACAGAACATTAAGAACAAATTCCAGGATCAGAAATTACCGTTAGTAGACGAAGTGATCGAGTTAGATGCGAAGGCAAGAGCAACACAGAAAGAGGCAGATGAGCTTCGTGCAAGCCGTAACACCTTATCCAAACAGATCGGACAGTTAATGGGACAGGGCAAGAAAGAAGAAGCAGAGGCAGTAAAGGCACAGGTAAGTGCCAATGCAGCACGCCTTGCTGAGTTAGAGGAAACAGAGAAAGAGTTGCAGGAAAAAGTAACAAAGATCATGATGGTAATCCCAAACATCATCGATCCGTCTGTTCCAATCGGAAAAGATGACAGCTGCAACGTGGAGATCGAAAAATTCGGCGAACCTGTCGTTCCTGATTTTGAAATCCCATATCACACAGATATCATGGATCGTTTTGATGGTATCGACCTTGACGCAGCAGGAAAAGTTGCAGGAAACGGTTTCTATTATTTAATGGGTGATATCGCAAGAATCCATTCCGCAGTGATCTCCTACGCAAGAGATTTCATGATCGACCGTGGATTTACTTACTGTGTACCACCATTCATGATCCGAAGCAACGTTGTAACAGGTGTTATGAGTTTTGACGAGATGGATGCTATGATGTACAAGATCGAGGGAGAGGATCTTTACCTGATCGGAACTTCCGAACATTCCATGATCGGTAAATTCATTGACACGATCAACGATGAAGAAAAATTACCATACACACTGACTTCTTACTCTCCATGTTTCCGTAAGGAAAAAGGAGCACACGGTATCGAGGAACGTGGTGTATACCGTATCCACCAGTTCGAGAAACAGGAAATGATCGTTGTCTGCAAACCGGAAGAATCCAAAATCTGGTATGATAAATTATGGCAGAACACCGTTGACCTGTTTCGCAGCTTAGATATTCCGGTCCGTACATTAGAGTGCTGCTCCGGCGATCTCGCTGACTTAAAAGTAAAATCCTGCGACGTAGAGGCATGGTCTCCAAGACAGAAGAAATACTTCGAAGTTGGAAGCTGCTCAAACTTAGGAGATGCACAGGCAAGACGTTTAAAGATCAGGGTAAAAGGAAAAGACGGAAACAAATATTTTGCACATACCTTAAATAACACAGTTGTTGCTCCACCACGTATGCTGATCGCATTCTTAGAGAACAACTTAAATGAGGACGGAAGCGTCAACATTCCAAAAGCACTTCAGCCATATATGGGTGGAATTGAGAAGATCGTTCCAAAACACTAAGAAGAAATAGAAAAGTAAGAATAAATAAAAAAGTAAGAACAAATAAAAAAGTAAGAACAAATAAAAAAGAATGTATCCGGAGGAAATTAATCCGGATGCATTCTTTTTTTAAAAAATTATTTCTCATAAATACAGTGTGTTCCCTGATGCTGCATCAGCCCGCCAAGACATTTTTTGTTGCAGCGGACGCAGCGGTGGATCTGGTCTGCATGACCATTTTTCAGCTTGTTCACCCAGTCAGGATCAGCCAGTAACTGGCGGCTCATGGCAGCACACTGGATACGGCCATCGGCAAGCTGTTTTTCCACAAAATCAGGATCGGTAAGTCCGCCGACACCACAGATCGGAAGATTGGTGTACTGTCTTACCTCATCACAGAATTTCAGGAAACATCCCGGTTCACCAAAATACGGATGGTTTTTTGGTGGGATAGTATTCTCAAGATCAGAATGGTTTGCGAGTGTGACATGGAAGCTTGTAACGCCTGCTTTTTCAAGCATTGGAACAAATACCTTCAGCTCATCCTCGATAACACCTGCATTTCCGTAGTGTGGATTCTCCTGACGGACGGCAAGCTTGTAATCGATTGGCATATCCGGCAGTTTTTCGCGGACGGCAGAAACAGCCTCCACTGCAAAACGGGCACGGTTTTCGGCAGTTCCGCCGTATTCATCGGTGCGGTGGTTGTAAATGGAAGAACTGAAACTTCCACACATACGGTCACCGTGGATCTGGATCATATCAAATCCTGCTTTTTTTGCGAGAACAGCGGCAGTGCCGAAAGCAGAGGTGATCTCTTTTACTTTTTTGTGAGGCATATTCGTAATATATGGAGCAACCTCATTATTTAAAAGAGGGCGGAGTTCCTGCATGCTGATCCGTTTTGTGAGCACGCCCGGAACATATTTTAACATGGCTTTGATATTGGAATCGGACTGATGAAGCTGGGCGCATACCTTACAGTCATTGTCATGGGCGATCCCGATCACTTTTTCATAGAATGCAAAGCCTTTTTTGTCAAAAAGTGATTTTCCGAAATGACTTTTTCCAACCGGAACGTCTCCGACAATGATCATAG
>CECA01034356.1_pt1 | contig 11510 bp, 10 predicted proteins | sample 557351 | NCBI WGS metagenome assembly CECA01 (sample SAMEA3182051, study PRJEB8094) | gut metagenome | biome: human; feature: gut; material: Stool; isolation source: human stools | place: Canada | collected 2012-03-07 | reverse complement strand
CTGCTGCCTCCCGTAGGAGTCTGGTCCGTGTCTCAGTACCAGTGTGGGGGACCTTCCTCTCAGAACCCCTACGCATCGTCGCCTTGGTGGGCCGTCGCCCCGCCAACTAGCTAATGCGCCGCATGCCCATCCCCTGCCGGAATAAATTCCTTTGGCGGCAGAGGGATGTCCCTCCGCCGCGTTATGCAGTATTAGTCGGGATTTCTCCCGGTTATCCTCCTGCAGGGGGCAGGTTGCATACGTGTTACTCACCCGTGCGCCGGTCGCCGGCGGACGAGGGCAAGCCCTCGTCCCCGCTGCCCCTCGACTTGCATGTGTTAAGCCTGTCGCTAGCGTTCATCCTGAGCCAGGATCAAACTCTTCGTTGTTGTATGTCTTGTTTTTTCTTTTCTATTGAAAGTTGGCAAGACTCTTTGTTTTGTCTCTGCCTGTGCAAGACGCCGTTTCGTTCGTTTGGCCCGGACGCTATTGAGCTGTCAGAATTGACTTGAGACTTCCGCGCGGCCTGCTCCTTAAAAGCGGCCTGCGAATGCTCTTGTACTACTCTTAGTCTATTGTAATCGTTTCAATGTTCTCTTTCACTGCTTGCCGGGGTTGCTCCCCGAAAGCGAGTGCAAAGTTACGCCCATTTTCCTCCGCCACCAAATTTCTGGAGACGTTTAACACTTTTTTAACACTTTGCCGCGAACATTGCGGCCGCCCCGTGTGTTTCATTCGTTTGGGCACCACAAATTTAGGGCATTTTACGCAAATTGCCAAATATTTTTGCATCAGAGCTGCATCTAAGCCACGTCTAAAAAATTAATTTGCCAGCCGGAAAAATATTCTTTACTTTTGCATGAAAATCAAATCTTACATCATGAAAAGAATATTCCTATTATTATTGATTAGTATATGCGCCCTGGCAAACATAGGTGCTGCCGAAAAGGCAAAGCCCGTAGTCTCGATACTCGGTGACTCCTACTCGACCTTCGACGGCTACATACCCGAGGGCAACGCATCGTGGTATTTCACCAACACGCAGAACGGCCGCACCGACGTGACCGACGTGCGCCAGACCTGGTGGTGGCAGTTCGTGACCGAGGGCGGCTATATATTAGGTGTCAACGACAGCTACAGCGGCGCCACAATCTCGTTTACCGGCTACCGTGGCGAGGACTACGCCGACCGCTCGTTTATCACTCGTCTGCCGCGCATAGTGCCGTCGGACCTGCTGCTGATTTTCGGCGGCACCAACGACAGCTGGGCCGGCGTTCCATTAGGCGAGTTTACATATAGCAAGCTCACACGCGGCCACCTGTATGAATTCCGTCCGGCCATGGGCAAGCTGCTGCGCGAGGCCCAGAACCGCTTCCCCGGCACGAGGATTGTGTTTATCATCAATTCCGAGCTAAAAGCCGAAGTGACCGATGCCATCAAGGAGACATGCAAGCACTACGGCGTGGAGTATATCGAATTACACGACATCGACAAAAATCACAGCCACCCCACCGTCAAGGGCATGGCGCAAATCAAAGACCAGGTGCTGCAGTACATCAACACACCAAAGAAATAATCCCGAGGCAAGAACTGATAACGACAACGGCTATCCTTGTAAAAATGGATAGCCGTTGTTGTCTTTAAGTTACCTGTAGAGTTATTTCATCAAATCTGTATAAACTGTATCCACATTCCATTTTTTATCGAAGTCGAACAGTATAGTCTTAACTACATAAGAAGAATCGACCGGATTGAATCGAGTGGAATTGGCCTTGAGCACCTGTGTAACAAAGCGAGTCTCTCCTGCAGCGACCTTCAATGGTTTGGCATTAGCTGCAAAATCATTATTTATTCTGCCAGATGGACATAAATAACTCTTCACTTTAAAAAAGATGTTTCTATCACTGGTATTAGTCACCAACGAAGTAACCTCAACATCCCACCAAGTACCTCCTTTGTCTTGCACAAATGAGGGGGCAGAGGTTTCTTTATACGATACCTCGCACTTGTCAATATGGGCGACTTGCTCGGCTGTGCCTTCTGCAAAGGTCTGCTGAATCATAGCGGCAAATATAACCGACACTAAAATTAATAATCTCTTCATGGTACCTCTCGATTAGTTTTTAATATGACAAAGGTACGATTTATTATTAAAAAACATGTCTTATATATAAATTTTTCCCTTTTATTCTATTATTTTTTTGTTTTAATATGCCTACTGAGGGAAAAAGACTTGCCGAGTGCCAAGCTCCTATCGCCACGTTTCTATGCAAATGGCACATTTACTGCTTTTTCTGATAAAAATTATCACGCCTAATCAATAAACGTTTCAACAACATTCGATATGTTCTCAAAGAACATAACATAGTAAATGGGAATATATGTTATGCCTCCATCCGAATAGACTTTGCGCTCGTTTGACAGCACATAAGCCTTCTTAATATTATATTCGTCCATAGCAAGGAAACGAGTTAACGCACTATGGATGCTGTAATCCTTACCCGATTTTATTTCAAGGGGAATATTAGAAAGGTTGTCGGCATCATCAATCAAGAAGTCGACCTCTCCATTTTTCTTATTATCATAATAATATAGGTTATAGCCGTGAGCCTTTAGTTCCTGGGCCACCACAGTTTCATAAACCGAGCCGAGATTGATGCTCCTTATATCATCTATTATCGCTTTGATGTTGTTGCGATAATACAGTGCCGACAAGATACCCACATCGTTTAGATAGAGTTTGAGCAGATTCTTGCCGCTATTCTCTATCAAGGGATATGATGGTTTACTGATAGCCTTGACTTCGAGCGTGATTCCCGCAGAAGTCAGATAGTCGAACTCTTCGATATAGCTATCTGCCCTTTTCCAACTTTTATTTTCGATGTCTTTGATAACCACTCTTTTCTTTTTATTTTCGAGAGTCGAGGGAACCATCTCGTAGATACGGCGAATCTTAAGTCTGCGATTGTGCTCATCCTCATATTTAGTACAGTCTACTTCATATAAATCGTGTACTTCATTCTGAACAGACCTTATTTCTACGATATTCCGACTATCAATAAAAGTTTCGACAGCCTTGGGAAGCCCTCCGACAATAAGGTATTTTTTGAACAAGTCGAGCATTTTATTATGCATTGATTCAGACAAAGCCTCAAGACCGTTAAAACATTCCCTCATAGCATCGATAGCAGTCGTGCCTACACCGTTGGCGATTAGGAACTCTTCGAAGTCCATAGGGTACATGTGTTCCACATCGAGACTTCCCATCGGCACTGACTGTGTTTTCTTCAAAGTAACACCCAGGAGCGAGCCGCTTGCAATATAGGTAAATTTCTTCTCCTGCATAAGGAACTTCACAAGAGTCAAAAGATGGTCGTAGGCTTGTATTTCGTCAATGAATACAAGTGTATTTTCCCTTTCTTTCATTTTATCGCCGGCCACCACACTCAGTGCCATGTAGAAATCTTTGGTAGTTCTTGCTTGTGCGAAGATACGGTCGCCAAGTTTGTCCTCTTCCATATTGATTTCGATATAATTAGGAAACATTCGCTGTCCCACGTGGCGAATTATATATGACTTGCCAATCTGACGGGCGCCATCTACCATCAGCATCCTGTCGGAGTCTGCCGACAAGTATTGCTCCACACGTTTCGTAATTTTCCTATACAACATATAATTAGGCATTTAATGGCGCAAATATACAAATAAAAATTGACAAAACTGCGTTTTCCTATAAAAATACCCCTTAAAAAACTGCGTTTTCCATAAATTTCGAGGGTCATTTTACTGCGTTTTCCTATAATTCTACCCCTCAAAAAACGGCTCAAGCCGAAATGTCGGTGCATAATTAAAAATATAAAAGAAGAGGGTTCTCAACGATAGGAGCTTGACTCTCCGAGGCAAGCCATAGGTCAGCCATTACATTTAAGTGCTTGCAGATAAATGAAAAGCATTGCCTCGAAAAAGGCTGGTCCCGGAGGTACCAGCTCCTATATTAGCCACAACTCGACCCGACTATATATGCACTGTAATTTCGGCTTGGGCCGTTATTTGGAGAGAAAGACGCTTATTCTTTATTGAACAAATGTTGAACGCCGCCTTTGGTGATAAAGCCATTGTTCAAAATCTCAAAGGCTTTACGTCGATTGTAATTTTCAGAGAATGGGACACTTGACGCAGCGTTAATATGAACGAGTGGGTCTTCTTTTTTTATATTGGAGAAATATATTTTGGTAAACTCGATTCCTCGATATGGATAGAATGACAGCCCTATTGCAAACTCCGCACCGTCTTGGTAAAGGTCTGCTTTTACAAGCAATAGGCTATCACGTTGTTCCTCGTTTAGGCTATCAATATCAACAATGATGAAATCAGTTCTTCCAATACAGGAATATATAGAATCAGCAAGCCCTGTTTTAAGAGAATCGGCTATGCCATCATACTCTATTGAAATAGAAGCATATTTGAAATCAAGAGGATAGTCGATTTTCCTTGATGAGTAATTACACGCATTGAGCATTACCATTATTACAGGCAATGTAAAAATGAATAACCGCTTATGAAAATTATTTATCGCAACCATACGCAAAGTTACACAAAATCGGCGAGATACGGGGTATAATCAGAGGAAAACTTAGAGTGCAAAATCAAACTTCCTCTCCAAATCCTGCAATTCAGAGCTTCAAATCTATGGCAACTACGAGAAAAAGAATCGAATTAAATATAACTAACGCTCCTTAAAAATCCAAAAAAAATCATTCGCTTAGAATTGCGTGATTTTCGCCGATAGTACACTTTTAGTACACGTTGTAAAAGAAATAACGACCGACAATCGGGGTGATTGTCAGTCGTTATCAGTACCCGGACCCGGGCTCGAACCGGGATGGGTCGCCCCAACGGTGTTTGAGACCGTCGCGTCTACCGATTCCGCCATCCGGGCGTATGTGTCTGCAAAGTTAGCACTTTTTTTGTTATTGCGCAAAAAATTTTTTGTCCGCAACGAAAACGCGCCTAAAATCAGTCATCGTCGTGGTCGTGATGATGATGACCGTGATGCTTTTTGTGGTGCTTTTTGGGCTTCTTGTGGTGTTTCTTAGGTTTATGTTGCCTATAGTATCCCCGGCCGTCGAAGTCGTATGTCGATTCGTGCTCAATGCCGCCATAGGTTCGGATAGTACCGCACGAGGTGAGCGAGGCAAGCGTTATGGCCAGGAGCAGCAGCCATAGCCATGGGTGGGTGTGGTGGACGAACTTTCTCATAAATATTTTTATTGATAATAATATTTATTACGCCCACACAGACGATATTGTTCAGGCCGGCATTGGCGGCCCGGCAGTTTTTTGGCGGAACTGCGCCACGACGAGCACCGTGGTAACAATCGTGGCTATAAAATCGGAGATGGGGAAAGAGAGCCACACGCCGTCAATCCCGATTTCGCGAGGCAGGAATATCAGCAGGGGGATAAGGAATACAACTTGGCGCAGGAGGCCCACTATAATCGACTTGGTTGCCTGGCCGATGCTCTGAAAGAGCGAGGTAGAGATAATCTGGTAGCCGACGACAGGAAAGACAAGCAGACACAGGCGCAGGGAACGCTCGGTAGCATCGAGAAGGGCATTGTCGGTCGTAAAGGCCATGCCTACCTCGCGGGGGAAGGCGAGGCCGAAAGCGGCACCGCCGGCAGTGACGACGGTGGCGGCTACGACGGCAAGCATATATGTGCGACGCAGGCGGTGATGCTGCCCGGCACCATAGTTATATCCCACGATGGGCTGCATACCCTGGCATAGGCCAAGCACAATGGTGACGAGCAACGATGTATAAGTAACCATGATGCCGGCGGCACCTATGTCGCGGTCACCGCCATAGTCGAGCAGCGAGTTGTTGACCAGGGCGTTGACCACGCACGAGGCGGCATTGACGATTGCCGGGGCGGCACCGATGGCCATAATCCCGGCAATAAGCCGCCATCGCAGCCGCCATATGCCCGAGGTAAAACGCACCGTGGCATCGCGGCGCATGAAATGGGCGGCGACAAATAGGGCCGACACCGCCATGGCTATATTTGTGGCCCAAGCGGCACCCTCGATACCCCAGTCGAACACATATATAAACAGCGGGTCGAGGGCCACATTGACCACGGCACCAATCAGCATAGTGGCCATGGCGCGCTGCGGATAGCCCGAGGCTCGCATGATATTGTTGAGCCCGTAGGCAAGATTTGTCATCAGGCAGCCCGGCAGCAGCACCAGCATATAGCCCCTGGCGTATGGCATGGTCGCCTCGCTGGCACCGAAGAGCTGCAGCAGGGGGTCGATATAGACGGCGAACAGGGCTATGTAGATGGCCGCGTTGATAAAGGTTAGCACGAGGGCATTGCCCAATATAAGCTCGGCCTCGTCGCGCCTGCCGGCACCGAGCGTTATCGACACCTTTGCCGAGGCTCCCACGCCGATGAGCACGCCGATAGCCGTGGTCAGGTTCATGACGGGGAAGGTGACTGCCAGGCCGGCGATAGCATCAGGCCCTACCCACTGGCCGATAAACACGCGGTCGACCACATTGTAGAGGGCCATGACGAGCATACCTACCACTGCCGGCAGGCTATACTCCCACAAGAGCCGCCCCACCGGGCGCGTGGCAAGTTTGTTTAATCTTTCGGGGTCGTGCTCGGCCATATACTAAAAAGGCCCGGGCACAAAGCGCAGGCCATTTTTGAATTTAAGGTTTATGGTTTAAAGTTTAGAGGTCTAAGCGTTGCCGACTATGGTTACGACAATCTCTTATTAAACTTTAACCTTCAAAATTATACATTATTTCGAAGCAACAGCGCGCTCGTAGAATTTGCGGATATCGATGCGGGTGCTGTTGACATATGAGGGATATTCGTCGATGATTTCCTTGTATGCCTTTGCCTCGGCCTCGTAGTTGCCCTGCGAACGGTAGATGTTAGCCATCTTGATAAGGACGAAGGGCACGATTTCGGGGTTCTCGTCGGCATCATCAATCGCGTCTTTGTAAGCGCTGATGGCCTTGTCGAGCTGGTCGAGGTTTACGTAGCAGTCGCCCTTGAGGGTCTCTACACCGGCCTCGGCAATCTCGTCGTCGAGGCTGCAGTCGTCGAGGTATTCGAGTGCTTCCTGGTATTTGCCGTCGCGGTAGAGGCGTATGCCCATTTCGGCTTTGGCGCGGTTGCCGCTCTTGTAGCCGGCATCAGCGGCCTGGGCGTAGAGGGTGAGGGCGATGCTGTCGTTCTGGGCGGCGTCGGCCTTGGCTATGAGTTCGTCGGCCTTGCGGCTGCCGGCCTGGGCTACCAAGATGTAAACCAGCACGGCCACAACACACACTGCGGCAACAACAAGACTCCAGATGATAACTTTTTTGTTGGCACGGGCTTTGGCCAGGATTTCTTCGGATTTATCGACCTCCTGGGCGGTCGGGCGGGAATTTTCCATTGCTATGTTTGGGTTTCGTTATTCTTGTTAAAGTTTTCGAACTGCAAAAATAGTGTTTATTTGACAATTATGAAAATTTTAAAGCCCATATTTTTTGTTTTAGCTTATAAATCATTAAATTTGCACACCCAAAACCCCTTAAGCATCATGAAAGAGATAGAAATCGTGACCCCGGTCACCTCAAAATCCTACCCTGAGCTTACCGAGATAGAGCGACACCTTGTCGATGCCGCCCGACAGGCTGTCAAGGGCTCGTACGCCCCCTACAGCCACTTCCACGTCGGAGCCGCCATATTGCTCGACAACGGCGTGACCGTCACCGGCGCCAACCAGGAAAATGCCGCCTACCCCTCGGGCACGTGTGCCGAACGGTCGGCATGCTATTACGCCGGTGCCAATTATCCCGATGCCAAGTTCGAGATGATAGCCATCGCGGCCCTCGATGCCGACATGAAAGAGCCGGCCACCCCCACGGCCCCATGCGGCGCATGCCGCCAGGCCCTGCTCGAATATGAGACTCGCGCAGGGCACAATGTGGCCGTACTGCTGGCCGGAGCCGACGAAATATATCGGCTACCGTCGATTAAATCTCTCCTACCACTCGCATTTACAAGCTTTTAATTACGTTAGGAACGACACAAAATACAATGGACTTTATAGAAGAACTCACCTGGCGCGGAATGATACACACCGTCATGCCGGGAACAGCAGAAGAACTCAAAAAAGGCATGACCGTCGGCTACCTCGGCATCGACCCCACCGCCGACAGCCTCCATATAGGCCACCTCGTAGGCGTGATGATGCTCAAGCACTTCCAGCGCTGCGGCCACAAGCCCATCGCCCTCGTTGGCGGTGCCACCGGCATGATTGGCGACCCCTCGATGAAGAGCCAGGAACGCAAGCTCCTCGACGAGCCCACCCTGCGCCACAACCAGGAAGGCATCAAGCGCCAACTGGCACACTTCCTCGACTTCGACTCCGACGCCCCCAATGCCGCAGTGCTCGTCAACAACTACGACTGGATGAAGGACTTCACCTTCCTCGACTTTATCCGCGACGTGGGCAAGCTAATCACAGTCAACTATATGATGGCCAAGGACTCGGTCAAGAAACGCCTTTCGGGCGAGAACCAGCAGGGCATGTCGTTCACCGAGTTCAGCTACCAGCTCGTACAGGGCTATGACTTCCTCACCCTCTACCGCGACCGTGGCTGCAAGCTCCAGATTGGCGGCAGCGACCAGTGGGGCAACATGACCACCGGCACCGAGCTTATACGCCGCACCCTCGACGGAGAGGCCTATGCCCTGACCTGCAACCTCATCACCAAGGCCGACGGCACAAAATTCGGCAAGACCGAGGGCGGCAACGTATGGCTCGACCGCAAGCGCACCTCGCCCTACAAGTTCTACCAGTTCTGGCTCAACGTCGCCGACGACGATGCCGAGAAATACATCAAGATTTTCACCACTCTCACCCGCGACGAAATCGAGAGCCTCATCGCCGAGCATCGCGCCGACCCCGGTCGCCGCGTACTGCAGCGCCGCCTGGCCGAGGAAATCACCACCATGGTGCACAGCGCCGACGACCTTCGCGCCGCCCAGGAGGCCTCGCAAATCCTATTTAGCAACAACACTGCCGACGCCCTCCACCGCCTCGACGAGGCCACGCTGCTCGACGTGTTCGACGGCGTGCCACAGTTCGAAGTCGACCGCGCCGACATAGAGGGCGGCATACGCCTCGCCGACCTACTTACCGACAAGGCCCAGGTATTCCCCTCGAAGGGCGAGATGCGCAAGCTCGTACAAGGCGGCGGTGTGTCGGTCAACAAGGAGAAAGTCACCGACCCGCAGGCCGTAGCCTCGACCGACATGCTCCTCGCCGACCGCTACATACTGGTGCAGAAAGGCAAAAAGAACTACTACCTGCTCATCGTCAAGTAAATGGACTTAGCACTTGCCGCCGAATACAACGACGAGGTAACCGCCGACATCGCCCGAGGCATGCTCGAAGCCAACGGCATACCGGCCATAGTCGAAGGCACGAATATGGCGCGGCTCTACCTCGGCGCGCAAATCTGGAACCCCGTGCGGCTCATGGTTCGCCAATGCGACCTCGACACCGCCCTCTCGCTCCTAAAAGAGCACGGCGATATATAAAAAATAAGGGGCGACACTTAGGTCGCCCCTTATTTTTTATATCCTTGATATTTTGGAACCTCACAAAATTTATGTAAATTTGCAGTGCTACTGAAAATTTGCATAGATTTATGGCTGATTCTTTCATTCCACGCGCAATGGCCGATGCCATCGTCGAGGCATCACGATACTTCTCGGTCGTTACATTGACCGGCCCGCGACAGTCGGGCAAGTCTACATTGCTACGTCATCTCTTTAAAGACACCCCATATTTTTCGATGGAAGACCTCGATATCAGACAGGCGGTCAAACTTGACCCCAAGGGATTTCTGTCGCAATTTCAAAACGGTGTCATAATCGACGAAGTGCAACACGTACCCGAGCTGTTATCGTATATACAAGGGATAGTAGACTTAAATCCAGGCCGCAAATTTTTTCTGACAGGCAGCTCTCAGTTCGCACTCCTACACACTGTCACCCAGTCGTTAGCCGGCCGTTCGGCAGTATTCGAACTTTTGCCCTTATCATTAGCTGAAATCTCGACACTCGATGCCGGCCTCTCTACCGACAACCTAATGTACAAAGGGTTTTATCCGGCTATATGGAGTGGCAAAAACACGCCTAAATATCTATATCCCAACTACGTGAAAACATATATCGAGCGAGATGTCCGCGATGTGCTCAGCATACGGAACCTCAATGTATTCCAACGCTTCGTCAAACTTTGCGCAGCACGTATAGGCAGCATCTTCAACGCCTCCGAATTATCAAACGAGCTCGGTGTGGCGGTAAATACCATAAATTCTTGGATTTCGGTGCTTCAGGCATCCTACTTGATATACCTGCTCCCACCTTTCTATACCAACACGCGCAAAAGACTGACTAAAAGTCCTAAAATCTATTTTACCGATTGTGGGTTGGCGGCCTATTTACTTGACATCGACTCTCCGCAGACCCTCAACCGCGACAAAATGCGCGGTCATCTGTTTGAAAACATGGTAATAATGAACTTTCTAAAGAAAGCTTATAACGACGGTAAGAACGGTGGCCTATACTTTTACCGCGATTCAAATGGCAACGAGGTCGATTTATTGATAAAAAACGGCAGCGGGTATAATTGCTATGAAATCAAATCTGCATCGACATTTCATGCAGACTTCCTCAAGGGCCTAAGAAGCTTTGAATCAACGTTTCCCGACCTGACCCGGCAGAAAGCCTTGATATATTCAGGCGATAAATTACCTGATTTAAACGGAATATCAATCGTCAATTATCGCCAAATCTGAGGCGAAAAAAACGAAACGAGGCGTATATATGGCATGAGCTTCCACACAGACATAGGCTGACAGGCCGACAACAAGTCACAACCGACACACCACCGACACCGACACTAATAGTCGGACAGCACGGAGTGTGTCAGTTTATTTTATACTCCGACAAGAGATAATTGACTTGTTTTCAACACCTAATCTCGTTTCACTATGAGTAATTACGCAATCAAAGTGCTGAGCTGCCGCCATGGTCGCATCAGCTACCTGTCAACCGAGACTCTGCAGTGGCTAAACCGCGAAGTCGAGCATGAGCAAGAGAGCCTCGTGCGCCATGCAAGCCACATGATAGAGCTTGGCGAAATAGCCCGCGACAACGGCTACCCTGCCACAGCCTCGATGCACCTCAACCGCGCCTTCGAGCTGCTCATGCCGCCCGACCCACACCACATCGACATAAAGCTCGGCACCTACCGCCACCGGCTCGTCCTCCGCGCCCTCGCAGCCCTCGAAAGCCTGAACAACTATAAATGATAGACAAACAGCGGGGGTGTATCAAAAAATATAGGCTGTAGTCCTCGAAGATACTGCGTTAAAAAGCAAATTTTTTCAGGATGAAATTTTAGCAAAATGCCCAAATTCGCCTGTGGCGCTCTTGGGGGCGGTTTAGGCC
>CECA01024939.1_pt1 | contig 11545 bp, 10 predicted proteins | sample 557351 | NCBI WGS metagenome assembly CECA01 (sample SAMEA3182051, study PRJEB8094) | gut metagenome | biome: human; feature: gut; material: Stool; isolation source: human stools | place: Canada | collected 2012-03-07 | reverse complement strand
GGGAAGCTCAGCGCCTCGGTAAACTCGGGATAGCGCTCGACCATCAGAGCCTCGCCCTCGTGCGGCAGCGCCTGCCATATCTCCTCGGAGATGAACGGCATGAACGGGTGGACGAGCTTGAGTATCTCGGTCAGGACATAGAGCAGCACCTTCTGCGCGCCGAGCTTGCCCTGCTCATCCTCGCCGTTGAGGCGGGGCTTGGTCAGTTCAATGTACCAGTCGCAGTAGCTGTCCCAGATGAAGTCGTATATCTTGCCCGCGGCGACGCCCAGCTCGTAGCTGTCCATATTCTCGCAGACCTCTTTGACAAGGTCGTTGAGCTTGGAGAGGATCCACTTGTCCTCAATCTCGAGCTTTTCGGGCAGCTCGTTTTTGTCTATCGTGAGGTTCATCATCACGAAGCGGGATGCGTTCCAGAGCTTGTTGCAGAAGTTGCGCATCGCTTCGCACTTCTCTACGTAGAAGCGCATATCGTTGCCGGGGGAGTTGCCGGTGATGAGGTTATAGCGCAGTGCATCCGCGCCGTACTTCTCGACCATCTCCAGCGGGTCGATGCCGTTGCCGAGGGACTTGGACATCTTGCGCCCCTGACTGTCGCGCACGAGGCCGTGGATGAACACGGTCTTGAACGGCTCCTTGTCCATCTGCTCCATGCCGGAGAATATCATTCTCGCGACCCAGAAGAAGATGATGTCGTAGCCGGTTATCATGACAGAGGTCGGGTACCAGTAGTTGAGCTCGTCGGTCTTTTCCGGCCAGCCCATGGTTGAGAACGGCCAGAGCGCGGAGCTGAACCAGGTGTCCAGAACGTCCTCGTCGCGTGTGATGTGCTTGCTGTGGCAGCACTCGCACTCGGTCGCATCCTCGCGGGAGACGGTGATGTGTCCGCAGTCGGCGCAGTACCACGCGGGTATCTGATGCCCCCACCAGAGCTGGCGGGAGATGCACCAGTCATGGACGTTTTCCATCCAGTTGAGATAGGTCTTGGTGAAGCGTTCGGGGACAAACTTTATTCTGCCGTCCTTGACGACGTCTATCGCCTTCTTTGCCAGTGGCTCCATCTTCACGAACCACTGCGGGGACAGCATCGGCTCGACGACCTTGCCGCAGCGGTAGCAGCAGCCGACGTTGTGGCTGTACGGCTCGACCTTGACGAGGTAGCCCTGCTCCTCCAGATCGGCGACGATGGCCTTGCGCGCCTCGTAGCGATCCATGCCGTCGTACTTGCCGCCGTTTATGATCCTGCCGTCCTCGTCGATGCACTGTATCTGCTCAAGGTTATGGCGCAGGCCGACCTCATAGTCGTTGGGGTCGTGGCAGGGGGTCATCTTGACGGCGCCGGTGCCGAAGCCAAGCTCAACATAATCGTCGGCGACGATGGGGAGCTTGCGGCCGACAAGCGGGAGTATTGCGTTCTTGCCGACGAGGTGCTGATACTTCTCATCTGCAGGGTTGACGGCAACGCCGCTGTCGCCAAGCATGGTCTCGGGGCGGGTGGTGGCGATGATGAACTCCTCGTCGGAGCCTTCAATGGGATATCTGATGTGCCAGAAGCTGCCGGGGATATCCTTATATTCGACCTCCGCGTCGGAGAGCGCAGTGCGGCAGTGCGGGCACCAGTTTATCATGCGGCGGCCTTTGTAGATCAGACCCTTCTCGTACAGGTCGCAGAAGGTCTCGCGGACAGCCTTGGCACAGGTCTCGTCCATGGTGAAGCGGCTGCGGTCCCAGTCGCAGGAGACGCCCATGCTCTTCTGCTGCTCGACGATACGGTCGCCGTACTTCTCCTTCCACTCCCAGACGCGCTCAAGGAACTTTTCGCGGCCGAGGTCATAGCGGGTCTTGCCCTCCTCCTTGCGGAGCACTTCCTCGACCTTTATCTGCGTTGCGATGCCCGCGTGGTCGACGCCTGGCAGCCACAGCGCCGCGTAGCCCTGCATGCGCTTATAGCGGGTCATGATGTCCTGAAGCGTGGAGTCCAGCGCGTGCCCCATGTGGAGCTGGCCGGTGACGTTGGGGGGCGGCATGACGATGGAGAAGGGCTTCTTATCGGGGTCTATTTTGCCCTTGAAATAACCGCCCTGCATCCACATGTCATAGATCTTCTTCTCGACCGATTTCGGTTCATACACTTTCGGAAGTTCTTTCATTTTTTCGATCCTCTCTGAAAATTCTCAAATACTCACATTATCTACGCTCTTGCCGCACTTTTTTGCGGCATATGCGGCGAAGTCCGCCGCGGTGCCGGTGCTGAACGCGCCGTCGGGGATGATGTACGCCCTGTCGTCGGCCACATACACGAACAGGCTCTCGCGGCAGTGATATATCGCCTCGATGCGCTTATAGTCCACATGCTCGACGTTGCCGTCGGAGCTGATGTCTATCCCGCGCTCGTCCGCGCTGAGCTGCATTTTCTCGACGTAGCCCGTCATCTTGCGGCGGTTCTCATTGGCATAATACCTGTCGCGCCGAAGCTCCCAGCCTATCAGCATCACGCCTATCGCAACGATTATGGCGTTCTTTGCCGTCCACACGCCGCGCAGCGTCACCAGTACGCACAGCGCCGCGAGCAGCACTGAGGCCGCCGCCGTCACGATCGTTATGAGCCTGCGCGGTACCTTGCCGCGTATATAGCGGTTTATACGCACAAAGCTGAGAAAGTCCATCTCATCCACCGTATACTCGGCTATAAATTGCATATCTTCACCCCAAACAAAAAACGCCCCGAGGTCAATGACCTCAGGGCGATAAAATACCGCGGTACCACCTGAATTCCGCATATCTGCGGCTCTCATGTCTCTGTAACGGGAGAACCCGCCCGACACTACATATCGCGCCGGATGCTCATGGCCGACCTTCCACGCCGCCTCACGAGCGCTCTCACCTGCCGCGCTCTCTCTGACGATCCGCAAAGCGTGTACTCCTGCCAATCAAAGCAGTTGACTCTGATAAATATAGCGTATTTGAAAGACTTTGTCAAGCCGCGGCGGGCAACTTTATCTCAGGCAAGCATCTGCTTGAGCTGATCCACGGTCTGAAGCCCGACGCGCATATCCTTGACCTTGCCGTTCTCGGTTGCAAGCAGGGTGGGAATGCTGGCAATGCCGAGCTTCTGCGCGAGCGCGGGGTTCTCGTCCACGTCAACCTTGAATATTTTCACGCTGCCGCCCAGCTCCGCGTCCAGCTTTTCAAGTATCGGAGCCTGCATACGGCAGGGGCCGCACCAAGTCGCCCAGAAGTCCACAAGGCACTTGCCGTCGGCGAGCGCCGCTTCAAAATATTCTTCGTTCAGATGTTCGATAGCCATTATCATTTATCCTTTCTTATTTAAATTATCAATAAACTCGCAGGCGCTGAGCGCGGCGATGTTCCCCTCGCCGACCGCCTTTGCCGCCTGATAGGGCTTGCCCGTGCAGTCCCCCGCCGCGAACACGCCCGGAATACTCGCCGCCATATCTCTGCCGACGGCGATGGCCGCGCCGTTGCGCTCAAGCCCCGGCACGAGATTTGCAACCGACACCGTATCCTTTATTATGAACACGCCGTCCACCGGATATGTCTCACCGCCGCAGATCAGCGCTTCCGCGTGCTTCGTGCCGCATATCTCATATCGCGCCGCGTCCGCAAACTCCAGCACATTGCAGCCGATGCCGCGCAGGAATTCCGCGTCGCGCTTCGCCTCCGCGCTGCTGCCGACAAGGGCGACAGTCTTGCCGCGGTACAGCATCCCGTCGCAGGTGGCGCAATAGCTGACGCCGCGGCCGAGGAACTCCGCTTCGCCCGGATAGAGCCGTTCTCTTGTAATGCCCACGGCGAGAATCACGGCGCGCGACTCGTAAAAGTCGTTTGCCACCGCAACGCCGAAGCTGCCGCCCAACGGCACCACCGACAGCGCGCGCCCCGCGATAAGCTCCGCACCGCTCTCTTCAAGCTGCGTTCTGAACACGGCGGCCATCTCCTGCCCGCTCACGGACGGCATCCCCGGAAAGTTGTCCATGCGTTCCGCTTTATACATGCTCGATGTCTCGACCGGATTTGCAACTACCGCGACGGTCTTGCCGCGGTTGCGCGCAGTCAGCGCCGCGGATGTCCCCGCCGCGCCTCCGCCGACGACGATCAGATCATACATTCATCATCACTTCGCTTTCTGATTAAATTATAGCCAATTCTCGCAGCTTAGTCAAACCATAAATCTTAATATCTTAATTTTTCCCGATTTCAATTTTTATGATTGCATAGGCGGCGCTCCTCTGCTATAATTGATTGCAGTCAATAGTGCGGTTATTTTCAAAAAAAATCATACGGAGAACAAGGAGAATATTATGAAAAGAAAGCTTCTGGCGATCCTCATTCTGGCGGCAATGCTTGTCTGTCTGCTGCCCACCGCCGCGTTCGCGCTAAAGCCGGGCGATGCGCTGCCTTATTCAAAATACTGCTCGGCGTGCGGTCAAACTGCTCTGCATATGTATCTGGACGGATATACGAAGGGCACGTATAATGCCAGCTCTGGCGACTACTTTCACATTATACATGCGCATGACGATTGGGAACATACGCTTGATCATGAGCAGCGTTGTTTTACTCCCCAATTCGGCGATTACACCATCGAGTACGCTCAGCTCTCGGCCTCAAGCGGTCAGGATCCCGCCCGCTATCACAAGGCAACCTGCGTATGCGGACTGTCCTTGAATAAGGAGCACAACTATTCGGAATACCAGTCCGGCAAGCGCAGCTGCTCCGACTGCGGCTATGTGCAGACCTGCGACCACAGCGGCAACACCAATCCCACCTGCCTCAGCACCACCTGCTCCGTATGCGGAGGCACTGTCCCCAAAACGGAACACATCCGTGCGCAGTTCAAGCATGACGAGCGCGGCCACTGGGCATATTGCACCAAGTGCGATTCCCTCCTCAGCAGGGTGCTCCCGCACACATGGGACAACGGCGTCGTGACTGACCCCGGCACCTGCCTCGCCCCCGGTTCGATGAAGTACACCTGCACCGCCTGCGGTGAGACTAAGACCGAGAGCATCACCGGCGAGCACGACTACAAGGATGCTCACGACAAGGATAATCACTATCAGGAATGCTCCGTCTGCCACGACAAGAAGAACGTCGAAGCCCACAAGTGGAACGAGGGCGTTGTCACTCAGGAGCCGAACTGCCTTGTCTCCGGTATCATTGAATACACATGCACCGTATGCGGCGCGAAAGACTGCAACGATCTCGAGGGCGATCACGATTACAAGGACGCGCATGACGCCGACAATCATTATCAGGAGTGCAGCGTCTGTGGTAACAAAAAGAACGTCGAAGCCCACAAGTGGGATGACGGCGTTGTCACTGATCCCGGCACCTGCGTCACTCCCGGTTCAATGAAGTACACCTGCACCGTTTGCAGCGAGACCAAGACCGAGAGCATCACCGGTGAGCATGACTACAAGGATGCGCACGACAAGGATAACCACTATCAGGAATGCGCACTCTGCCACGACAAGAAGAACGTTGAGGCCCACAAATGGAACGAGGGCGTTGTCACCGATACCGGCACCTGTGTCACCCCAGGTTCAGTGAAGTACACCTGCACCGTCTGCGGTGAGACCAAGACCGAGAGCGTCACAGTTGAGCACGACTACAAGGACACTCACGACAAGGACAGCCACTATCAGGAGTGCTCCGTCTGCCATGACAAGAAGGATGTCGAGGCGCACAAGTTCGTATGGAAGATCGACCGCGCGGCCACTACCACCAAGGAGGGCGAGAAGCACGAGGAGTGCAGCGTGTGCGGCTATAAAAAGGCTCCCGTGAGCATTGAAAAGCTCTCCCCTGCCGCGAAGCCCCGCACCGGCGACGCATCCATCGTCTGGCTCGTTCTGCTCGTTTCCACTGGCAGCGCCGCGGCGGCTGTCGTACTGTATACAAAACGTAAACTGGCATAAGTCACAAAAAGAGCTGGTAATTATTTTCGGTTTTGCAAGCTTGCACTGGTAAAGATTCTCTGTTATAATGTCTGCTGTCACGGTCATTACTCTCGATAAGGAGGATAACGATGCCAAAGGGACTGCAGGCAAAGGGTCTTGCCCGGCGCGACAAAATGCTGCTGGCAGCTATAACGCACTTTCTCGCCGACGGATACGAGAAAACGACTACCGCGTCCATCGCAAAGGCAGCGGGTATGTCCGCTTCGTCGTTCTTCGCCGCGTTCGAGACGAAGGAAGCGCTGCTTCTGCTGCTCGTGAAGCATATGTTCTCCAACCAGTTCAACGAGATATTCAGCATCATCGGCAGCAATGCGGAGCCGGTCATGATATACGCGGCCGAAACCTCCCTGCAGCTCTATCTCTCCGAGCTGTCGGAGCCTCTGCGCGAGCTGTACGTGACCGCCTATTCCCTGCCCACCACCTCAGAGTTTATATATCAGAACACTGCGAAGGAGCTTGAGCAGTTCTTTGCCCCGTATAATCCCGGCAGCTCATCCCGCGATTTCTACGAGCTGGAGATCGCGTCGGCGGGGATAATGCGCGGCTTCATGGCTAAGCCCTGCGACGTGTATTTCACGATGAATGACAAGCTGCGGCGTTTCCTCGGCTGCTGCTTCACGCTGTACCATGTGCCGCAGAGCCTTCAGGAGCAGGTCATCGAGTCGGTGCTGGAGATGGATCTGCACACGACGGCGGTGAATCTGGTCAACAGCGTCGTTGCGCAGGCCGAGGCCGGCTTCGAGGCGATAATGAACAAGTAAATGGTTTATCGGCAACTATGTCAAACACCCCAGCGATTCAAAAAAATCGCTGGGGTGTTTTTTCTTATTACATCAGCCGCCGAATACGCTCAGCAGGAAGCCCGCCGCGATGGCGGAGCCGATAACACCGGCAACGTTCGGCCCCATGGCGTGCATGAGGAGGAAGTTTGTCTTGTTATACTTGCGTCCCTCATCCTGCGAAACGCGCGCCGCCATCGGCACCGCGGAAACACCGGCAGAGCCGATCAGCGGATTTATGCGTCCGCCGGAGGTCTTGTACATCACAACGCCGCCGAGCAGTCCGCCGATGGTGGACAGGGTGAAGGCGGCAAGACCGAGCAGGATGATAGCAAGAGTCTTGATGCTCAGGAAATTCTGGGCAACCATCGTCGCGCCGACGGAGGTGGCGAGGAAGATGGTGATAATATTCATAAGAGCGTTCTGCGCCGTATCGCTCAAGCGGTCGGTCACGCCGCACTCACGGAACAGATTGCCGAGCATGAGGCAACCGACCAGGGGAGCGGTCGAGGGGAGAAGCAGGATTACAAAGGTCGCAACCACGATGGGGAAGATGATCTTCTCCGCCTTGGACACCTCGCGCGCCTGCTCCATCTTGACCTTGCGCATCTTATCCGTCGTGCACAGCTTCATGAGCGGCGGCTGTATCAGCGGGATAAGCGCCATGTACGAGTACGCGGCGATGGCGATGGGTCCGAGCAGATGCGGGGCAAGCTTTGTGCACAGATATATTGCCGTCGGGCCGTCCGCGCCGCCGATAATGCCTATCGCGGCTGCCTCGGGACCCGTAAAGCCGAGCAGCACCGCGCCGAAGAACGCGAGGAACACGCCTAGCTGCGCCGCCGCGCCAAGCAGCAGACTTTTGGGATTTGCAAGCAGCGGGCCGAAATCGGTCATTGCGCCGACGCCTAGGAAGATCAGCGACGGGTATATACCGGCCTTGACGCCGATATAGAAGAAGTCCAACAGACCGGCGTTGCTCATAATGTGGCCGTAGCTGTGATAATAGGGGCTTGCCTCGTCCAGAAACGCCTCCCACAGCTCCGGATGATACAGCGCGTTTTCGCCGAGACCGACGAAGTATGACAGATTCGTCAGCAGGCAGCCGAACGCGATGCCGCACAGGAGCAGCGGCTCGAACTTCTTCACGATGCCGAGATACAGCAGCACGAAGGCGATGATTATCATCACAAGGTTTTTCCATCCGCCCTCGGTCGTGAAGAACGCCGCGAAGCCCGACTCCATGGCGAGTTTCTCAAGAGTAGCTATTATATCCATAGCTGCCCCCTTACGCGATGACCACCAGCGGCGCTCCGGTCTCGACCACCGCACCCTTGCTGACCGCGACCTGCGCGACGGTGCCGGACTTGGTCGCGACTATCTCGTTTTCCATCTTCATGGCTTCAAGTACTATCAGCACATCGCCCTCTTCGACCTTCTGGCCGGGTGCGACGTTGATTTTGAGAATGTTGCCGGGCATGGGGGCTTTTACGACCTCGCCGGAGGCAAGCGCAGCCGCAGGCACGGCAGCCGGTGCGGCAGGCGCTGCGGGAACCACAGCGGGAGCAGCCGGAGCTGGAGCGGCGGGAGCGACGGCGTCATACTCGTCTATGAGCATGGCCTGACCCATTTCCACCTCGACCTCATATACACGGTTATTCAGAGTTACCTTATATTTCATCTTCCTTGACCTCCTTGATGGATATGAAGCGCAGCTCGTTGAGCGGTTTGCCGAGGGTGTCGGCGACTATCGCCATGACCATGGCGGCGTCGCGCGGGTCGGTGTCATAAAGCTTCAGCTCGCCCGCGGTGCCTGGAGCGGGCTTGGCGCTGACCGGTGCGCTCTGCGCGGCAGGAGCAGGCTCGGCCGCGGCCTTTGCGGCTGCCTTTTTATTCTGCGCGACCATGATCTTGCCCATCAGCATGACGACCAGCATCAGCAGGATCAGCCCGACGAACACGACGAGATATCCAAGGATAGCGGTTATTCCGGCATTTGCGACGGAAATGTTGACCATATCTGTCATAAAAGCGCCTCCTTACAGCTCCGTTATGGAATAACGGACGACGTGCTCCTCGCGCTCACGGCGCTTGGCAAAGAAGTCCTCCGCGACCTGCGGGAACACGATGTAGCTCAGCACATCCTCCTCGCAGCGCGCGGTGTCTCCCAGCGCCTTCTCCGCCTTTTCATAGGTGTCGGCGGGCAGCGTCGCGGCATAGCGTCCCTCGACCGGCTTCTCGCCGCCGAGTATCTTCGCGCGGATCTCCGGATCGATTGGCGCGGGCGTACGGCCGTATTCGCCGCGGCAGTAGGCGCGCATCTCCGCACCGACGTTCTTGTACCGCTCCCCTGCCAGCACGTTCTGCACGGCCTGCGTGCCGATGAGCTGGCTCGTCGGGGTGACGAGCGGAGGATAGCCCATGTCCTTGCGGACGCTCGGCGTCTCGAGCAGCGCCTCGTCGAACTTGTCCAGCGCGTTCATCATCTTGAGCTGGCTGAGAAGGTTCGAGAGCATGCCGCCCGGTATCTGATAGTTGAGACACTGTGTGTCGGTGCCCATCGAGATGGGGTTGAGCGTGCCGTCAGCGATATACTCGGCGCGGATAGGCTTGAAGTAGTCGGCGATCTCGTACAGGAGCTTCTCGTTGAGGTCAACGCCGTAACCCAGTTCCTTGAGTGCGCAGTAAAGCGTCTCGGTCGCGGGCTGGGACGTGCCGCCGGAGAAGGGAGAGATGGCCGTGTCGATAACGTCGGCTCCGGCCTCGATGCCTTTCAGATAGGCCATGAACGCCATGCCCGTAGTGCTGTGCGTGTGCATGACGACCGGCAGGTCGACCGCGTCCTTCAGCGCAGCTACGAGGTCATATGCGGCCTTGGGCGTCAGAATACCGGCCATATCCTTGATGCATATGGAGCCGACGCCCATCTGCGCCATCTCCTTTGCAAGTTTCACATAGCTGTCGAGCGTGTGGACTGGGCTTGTGGTGTATGAAATAGTACCGGACGCCATCGCCCCCGCTTCAACCGTCGCCTCGATGGCGACGCGCAGGTTATCGATGTCGTTGAGCGCGTCAAAAATGCGGATTATATCTATGCCGTTGCGGACGGACGTGCGCACGAAGCGGCGGACTATATCGTCCGGATAGTGCTTGTAGCCGAGAATATTCTGCCCGCGGAGCAGCATCTGTAGCTTTGTGTTCGGCATCTTCGCACGGATCTTGCGCAGACGCTCCCACGGGTCTTCGTTGAGGTAGCGCAGGCAAACGTCGAATGTCGCGCCGCCCCAGCACTCGGCGGAATAGAAGCCTGCCCTGTCCATCGTCTCAAGGATTGGCTCAAATTTTTCATAAGGAAGTCGTGTGGCAATGAGGGATTGGTTCGCGTCGCGCAGCACGGTTTCTGTGAATTGTACGTTCATGGCTCCTCCTGTTTTATTTATATGGAAATACGTACAGTATCCCCGAATTCTGTTCAATGTATTATAACATTTGTTTTTCCGCAAGGCCAGACCAAAGCTCAAAATCAGGCTTTTAGATAAAAACCGTTAAATTTTTGATGAATATCCGTTGGTTTTTTATGCAAGTTTGCCCATCAGTTGGTTAAATGCTTGACGTTTTTGTCCGATACGTGCTGTGTCCGACTCACGACCGGCACGAAGCGGTCGGGCGTGCCGCAGCTGAGCTAGGGTGCTTCTTTAGGGTATGCTGCCTCCCGCTGCGGGGACAAGTCCGGAACATTCCCAACGCGGCGCTGGCTGCATATAATGGGCTTAGGCGGCGTATGACGCTGTCTAAGCCCATTATCGGGAGGAAATTATGGACGAAAAAGAATATTACGGCATGAAAATATACGCCAATTCCGTCTGCGGCGGCAGCGGAAACGGCTGCGGATGCTGCTCCTGCACCGGCCCTGCCGGGCCGATGGGGCCGCAAGGACCTGCTGGCCCGCAAGGCGTTCAGGGGCCTGTCGGCCCGCAGGGTCCGCAAGGCGAGCGCGGTGAAACCGGAGCTACCGGCGCGACTGGAGCAACGGGCGCAACTGAGGCGCGGTGGTAAGGGAACGGTAAAAAAGTGTAGAAAAAGTTATAATAATGTAAGAAATTCAAGAAATATAGCCATAATTACAATGAAATAATCACGCTACGTAGAAGAGCTGTTTTGAGTTTCAAAACAGCTCTTCTGAACATCGAAGTTGCATTTTTAGGTATATCTTCCCTATTGATGTTGCAGGCCGTCTACACGGCAATACAGACAGCCTACACAGTTATAAGGGAATGTCAGCAAAATCGGTAGCATTTGCAGGAAAATTGCGCTGTGCGCTCTTCACTTGCTTACGACACAACAGCTCCACAAACTCCGCTGCGGTGTACTGGAAGCAGTGTTTTTAGACAAAGTGTCAATTCCGCATCGTAATTCTCTTGGAAAAGTGTCAATACAAGGGCACGGGTATAATATCCTCGGAAAACGAACAGCAACTCATTTGACCGGAGCAAGGCACGCGAACAGCCACAATGCGTTCACAACAGCGCGCATTTCCTTCAAAAAATACTTCTCACGGTGAGAAGTATTTTTTCATGTTTTCATATCTGCAAAGAGTTCATCCAAATCGTTGTACTCTTTTACGACTGTGAACCGGAAAACGAATGATACTATGAAACTCCTTTGTCTCCTCATCGTATCGCATATCCGCTTCTCCGTTATATTTCTGAATTACGCGTGCAATGCTTTTTGTACCGTAGCCATGACCTTTACTTTTATCTTTGCCCGTTTCAAAATTTCCGTTCG
>CECA01023730.1_pt1 | contig 11552 bp, 9 predicted proteins | sample 557351 | NCBI WGS metagenome assembly CECA01 (sample SAMEA3182051, study PRJEB8094) | gut metagenome | biome: human; feature: gut; material: Stool; isolation source: human stools | place: Canada | collected 2012-03-07 | reverse complement strand
AGGATACGCTGATATTTCAATGCCATAATCCAAACACCACCTGTTTATATTCCGCCGGGCTGTGTGCCCGACATTGTTATTCAAGTGTATTTTACAATAAAACACGCATAAAGTAAACAGGAAATCTGCCCAGAAAATATGGAACGTTTTATGAACAGGCCCCCGGCAAAATTGGGGCTGGACATTTTCCGGCAGACATGCTATACTATTCTTCGCAAATGCGGGCATCGTACATCGGCTAGTATATCAGCCTTCCAAGCTGAGGAGGTGGGTTCGATTCCCATTGCCCGCTCCACGAAAAAGGCACGCTGATTTGTCTGGAATCAGCGTGCTTTTCTTATTATTTACCACGCTTTTTACCTCACATAGCAAAACAGCAGGCAGTTCCCGCAAAAAGGAGCTGCCTGCTGTTGTTTTTCATTCTGTCAGGCCCAGGGCTGCAAACTCTCTTGCAAGGCCGTCCTCGTACACGGTGGGGGCGATGCGGTCGCACAGCTGCTTCAGCCGCTCCGAGCCGTTGCCCATGCACACACTGATCCCGGCGGCCTGGGTCATCTGCAGGTCGTTATCGCTGTCGCCAAAGCCAATGGTATCTTCCTGCGGGTGGCCCAGATGTCGGCAGATGGCCCGGATGCCGGTGCCCTTGTCGAATTTGCGGTTGATGAGCTCCCCGTTCACCGTGCCGTCATCCATGGTGTCCAGATTGCTCTCGCAGAACACGAACTGGTCCTGATACAGCCGCTTGGCCTCGTCCAGATCGCGCAGGTGCTCAGCAATGTACACGATCTTGTAGATCGGCTGGCCGTCGTACCGGCTCAGCGGGGTCAGGCGCATGCCGTCCTGCATAGCCTTGCGCCAGCGGGCTGCTTCACTGTTCAGGGGCTTGTCCGGCGCGTCGGCGGTAAACTTCCAGCGTGCGGTCATCTTCGGCCCGGCAAAGGTATCGTCACGGGACTCCAGCGTGTAGTCCACGCCGTGCTGCTCCAGCACGGCGCTCAGGCCGCTGCACTGTTCCGGCTCCATGGGCAGGTCCACCAGCACCTGCCCGTCGCAAAGCACATAGCCGCCCGCACTGCAGATGGCACCGTCAAAACAGCCGTACTCCAGCAGCGGCGCGGTCATGTGCAGGTTGCGTCCGGTGCACAGAAACAGCTTGTGCCCGTTGGCCCGGGCCGCCCGCAGCGCCTGCAGGGTGCTGTCCGGGATCAGCATATCCCCCGGCGGCAGCAGGGTGCCGTCAATGTCCAAAAAGATCAGCTTACGGTTCATGCGTCCTCCTTTATCCGGATCGAACCACGGTCCACCACGCTGTACCCCAGGGTGGTCTGGCGGACAGGGCCGCCGTTTTCCGGGTGCTCCAGCATCTGCAGCAGCATCCGGGCGGCTTCCACACCCACTTGTTTCTGGTAAAAGCGCACGGTGGTCAAACCCGGCTCCACAACGCCGCCCACCCAGCTGTCGCCAATGCCGGCCAGACTGACCTGGGTGCCGATGGCGCGGCCTGCCGCCCTGAGTGCCCGCATGGCCCCCAGCGCCACCGTGTCGGTCACGCACACCACGCCGTCCAGATCCGGGCAGCAGGCCAGCAGCTCGTTCATGCAGCGCTCGCCCTCTTCCATGGTAAAGGCAGAGCAGCACAGCCGGGGCAGCTTGTCGCCGCTCAGCCCGGCAGCGTTCAGGGCGTCCTGCACACCCTGACGGCGCGCAAGCCCGACGGCCTGATCCTTCTCGGTGCCGCCGATGTACGCCAGCCTGCGGTGCCCGCAGGCCAGCATCCGCTGGGCCAGCTCCCGGGCCGCACTGCGATCATCGTTGTACACGCAGGGCACCTCCGGGAAGCGCTGCCCGGTGACCACCAGCGGCACCCGGCAGGCCTTGAAGGCCCGGGCCAGCTGAGGGCTGTAGTAGCACCCCAGCAGGATGATGCCCGCCACATGGTTGCGCTGCATGGCGGTCAGGTAGCCCAGCTCCCGCTGCTCGTCCAGCTCGGTGTTGCCCAGCAGAATCAGGTAGTTCTGTTGATCCAGTTCGCTGGCGATGCCGGCGGTGATCTGCCCCACCGACTGGGAGCTGATGCTGGGGGCAATGACCCCGATCTGGTTCACCCGGCCGGTGCGCAGAGTCTGCGCGGCGGCGTCCGGGCGGTAGCCTGTTTTTTCCACCACTTCCCGGATGGCTTCCCGCTTCTGTTCACTGAGCGGCCCGCCGTTGAGATATCGGCTGACTGCCGCGCTGGACACGCCAGCCATTTTTGCAATGTCACTGATGGTCATGGGGCAAGTTCCTCTCACACGCTCTGCTTCCCGCAGATTGTAAACGTTTTCATTTTTCTATTATAAACCGGCCTGCACTGTCCCGCAAGGGGTGCAATGGCCTGTTTTGTTGCAGCGGCATCCCCAGTTTTTGGCAGTCCTGCACAAATCCGCTTGCATCTGGCAAGCAGGATCCAACTCTTTTTTGCTATTCCGGCGGGCAGCCCTTACAGGACACCCATGTGCAGTGCCCGCAGCAGCAGGCCCAGCACCAGCACCACCAGCAGCAGGGTCAGGATGGTCCTGTTCCCGGTGCGCTTCTTTTTGGAGCTGCGGCGTGCCGGGGCGCTGCGCTTGCGGGCAGCCGTGCGGCTGTTGTTCGACGCTTTCCCGCCCGACGTCCTGCTGCCGGTACGGGCCGCAGGCTTCGCCGCTTTGCTCTGCCCGCGGGTGTTGTCGGCCGGGCGGGCCGCTTTCCGGGCACCGCACTGCTCCAGAAAGCTCTCGGCCTCCCGGTAATACTGGGCCAGCTCGTTTTCCCGGAAGGCGGTGTCCGCATACCCTTCTTCCAGGCTCTCGATGGCCTCATTGAACAGCAGTGCGGCCTGCGCTGCATCCTGTGCGTCGGCGGCGTGGGCCGCCTCGTTGCGGGCGGTGCGCACCGCGTTGCAGGCCCGGCGGGCCGCTCCGGGGTGCCGGGTATTGCCCAGCAGGTCCAGCGGTTTGGCGGCGTCCTTCTCCGGGTCCAGCAGCACCCGCATGCACAGGGTGGTGTCCAGCTGCTGCCAGCTGGTCTTGCCGCTCAGGTCCGGCATCCGGTCGTAATAGTCCGGGCTTTCCTTCTGGCGCTGGGCAATGTGCCGCAGCAGCGCGTCCAGACTGTGGCTGCCCGGCTTCTGCTCCCAGTGCCAGCGCAGCAGGCGGCGGCTGATCTCGTCGCATTCGGTCTTGATTTCAAATGCAGCCTGCAATGCTTCGTCCTGCATAATGGCCTCCTTTTTCCTTCTTGTGCAGAAAAGGCGGAGGTGGCACACGCCTTCCTCCGCCTTCTTTCTGCATTCTTTTACAGCATGAATTGATAATACACAAAGCCGCACAGGGCCACTGCCGCACAGACGATGGCCGTGATGGGCGGCACCCAGCGGATCAGCGCTTCGGCCACGCTGTCGCGGTCATCTTCCTCGTCCTCGTCCAGATCGTCATCCGGCACTTCCTGCACCGGTTCGGCGCGGCGGGAGGGCGCGGGGATCACCCGGGTGCCCTCGTCGGTACTGCTGCCCGGGAACGCCGCCCGGGTGGATGCATCCAGCACACGGGTGTGCTCCTCGGCATCCTCCAGCGGCTCGCGGCGGAGCTCAAAGGGTTCCACCTCCTCGGCCGGGCTGCGAGGTGCGCTCACCACGCGGGTGGGCTCCTCGCCAGCGGGTGCAGCCCCCACGATGCGGGTAGGCTCTTCCGCTGCAGCGGGCGATGCCGGAACTTCGGCTGCGGGCCGGGCAGGCTGCTCCGGCTGCAGCAGCGTGTTCAGCGCGTTCTGCAGCAGGATGCGGTCACACCGGCACTCGGTGCAGTAGACCGTATCTTCCTCTTTGGGATGGAATGCACCGCAGGCGCAGTACCAGCCGTTCTCAAACACCTGGGGCTGATACTTCAGGCCGGTGCGGTTCATGCGGCTTTCCAGCGCCTTCTGCAGCTCCGGGCTCAGGCGGCGGGGTGCCGACAGGCGCACCCGCTTGATGTCCTTGAGGTGCACCACGCGCTTACCGTTGTACACGTTGACCAGCGAGACGTCCACACTGGTGATGGCCTTGGACGTAATGAACACGGCATCATCCATGCCGAACAGCTCGCCGGGCTTCACTTCGATGTCCCGGTACTCAAACTGATCCTCACACAGGATCACGCCGTCCACGCCCTTGCACTTGAAGTGCACTTCCAGAGCGGTCAGGGTCACGCGGGAAATGTTCTTGAAGGTCAGGCAGACGGCATTCTCGCCGCTGACATCCCCCCGCAGCAGCTCCACGCAGACAAACTGCACCGGGCTGCCCGGGGTGTAATAGTTCGCACGGGTCCGTGCGACCGGGTTGAAGTTTTCCTCCACGACACTCGCTCCTTTCCGGGATCAGTCGTTTGCTTCCGGGGCATCCTGCTCCGGTGCGGGGGCCTGCTCCGGCTGCTGACCGGTCGGCTGTTCTGCCGTCTCGGCCTGCTCGGCATGCTCTGCGGTCTCTGCCTTCTCGGCGGTCTCCACAGGCTGGGCAGGCTGCACAGTCTGCTCCGGCTGCTTGGCATCCGGGTCCTCCCGCGGGGGCAGGGTGCCGCCAGCCATGATGGTATTGAACTCCTGTTCGTTGAGCTTTTCGCGCTCCATCAGGGCCTTGGCCAGTGCATGCAGCTGGTCGATGTGCTCGGTCAGGGTGCGGCGGCAGTTCTCATAGGCCTCGTCGATGATATCCCGCATCTCGCCGTCGATCTCGGCTGCGGTGGTCTCGCTGTAGCCCTTGCCCTGGCCCAGATCACGGCCCAGGAAAGTCTCCTCCTGCGAGGTGCCATAGACCACGGGGCCCAAGCGCTCCGAGAAGCCGTAGCGGGTGATCATCTGGCGGGCGATGTTGGTGGCCTGCTGCAGATCGTTGGAGGCACCGGTGGAGATGTCATCCAGGATCAGCTGCTCGGCCACGCGGCCGCCCAGGCTGGACACGATGTCCTCGAACATCTCGCCCTTGGTCACATAGCTGCGATCCTTTTCGGGCAGGTACATGGTGTAGCCGCCGGCCTGACCGCGGGGGATGATGGTGATCTCATGCACGCGGGGGTGGTGCTTGCAGTAGAAGCCCGCCACGGCATGGCCGGCCTCGTGGTACGCGGTGAGCTTTTTCTCCTCCGGGGTGACCACACGGCTCTTCTTTTCCGGGCCGGCCATCACCTTCATGGAAGCCTCTTCGATGTCCTCCATGGTAATGGCCTTGCGGCTGCGGCGGGCTGCCAGCAGGGCAGCCTCGTTGACCAAGTTCTCCAGGTCGGCACCGGCAAAACCGGCGGTGCGCTGGGCGATCACCTTCAGGGACACATCCGGAGCCAGCGGCTTATTCTTGGTGTGCACCTTCAGGATCTCTTCGCGGCCCTTGACGTCCGGCAGGCCCACAAAGACCTGACGGTCAAAACGGCCGGGACGCAGCAGCGCCTTGTCCAGAATGTCGGCACGGTTGGTGGCAGCCATCACGATGATGCCGTCGTTGGCCTCAAAGCCGTCCATCTCCACCAGCAGCTGGTTCAATGTCTGCTCGCGCTCGTCGTGGCCGCCGCCCAGACCGGCACCGCGCTGACGGCCCACTGCGTCGATCTCATCAATGAAAATGATGCATGGCATCGTCTTTTTTGCCTTGTCGAACAGGTCACGCACGCGGGATGCGCCCACGCCGACGTACATTTCCACAAAGTCGGAGCCGGAGATGGAATAGAACGGCACCCCTGCCTCACCGGCACAGGCACGGGCCAGCAGGGTCTTGCCGGTACCCGGAGGGCCCACCAGCAGCACGCCGTGGGGGATGCGGGCCCCCAGGGTGTTGAACTTGTCCGGGCTCTTGAGGAACTCCACCACTTCCTTGAGTTCCTCTTTTTCTTCGTCCTCACCGGCAACGTCGGCAAAGGTAGCGGTCTTTTTGTTCTCGCGCTCATCCTTCACGCGGGCCTTGCCCACGTTCATGATGCCGCCGCCGGCACCGCCGCCGCGCATCATGGAGAACAGCAGGAAACCGGTGCAGCCCAGCATGGCCAGATAGAACAGGATCTCCATCCAGGGGATGCTCTCCTTGAGCGGGGTATAATCATACTCCATCGGGGCATCGGGGTTTGCTTCGTCGTAGGCTGCAATGTAGCTGTCCACATTCTTGACGAACATGGAGGCATAGGGCAGCTTGTAGCGCACGGTCACGGTGCCGTCGCTGTTCTTCTCGGCCCCGGTGGAGCCGGAGGAGGAAGAGGACAGCATCCCGGACAGCAGCCCGCCGGTGGACTGCACCGTGCTCACGGACGACGGGTCCGGCAGGTCCAGCTTGCCCTCCTTGAGGGTCATGGTGAGCACACCGGTGTTCAGGTCCAGCGTGAACTTGGTGACCTGCAGGTTTTCAAAATACTGCACCGCCGTGGAGTAAACCATGGAGGACGAGCCGCCGCTGCTGCTGCCGCCGCCCAGCACGCTCCATACCATGAGCACGGCAGCCAGTGCCAGTGCCAGGATCAGCGGGTTGAAACGAGGTTTCTTCGGTTGCAAAAAAATCAACTCCAGTTCAGGGTGAATTTGATCCGGGACTTACTTCGTGTAGATCTCGGGCTTGAGCACGCCCACATAGGGCAGGTTGCGGTACTTTTCGTCGTAGTCCAGGCCATAGCCCACCACGAACTCGTCCGGCACCTGGAAGCCCTCGTAATCGGGCTGAATGTCGGCCTTGCGGCGGCTGGGCTTGTCGAGGATGGTGCAGATCTTGACCGAGTTGGGGTTGCGCATCTTGAGCATTGGCACCAGCTTGGACAGGGTGACACCGGTGTCGAGGATGTCCTCCACGATCAGCACATCCTTGCCGGACAGATCACCGTCCAGATCCTTGATGATCTTGACCAGACCGCTGGTCACGGTGTTGCTGCCGCCGTAGCTGGACACCACCATGAAGTCGATGTTGCAGGGGATGGTCACTGCCCGCATCAGGTCGGCCATAAAGACCACCGATCCCTTCAGGATGGACACCAGCACGAGGTTTTTGCCCTCGTAGTCCTTGCTGATGCGTGCACCCAGCTCCGCAACCTTGGCTTTCAGCTGTTCTTCCGAGACCAGAACGGTCTTGATGTCATCATTCATGCTCATGATGTTTCTCCTTTTTATCCCTTCAAGTTTCCTGTTCCATCTGCAGGATCTGCGTCGTGGTCTCATCCGGTGCAAGGCCCTCGGCAAAGCCGCTGCCGCACACCCAAAGCACCTCGCTGCCTGCTGCCAGCAGCGGCAGCGTGTCCCGCTGCTGTGCCGGGATGTCCGCTTCGTTCATCCATTTGCGCAGGCGGTTGTGCACCGCTCGCCCGGCGGGGCGGTAAACATCCCCCGGCTGGCGGGTGCGCAGAACAAGACCAGCATACAACGTAGTTATTCTAGCATAATCCGCCTGATTTTTTAAGTCTTTTTTATGAACGACTTGTATTTTTTCTTCAAAATCCGCCGGGAACACCCGTGCAGTCAGGGTTTTGCCCCCCGGCAGAGGCATCCGGGCCGGTTTTCCGGCCTGCAGGGCTGCGGTAAATGCGGCCGCCGCATCGGCGTCCCAGCCTGCGGATTCGGCCTGTGTTTCCTGCCGGAGCACCCCATCTGCCGCGCAGAAGCGGACCTTCCCGGTCAGCTGCACGGCTCCGCTGCCCTGCTGCACCAGCTGCGCCAACAGCCGGATATATTTTTCTTCCGGGTCCCGCACCGGGGCCGCCAGACGGTGCAGGGCCGTTTCCAGAATGGGCGCATCCGCTGCCGCCAGCGGCTCCAGCCGCCAGCACACGGGGTCCGTGTCCGACAGGCGGGCATCCATCAGCAGCGCTTCGGCCTTTTGGGCAAAGTAGGCATCGGCCTGCGCCGCCTTCTCGCAGAAGCGGGCCAGATTTTCCACGGCCGCCTCGTTCGTGCTCTGCAAAGCAGGCAGTGCCGCCCGGCGCAGCCGGTTGCGGGCGTAGGCGTCCGTCTCGTTCGTCTCATCGGTGACCCATGTCTGCCCGGCCGCCCGGCAGACCGCCTCGGTGTCGGCCCGGTTCAGGCAGAGCAGCGGCCGCAGATAACACCCGCGCCGGGGCCGGATGCCTGCCGCGCCGTGCAGCCCGGTGCCCCGGGCCAGCCGCAGCAGCAGCGTTTCGGCCTGGTCATTTGCAGTATGGGCCGTTGCCACGGCATCTATCCCCTCTTCGCACAGGCGTTCAAAGCAGGCATAGCGCAGGCGGCGGGCCCAGTCCTCACCGGCGTGGGGCGGCGGCACATCCACCGTGTCGGCCAGTTCTGCCGCGTGGAACACCCGCAGCGGAACCCCCAGTTCCCCGCAGGCCTGCCGCACAAAGGCTTCGTCCCGGTCGGCGGCGGCGCCGCGCAGGCCGTGGTTCACATGGCAGGCTGAGAGGGTGTAGCCGAACTCCGGCTGCAGTGCCCGCAACAGGAGCAGCAGCGCCATGCTGTCGGCCCCGCCGGAAACCGCCGCCGCCAGCCGCAGCGGCTGCCCCGGACACAAAAGCCGGTTCTGCAGGCAGAAATCCCGCACCGCAGCCCGGCAGTCTTTCTCGTTTTTCATCGGTTCAGCGCTTGAAATCCACATCCATGAAGCGGGTGTGGGCACCGTCCCAGCCCAGCGGCACGGTACTGGTCTCACCATGGCGGTTCTTGGCCACGATGCACTCGGCCGTGTCGGCATCCACCTCGGCACCGTCCGGGTTCTGGCTGGCGTAATAGGAATCGCGGTACAGGAACAGGACGCAGTCGGCGTCCTGCTCGATGGAACCGGAATCACGCAGGTCAGACAGCTGGGGCCGGTGGCTGGAGTTGTTGCCCTGCTTTTCCACCGCACGGGACAGCTGGCTCAGGGCAATGATGGGCACGTTCATTTCCTTGGCCATGATCTTGAGGTTCCGGGTGATAGAACTGATCTCCTGCACGCGGTTCTCGGTGCGCTGGCCGGTGGTCATCAGCTGCAGATAGTCGATGACGATCAGACCTACGTTGGGACGGGTGGGGTCCTGGTTCACCCGGCGGATCTTGGCCTTCATCTCGGTGATGGTGATGCCGGAGGTATCGTCCATATAAATCGGTGCATCGTGGAGTTTTTCAGTGGCCAGCGCCAGATACTCCCAGTCCTCGGCGCGCAGGGCACCGGTGCGGAAAGCCTGGCTGTCGATGCCGGCCTCGGCGGACAGGATGCGGTTGGTGAGCTGCTCCTTGGTCATTTCCAGGCTGAAGATGGCCACCGGCACCTTCTGCTGCATGGCCACGCGGGTGGCGATGTTCAGCGCAAAACTGGTCTTGCCCATGCCGGGGCGGGCGGCCAGGATGATCAGGTCACCGCGGCCAAGGCCGGTGAGCACCGTGTCCAGCAGGCGGAACCCGGTGGGGATGCCCTTGTACTTGTCGGCATCCGGGCCGCTGATCTTCTGCAGGTTGGTCAGGGTCTCCACCATGCTGGAGGAAAGCGGGGTCAGGGCGCTGGAATCCCGGCCGGAGCGGATCTCGTAGATGCGCTGCTCGGCATTTTCCAGCAGCAGGTCGGCGTCCGGCTCGTCCCCGGCGTCCTGCAGGATATCCTTTGCCACGTCCATCAGCTGGCGCACCAGATACTTTTCCTGCACGATCTGGGCGTAGGCCTTCACGTTGGAGATGCTGGGCACCGTCTCGGCCAGACCGGTCAGGTACACCTTGGCTTCGTCCGCACTGGGGAACACCCCGTCGGAGATGACCGCATCCAGCAGGGTCACAAAGTCAATGGTCTGGTCGTTGGTGAACAGCCGCAGCATCTCGCTCCAGATCTGCGCGTTCTGCCGGGTATAGAACATTTCCGGCTTGATGATCTCCACCAGGTCAGTCAGGGTGTCGGGCTTGAGCAGCACCGCGCCCAGCACGCTCTGCTCCGCCTGCATGTTGAACGGCTGGTTGATGCCCACGCTCTCCAGATTCAGTTCGTTGTTATAATGTCGTTCGTTCGGCATGGTCGTTCATCCTTCTGTCAATTCCCGTAAAGCCAAAAAGCGCCCCCTGCTGTGAGGGGGCGCAGATTGGCAGAAAAATCAGGCCTGTTCCACTTCCACCTGGATCTTGAAGGAAGCCACAACGCCCACATGCAGGCGCACCTTGCCGTTGAACACACCGGCATCCTTGATGTCGCGGGTCTCCATCTCGATCTTCTTCTTGTCGATGGGAGCACCGGCCAGCTGTGCCAGAGCCTCGGCCACTTCCTTGCCGGTGACCTTGCCGTGCAGACGGCCGGAGGCACCGCCCTTGGCCTTGATGGTCACGGTCTTGCCTTCGATCTTGGCGGCCAGTGCCTTGGCAGCGGCCACATTCTCAGCTTCATGGAAATCGGCTGCGGCTTCCTTGCCGCGGGCCACGTTCACAGCGCTGGCATCGGCCACAGCCGCCAGCTTGCGCGGGAACAGGTAGTTGCGGGCGTAGCCGTCGGACACCTCATGGATCTCGTCCTTTTTGCCAATGCCCTTGATATCCTGCTTGAGAATCACTTTCATGTTTATCCCTCACTTTTCACCGGAACCCCGGTGCCGTTCTTGTGTTTATAGTATAGCGCATTTGTCGGCTTTGAGCAAGAGGGGCAGCCAACCATTTAAAATGGTCTCCGCTTCGCTCTGACCATATTCATCGGAAGTTTATGATTTATTTCGTGTTTGTCGCAGCCTACGGGCTGCTCCAAACACCCTTTCACGCAAGGAGCTGCTACCGTTGATAACTTCTCCCTGCAAAAAGTTGTGCAGAATGTTTTCTCTCCGGCCCCTCTTGTGAAAAATGCACTTTCGGAACGCCCGCAGGCGTTCCGAAAGTGCAAAAATCCAATTTATTTCCGCTATTTCTGGCCAGAGCACACGCGGCGGCCATTCTAAACGGTCAGGCTTTTACGCCAGTTCCTTCTGCACCACATCGAGTGCCGCCTCGATGACCTTGTCCATGTCGTAGTACTTGTATTCGCCCAGGCGGCCGCCGAAGATCACACCCGGCTCGGCGTCGGCCAGCTGCTTGTATTCGGCGTACAGAGCACCGTTCTTGGCGTCGTTGACCGGGTAGTACGGCTCGTCGCCCTTGTTCCACTCGGCGCTGTATTCACGGCTGATGACCGTTTTGGGCTGGGTGCCGAACTCGAAGTGCTTGTGCTCGATGATGCGGGTGTAGGGGGTCTCGGCATCGGTGTAGTTCACCACGGCGTTGCCCTGATAGTTGTCGGTGTCCAGCACCTCGGTCTCAAAGCGGACGCTGCGGTACTGCAAAGCCCCCAGACGGTAGTCAAAATAGGCATCCACCGGGCCGGTGTACACCACCTTGTCGGCCAGCGCGTTCAGCGCCTCACGGTCAGCCAGATAGTCCACATTCAGGCGCACCTCGGTGCCCTCCAGCATGTTTTCCACCATGGCGGTGTAGCCGCCGTTGGGGATGCCCTGATACAGGGCGTTGAAATAGTTGTTGTCGTAGGTAAAGCGCACCGGCAGACGCTTGATGATAAAGGCCGGCAGCTCGGTGCAGGGGCGGCCCCACTGCTTGCCGGTGTAGCCCTTGATGAGCTTTTCGTAGAT
>CECA01061947.1_pt1 | contig 11935 bp, 8 predicted proteins | sample 557351 | NCBI WGS metagenome assembly CECA01 (sample SAMEA3182051, study PRJEB8094) | gut metagenome | biome: human; feature: gut; material: Stool; isolation source: human stools | place: Canada | collected 2012-03-07 | reverse complement strand
TTATAATATACTAGTATACTATCAAATAAAAACTTTTGCCAGATAATTTTTAAAAATCAAAAGTTAAAACAATTTTGCGGATGGAAGGATCTCTGCTGTCAACAAAATCAAAAGCTTCCTGCGCTTTTGTAAGCGGAAATGTATGCGAAATAGAATTGTTCAGGTCAAGAGTACCTTCTTTGATCATATCAATTGCTTTTCCGAACATTTTATTCTGGAGGCGGGAACCTCTCACATCCAGCTCTTTGGAAGTGATCAGGAACTGGTTTACTTCGGTCGGAGCGGTGGAAAATCCCATAGTAATAACACGTCCGGCATTACCGGTAGCCTGAAGCAGTAATAAGAGGGAATTTTTCACGCATGCGGCATCGATAGAGACGGTGGCGCCTCTGCCGTGTGTGTATTCTAACACCTTCGCCTGAAAATCTTCAGTTGCGGCATTGATCGTAAACTGTGCGCCGTGTTCTCTGGCTTCTGAGAGTTTGTCATCCATAATATCTGCTACAATGATATGGTCACAGATTGTATGTGCAATTTTTAAAATTGAGCTTCCAAGTGCGCCAGCACCATAAATAAGAAGCATGTCGTCTTTTTTAAGTTCAGCACGGGTGCAGGACTGGATAGCGATGGTAGTCGGCTCGATCATAACGGCATCCTGATCGGAGAGTGAATCTGGAAGAAGATAGCAGTCAGATTCTGGAACTGCGATATATTCGCGGTAGCCACCATCAATATGTACGCCTCTTACTTTGAGGTTGTCACATACATTTCCACGGTTTTTGGAACATGGGTAGCAGTGACCACAACTTGTTACCTGATTGATGATAATGCGGTCGCCTATTTTTAAAGAAGAAACATTATCTCCAACCTCTGCAACGACACCAACCATTTCGTGTCCGATAATACGCGGATAAGTAGCTGCAGCATTGGTGCCATGATAAATTCCAACATCAGATCCGCAGATTCCCGCAGCGGTCATTTTTACTAATACATTATTTTTAGGATCAATAACTGGTTTTTCAATGTCAATTACTTCTAATTGATTTGGTTTTACAATTTGTACGGCTTTCATAATAGTCTCCTTATCTTAATTTGAAATAGATGATTGATTATTTAGGAATGCCACAAAACAACTTACATACTAGTATTCTACATAAAAGAAAAAAGAAGTCAATAAAAAAGAAAAAAACAAAGTAATATTATGCAATATGCATAAAAAACAGGATGATAATATGTTGAAATATACATATTGAAAAAATAAGCAAATGAACTACCATACTAGCATACAAACAAAACGCCAGAAACAACTTACAAACATTTCATTTAGGAGGAAAGTGATTATGGGACTTGCAAAGGCGATTAAAAGAGGCGCAAGTGCATTACTGATCGGTTCAATGATGACAGGACTTTTTACAGGCTGCTCAGCGACCGGTGAAAACAGTGGAGGTAAATTAGTAAAAATTGCGGTCTGTGTATCAGATCAGACACCAGCCGCACAGGCATTGGCAGATGTGTTCAAACCGATGGTGGAAGAGGCGACCGATGGACGTTATGATATCCAGATTTATAATTCCGGTGTACTTGGAAGCGAAAAGGTAACATATGACTATACGAAAAGTGGAATCGTGGAAATGTGCGTAGTCGGAACAACCATGTGGTCTGAAACACCGAAAATGTCTATCCCGGATTTCCCATTCCTGTTTGACAGCGTAGAACACGCAAGAGTGTGCTATCAGGGAGAACTTGGGGAATATATTGCAGAAGACCTTGAGAGTACACAGCCATTGAAGCTGCTTTCCTGGTATCCGAACGGAGCCAGAGAGTTTACATCTAATAAGAAGCTGGAAAGCCTTGATGATTTCAACGGACAGAAGCTCAGAATGCCAAATAATCCAATTCATGTGAAACTTGCCGAAAGTCTTGGAGCCAACGTTGTTATCATGGATATGGGTGAAGTGTTTACTGCATTGGAGCAGGGAGTGGCAGATGGACAGGATAATCCGCTTGCTACGGTAAAGACAGAAGGCTGGTACGAAGTTCAGGATTATGTTTATGACACAAATCATATCATTTCATCTTTGGAATTATTTGCAGGGGAGGAGTTCTGGAACAGCTTGAGTGAAGAGGATCAGAAAGCATTTGAAGAGGCTTCACAGGCAGCGTCAGATTACGCATGGGATTTATATGAGGAGCAGCTTTCAGATGATAAGCAGTTTATGAAAGATAATGGACTGGTCGTTACAGAACTTTCCGATGAGGACAGAGAAGTGATGAAAGAGAAAATACAGCCGGTTTACGATTATCTGAATGCACAGTATGACTGGGTAGATGATGTCAGAAAAATGGTAGATGACATTAAAGTAGAGTAAGGAGAAGCAGACTATGAACAAATTAGTAGATAAGCTATTTAAAGGTATTGATTATTTTACAGGTATTCTTACCGGCTTAATGGTGTTCTTTGTATTTTTAAATGTTGTACTTCGAACCTTTTTTAATGCCGGGCTGACATGGTCAGAAGAACTGGCAAGATACCTTTTTGTATACGTTACCTATATCGGAGCAATCAGTGCAATGCGTGCTAATGCACATCTGGGAGTGGATACACTCATCAGCAGAATGAAGCCGCAGGTGCAGATGGTAATGTATATTGTTTCCCAGACAATTATTGCGATCTTAATGATTATTTTAGTGTGGGGTTCTGAAAAAATGGTGGCACAGAATACCGCCTCAAGAACAGCAGCACTCGGAATCCCATATTCTGTATTATATTTTGCTGGAATCATCACAGGCGTGGCAATTGCGATCATGGCGGTGATAAACATCGTCCATGCGCTGAAAAATCCATCTGAAATATCAGAGATTGTTACGATGAGCACTTCGGATGATGATGAGATCGCTGCAGAGGCAAAAGATGGTGCAGAGAATCTTTCGGATGAAGAATATGCAAGAAGACTGAGAGAAGAGGGAGGAAAATAACATGACATTAGTAATATTTTTAGCTGCCCTGATCGGTGGTATGCTGATTGGACTTCCAATCTGCTTCGCACTTTTATTCAGTGGTGTTTGTATGATGTTATATCTGAATGGCTTTAATGCCCAGATTTTATCACAGAATTTATTTTCTGGTGCAGATTCCTTTTCCATGATGGCAGTTCCGTTTTTTATCATGGCAGGTGAATTTATGAACCGCGGCGGTATTACAAAGCGTATTGTAAATGCAGCGAATGCGATTATCGGACATGTCCGCGGCGGACTGGGCTATGTTGCAATCATGGCAATTCTCTTATTTGCAAGTATGATCGGATCAGCTGTTGCTTCCACTGCATTCCTTGGAGCGATCCTCATTCCTATGATGGTACGTGCCGGTTATAAGCGTGATACCTGTACCGGACTGATCGCAGCAGGAAATATTTTATCGCCGATCATGCCGCCGTCTGTACCAATGATTATCTTTGGCGTGCAGGCAGGTGTTTCCGTTACAAAATTATTTATGGGTGGTATTGCACCGGCTGTATATTTATCAGGTGCTTTGTGTGTATTATGGTTCTTTATTGCGAAAAAAGACAACCTCGCAAAAGCAGAGAGACAGTCTGCAAAACAGGTTGCAAAAGCATTGCTTGACGGACTTTGGGCATTGATTCTTCCGGTGTTTATTCTTGTTGGACTGCGCAGTGGTAAATTTACACCGACAGAGGCTGGAGTTATCGCAGCAGTATATGCATTAGTGATCGGACTGTTTGTATACAAAGAATTAAAAATCAGCATGCTGATGGAATGCCTTGTTTCTGCGGCAAAGTCATCTTCTGTAATCATGTTTCTTGCTGCAGCAGCAATGGTATCTTCTTGGATGATGACAGTGGCAAATGTTCCATCCATTGTTACGGGAATTTTAGCACCATTTATTGAGCATCCAGTAGCATTAATGCTAATTATCTGCCTGATCGTGCTCCTTGTTGGAACTTCCATGGATGTAACGCCTACCATTATGATCCTGACACCTGTATTACTGCCGGCAGTGAAAGCAGCAGGAATCGATGTTGCATATTTTGGAGTGGTATTTATCTTAATGACGGTTTTAGGTTTACTTACACCACCGGTAGGAACAGTATTAAATGTTGCCTGCGGCGCAGGAAAGATCAACATGGAGAGAATGGTAAAATCGATATGGTCGTTCCTTCTGGCTGAGGTAGTGATATTACTGCTTATGGTTTTGTTCCCGTCTCTTGTGACGGTTCCGATGAACTTTTTCCTCGGATAAATCAGTGATTGCGGAGTTTTGATTCAGGTTAAAACTTCGCAGTTGTTTTTGAATATAACAGATAGAAATGGAGATTAGAAAAATGGAAATGACAATGAGATGGTTCGGAAAAGATTATGATACCGTCACCTTGGAACAGATAAAACAGACACGCTATGCAACCGGGATCATTACTACATTATATAATAAAATGCCGGGAGAAGTGTGGAATCTGGATGAAATTCTTGCAATGAAAAAAGAGGTTGAGGACGCAGGCCTTCATCTGGCAGGAATTGAGAGTGTCAATGTCAGCGATGCGATCAAGACAGGCGGAGCGGGCAGAGACCATGATATCCAGGCATATATTGAGACATTAGAAAATCTCGGAAAAGCAGATATCCATATGGTTTGCTATAACTTCATGCCGGTATTTGACTGGACAAGAACAGAACTTGACCGTGTGAGAGAAGATGGTTCTACGGTAATGGCATATAATCAGGATGCAATTGATAAAATGGACCCGGAGAAAATGTTTGATGCGATCAAAGATGACATGAATGGAACAGTCATGCCGGGCTGGGAGCCGGAGCGAATGGCAAAAATCAAGGATTTATTTGCATTATATAAAGGAATCGATGAGGATCAGCTTTTTGAGAATCTGAAATATTTTCTGGAAGCAATCATGCCGGTTTGCGACAAATATGATATAAATATGGCAATTCACCCGGATGATCCGGGCTGGAGTGTGTTCGGTCTGCCGAGAATCATTTCATCACAGGAAAAATTAAAACGAATGATGGATATGGTGCCAAATAAACATAACGGTGTGACATTCTGCATGGGCTCGTATGGAACAAACTTAAATAACGACCTGATCGCAACCATTCATATGTTAAAAGGCAGAATCCATTTTGCACATATCAGAAACCTGAGATTTAACGATGGAATGAGAGACTTTGAGGAGAGCGCACATCTCAGCGAGGATGGCACATTTGATATGTATGCCATTATCAAAGCGCTTTATGAAGATGGGTTTGATGGCCCAATCCGTCCGGATCACGGAAGAATGATCTGGGGAGAAAAAGCAATGCCGGGGTATGGACTTTATGACCGTGCATTAGGCGCAGCATATCTTCGCGGACTGTGGGAAGCTGCAAAAAAGGAAGGAGAGCAGAGATGAAACTGACATTACAGGGTTTGCAGGAAAAAGAACAGTGGAAAAACGCAGGAATCGGACTTCCTTCTTATGATATTGAAAAAGTGGCAGAAGAGACAAAGAAAAACCCGGTGTGGGTACATTTTGGAGCCGGAAATATTTTCCGTATTTTTATCGGAGGGATCGCAGATACACTGATATCTTCCGGAGAGATGAAAAAAGGGATTACCTGTGTGGAAACGTTTGATTTCGATGTGGTAGATAAAATATACAGACCGTATGATAACCTCGTTTTAGCTGTGACATTAAAAGCCGACGGCTCAACGGATAAAAAGGTGCTAGGTTCTCTGGCAGAGGCAATCAAAGCGCAGTCAGAAGTGCCGGAGGAGTGGGATCGGTTAAAAGAAATCTTTTCCGATAAAAATCTCCAGATGATCTCATTTACCATCACGGAGAAAGGATATGCGTTGAAGGGAGTGGATGGAAATTATTTTCCATTTATTCAGAAAGATATTGACAACGGACCTGAAAAACCGGTGTCTGCAATGGCGGTTGTCTGCGCATTGCTGTACGAGCGTTTTCAGGCAGGAAAGGCTCCTCTTGCAGTAGTTTCCATGGATAACTGCTCTCACAATGGAGAAAAATTAAGAAATTCCATTCTGACTATGGCAAAAGAGTGGGAGAAAAAAGGATATGTAACAGGCGAGTTTGTAAATTACATTTCAGATGAAGATCAGGTGTCATTCCCATGGTCAATGATCGATAAGATCACCCCAAGACCGGCAGAATCCGTCTGCAGATCTTTGGAGGAACTTGGCATTGAGGATATTGCACCGGTCATCACTTCAAAAAATACATACATAGCGCCGTTTGTAAACGCAGAGGGACCACAGTATCTTGTGATCGAAGATCATTTTCCGAATGGCAGACCTGCATTGGAAAAGGCAGGCGTCTATATGACAGACCGGGATACTGTAAATAAAGTAGAGCGCATGAAAGTTACAACCTGCTTAAATCCACTGCATACAGCACTTGCAGTCTACGGATGCGTTTTAGGTTATACCCTGATCGCAGACGAAATGAAAGATGAGGAACTGAACAGGCTTGTCCATGAAATCGGCCCTGTAGAGGGAATGCCGGTGGTTACAGATCCGGGTATCTTATCACCGGAAGCTTTTGTGGATGAAGTTATCAATGTGCGTATTCCAAACCCGTTTATGCCTGATACGCCGCAGCGTATTGCAACAGATACCTCCCAGAAAGTGGGCATTCGCTACGGCGAAACGATCAAAGCCTATGTGGCTCAGTATGGGGATGCGAAGAAGCTAAAAGCAATTCCACTTGCAATTGCAGGATGGTGCAGATATCTGCTTGGCATCGATGATAAGGGAGAAAAGTTTGAATTATCTTCTGATCCAATGCTTGCAGAATTAACAGCTGCCTTAAAAGATGTAAAATTTGGTGAGAAAGAATCCTATACAGGACAGTTAAAGAGTATTTTATCCAATGAAAATATTTTCGGCATCGATCTTTACAAAGCCGGTATCGGAGAGAAAATTGAAGAATTATTTGTAAAAGAAATCGCAGGCCCGGGCGCAGTGCGCAAGACTTTGAAAGAAAATCTGACAGATTAAACAAATCAAAAACTAAGCCAGAGGAAAAACATGAAAATTCCTCTGGCTTAATTTTTTAAATCCCTTGACAGAATATAAGCAATCCGTTACTCTAAAAATGCGTAAAGCAAAAATCTTTTTTTATCAAATGAGTGAAATCATATATGCTGGATCGGCATGGATTCCCAATATCCACAACTATATAGCAAATGGTAAGTGAACATGAGTTTATTATTGAAAGAAAAATGCAGTACATAGTATAATAGAAGGAGAATATTATTGTTAGAAGAAAAAAGAAATAACAAACCAGATGTAGTATTGAAAAAGTATTGGGAAAACAAGGAACGGTTTTCAGATTTTTTTAATGCGGTTCTGTTTGATGGAAAAACGGTTATCAGACCGGAAGAATTAGAAGATTTAGATACGGATGAATCTTCCATATTAGAGCATAAAAATTATGCAGAAACACTGAAAGCTTCACGGGATAATATTGCAATTTGCAAGAAATCTACCAGATATGGGATTAATTTTGTGATGCTTGGGATGGAGAGTCAGGAACATATTCATTATGCAATGCCTATGAGAATAATGGGTTATGACTATGGAGCATACAAAAAGCAGTATGATAATAATGCAGTAAAGTATAAGAATGGCAAGGGATTATCTTCGGATGAATTTTTGTCTAAAATGAGAAAAACAGACAAATTTATACCAGTGATCACGGCTGTTATTTATTATGGTGAACGACCGTGGGATGGCGCAGTATCATTACATGGGATGTTAGATATTCCCAAGCAATTCAGTCGTTATGTAAATGATTATAAAATGATATTGATCGAGGCTGGAAATAATAATTTAAAGTTACATAATGTCAACAACAGAGACTTGTTCAACTTAGTGGGAATGTTGATCGATAAAAGGGAGACACCTGGAAAAAGAAAAGAGCAGGCGATTCATTATGTTAAAAAGAATCATGTCGATATAACTGTGATCAGGACAGTGACAAGTGTAATGAACAGTAAACTGGATTATCAATTATTGGAGCGGAAAGGAGAAAATGAAATGTTTACCGTATTTGAAGAGACATGGAAAGAGGGAGAACAGGCAGGAAGAGCGGAAGGAAGAGCGGAAGAAATCATTGCGGCAGGATACGAATTTGGTCTTTCGGAGAAAACCATTTTAGAACGTTTACAGAAAAAACTTGCAATAACTCCGCAGCAAGCCCGGGAATATCTTGCAACTTACACAAAAGAGACCGAGCAGCGCTGCTAAATTATAAATGCTGCGTCGTTTATTAGAAGAACTACTATAAAACCTCTGATTTTTCAAAAATTAGTTCTTTTTATAACACTTTATGTAACGCCCTGAATGTTATAGTTAGTATAACAAAAAGGATAAATATGTTTTTTTGCAGCCTTGGCAAAAGTGCAGCGAGATAAACATTAAAATGGAAGGAAGAGGTTTATACAGATGAAAAAGGAAATGATGGAAAACGCTACAGGCGTAAAATTAACCAAAAAAGCCAGCAAAAACGTGATCAGATCATTATCGGTCGGACTGGCAGCAATGATGGCATTATCTACTCCGATTGCAGCATTTGCTGAGGATGCAGATGGACAGAATAGCAGTGAAACAACACCGGAAGAGAGTACAACAACTGTAACAACACAGAAATCTGTAGCAGAACAGGTGGGAGAAGTTCAGAAAGCCGCTGAAGAAACGAGCAAAACAACAGAAGCAGCAAAGGATGCGGTAAATGCAGCAGTTGATACAACAATTGCGGATGACAGTGGCGCAGACCAGACAACAAAAGATGCAGCAGGCGTATTGGATGCTACCGCAAACGGAACATTCGAAGGCGGTACAGATGTGAATGTGGCAGAAGAAATAGTTGACAAAACAATGGATCGCATAAAAGATGCGTCAGATGCCGCAGCAGATACCGACGCAGCTCTTGATAAGGCAGATAAAAAAGCAGATGAGGCAAATACAATTGCGGATGATGCAAAGAAAGAGCAGCAGGAAGCACAAGACGCATTTGATAAAGCACAAGCCGGAATTGATTCTGCAACAGACATTGAGGAGGCGAAGAATGCTTACAATCAGGCAGCTGGTATTGTAGGCGATGCACAGAAAGCGTATGAGACTGCCAAAGCAGCTTATGACAGCAAAGTAGCCGAATACAATACAGCGTTAGACGAGCTTAAGGCGGCACAGGCAGCTTATGATACAGCAGTTGCCGAAGCAAGTACCGAGGCAGCGGCAGCCGCAGCAAATCTTGAAGCTGTCCAGAAGAAAGCACAGGAGCTTCAGAAGGCAGCAGAGGAAGCAAAAACAGCAATTCCGGAGCTTACCGATGCACAGAAAGCAGCACTTGAGATCATCGCTCTGGAAAAAGAACGTGCAGGGGATACCTCCACAAACTGGAGAAAAGAAGATGAGCTGTTCAAAGTGATCCTTAAGAATTACTACATTCCGGAACTTGCCAAGGGAGAACTTGTTGACTGCAAGTGGACCTGGAATCGGAATGATAACAAAAACTATTGTGAGGTGACTTACAAAGATGTGGCAGGTGACACACAAACCGTATATCTGAACTACAAGCTCAACGATACCCGCGATGATCTTGTTATTTTCGAGAAGGCAGAAGAAGTGGTTTCCTATGATGTGAAGGGCACAGACGGAAGCCTTGCATTCAATATCAATGCAGAGAACTTCCCGGCAGATAAGCTTCAGAATGATCAGGATACCGCAGTTTATGAGAATAACGGAGTGGTATACACAATCGTAAATATAGGTGGACAGTTCTATGTGGTCGACTCAGCTTCTAAGGACGTTGAGGTGAACGATAACTATAACAGTGAACAATATGAAACTTCCGGTGAGAAAAAGACCACCTATTCAGTGGATGAAAATGGCAAACTGGTCAAAACGGTAAAACAAAACGTTTCCGAGATTACATACACGGAAACTAAATTATCTTCTGATAAGACATATGACAATGTCGAGGCAGCAGAAAAGGATCTGGCCGATAAAAAAGCAGCATTGAAAGACGGAGATAAAGATGTCGAGACGTCCATGAGCGCAACAGCGACTGCAGATGTGACCGTAAGCCAGAAAACTACATTTACGACAACTATTGATTTATCGAAAATTGTTGTTGAAATGAAAAAAATCAATAATGATAACGATAAATACGAGAAGAAAAATGCCGAGATTGCAGCAAAGGAACTTTTTGCTAAATTCACCAACAAAGAGGCGTTAGAGAACCTGCTTGGCGGCGATTATAAGATCGAAAGTATTAATACAGATAATGCAAAAGTGAATGCTGTAGATAAGTACAAAAATACTTCCGGCAGATGGGTAGACTGGGGTGCAGATTCTGCTGCTTATAAAAACGTATTTTCAGGCACGATCGTTATTACTTATTCGCAGACAGTGACTGCAAAAGCAAACGCTGTGGAATCCAAGACAAATGCTGTAAATGCAGCAGACAATACGAATCTGGAAGCGTTAAAGGATCAGGCATATGATGCTGCAAAAGCAGATGCAGAAAAACTTCTTGGAGATGTAGTTTCCCAGAATAAGAAGATTAAAGACAACCTGAAAACTGGAGATCTGCATATTAACGGTTATGAAGGCTGGAATGGAAAACATAACTCCAACGTAGCAATCAAAATCCATTATGCCGATGACACATTCACAGAGGGAGAGAAGACAACGGATCAGGCAGTTGTTGACGAGAAGAACAGCTCCACAACCTTATCCGTTTCCTACACCGGAACTTATCAGCAGAAAAATTCCAAAGATCTTGGTGCGCAGACCGTGGAAACACAGAAATACAATCAGACTGCCAAGGCAGAGGAAAAAACAGCTTATACAAGCAACAAATATTATGATGAATATAAGAAAACAGGAGAAATCAATGAAGGAATCTGGCTCACCGGAAAAGATGATAATCGTTTCCCGGGACATGAAAGCTTAAAGAGCTTCTATGATTTCAAAGATGCAGCATTAAAAGCGGAGGCTGAAAGAGCAGAGAAAGTAGCAAAAGCGGATGCGATCATTGACGCAGCAAAGAATGCGGTGGAAAAAGTTGATAAAGCAAAAGCAGATGCGGACAGCTTAAAGGATAAGCTTACAGCACTTCTTACAAGCCAGAACTACACAGCAGATCAGGTAAAAGAGTTAGAGGGACAGATCAGCGCGGCAGAGATAAAATTAAAAGAGGCAGAGGACATGGCAAAAGACCTGACAGATAAGTTAGGAATTGCAGGAGAAACACTGGCTGATAAGATCGCAGAACTCACCCCTGCACCGGCTCCGGGCGAAGGCGGTTCCACAACGACACCGGGTGGCACAACTACCCCATCCGGCACTGAAACGACACCGGGCGGCGCAGCCACAACACCTGCAGGCACTGTAACTACAGCAGCGGCTCCGGCAAGTGCAGCCACAATTGTTACAACAGCCACAGCAGCTGCAACACCGGTTGAGATCGCAGAGACACCGGTAGCGCTTGCAGCAGCTGCAACACCGGCGGCAGCAACGAGAACAGCAGCGGTTGCAAATGCAAATGCCGCAGCTGATACAGATGCGGACGCTGACACAGATGTGACAATTGCGGACGAGGAGACACCTCTTGCAGCGAACGGAGCGCAGGAGAGCTCGACAATTGCCGATGAAGAAACTCCACTTGCAGCAGAGGCTGGCGCAGTGAAAAACATGCAGCAGGAGAAAATGTCCTGGTGGTGGTTACTCATCATTGCACTTCTTGGTGTAACCGGCGAGGAAATGTACCGCAGAAATAAAAAGAAAAAAGCAGAAGCAGCTCAGAAAGATGAGAAATAAATTTTAACAGTAAGGCGCATCCAAAAGGTGCGCCTTTTCTAAAACATCCATTGCAAAAAAATAAAATACGGAGTATTC
>CECA01058541.1_pt1 | contig 12184 bp, 10 predicted proteins | sample 557351 | NCBI WGS metagenome assembly CECA01 (sample SAMEA3182051, study PRJEB8094) | gut metagenome | biome: human; feature: gut; material: Stool; isolation source: human stools | place: Canada | collected 2012-03-07 | reverse complement strand
GGGATCTGCGGCAGGAGCGTCTCGAGCCGGAGGGACTCCGCAGCGGCGTCCTCCGGGCCGGAGATGAGCTGTGCCGGGGTAATATTGAGGCCTTTGGCGATCTCTTCAATGGAATCCGACCGCAGGCAGTTTTCTCCTTTCAGATAGCCCTGAAATGTCGAGCGCGGAATGCCGAGCTCTTTGGAAAATTCCAGCTTGCTTTTCTTCTCCGCTTCCATCCTGTGCCGCAGTGTGGCTGCAATGTTTTTCTCTATCTGCACAAAGCCACCTCCCTCAATAAAAAGATAAGAACGTGGGTGCAGCTGGTAAATGCCAGCTTACCGGCAAAACGTCCGGCTTTTCGGCAGCTGCCTGGAATGAATATGGACTGATTGCCGAAAAGCTACTGCTTGAAGCAGGAAATTTCAAGTAAACGGCTTGCTTTTTGGCTTGGACCGGGCGTATAATTGACTTGAAAGTTGATAACAATAAGCACTAAGTTTTAAGTAAGTGGAGGGCCGCCATATGAACCCAATCATCCGAAGGGACCATTACCTGCAAAAGCTGATCGACCGGAAAGAAAACGGATTGATAAAAGTCATCACCGGCATCCGGCGCTGCGGCAAGAGCTTTCTTCTGTTTGACCTGTTTTATGATCATCTGATCGAAAGCGGCGTCAGAGAGGAGCAGATCATCCCAATCGCGCTGGACGATGACATGTTCACGAAGTATCGCGACCCGGATGAGCTGTCCAGATTTATTCGTTCTAAAATCGTCTCAAAAGAAATGTATTATATCCTCATCGACGAGGTGCAGTATGCCATTGCAAAGGATGAGCTGAAGGATCCGGAGTCCATCCGGCTGTACAACGTGCTCAATGGCCTCATGCGGCTTCGCAACGTGGATATCTATGTGACCGGCAGCAACTCGAAAATGCTGACAAAGGATGTTCTGACCGTTTTCCGCGGCCGCGGCGATGAGGTCCGCGTTTATCCAGTCTCGTTCCGGGAGTATTATGCCGCCGTTGGCGGAGACAAGGCGGAGGCATATGAAGAGTATGCCCTGTATGGCGGGATGCCGCTGGTCTTGTCCAGAAAAACGGATGCAGACAAGATGGCCTACCTGCAGAGCCTGTTTACGGAGGTCTACTTCAAGGATATCACCGAACGTTATGACATTACCCTTCCGGACGTGCTCGCAGAGCTGACGGACGATCTGTGCTCGTCGGTCGGCTCCCTTACCAATGCCAGCAAGATCGCCAATACGTTGGGGACGGTAAAGAATATCTCCGTTTCCAGCACGACCATTTCCAACTATCTGAACTATCTGATGGAATCCTTCCTGTTCAGCAACGCAAAACGCTATGATGTCAAGGGAAAGAAATACTTTGAATACCCGTCGAAGTACTACTGCACCGACATCGGCCTGCGCAACGCCCGGCTGAACTTCCGGCAGCAGGAGGAAACGCACATCATGGAAAATATCATCTACAACGAGCTGCTGCGCCGGGATTATTCAGTAGATGTCGGCGTGGTGGAGATCTCGGAGACGGTGGAAAAGAAACAATCCAGAAAACAGTGCGAGATCGATTTTGTTGTCAATCGGGGCGCAAAGAAATACTATATCCAGTCGGCCCTGAACGTGAGCGACCCGTCCAAAATGGAGACAGAGCTTCGGCCTCTGAAAAACACGAGAGATTTTTTCAAAAAGATCATCATCAGCAAGTCTTCCATGAAGCCCTGGATAGACGACGACGGCATTTTGCATCTGGGCCTGTATGAATTTCTTCTGAATGAAGCTGCGCTGGACCTGTGACGTTTACACGGTCGCGGCTTCCTGGTCGAGGAAGTCGTGGATGACGTCGAACAGGTGGACGGGGTCGAGCTGCTGGGTGGTGCAGAGCTTCGCCAGACGCTCGACGGCGGCGCGGTCGTCGGAAAAGGGAGAGATGACCGCAAGCGTCGTCCAGCAGCCGCTTTGCCGCTGCTGGCCAAGAAGCCCGTAGGAGCAGCGCATGCGCGCCGGCTGCCAGGTCTCCTGCAGAAAATATCGGTAAGTGCCCTCTGGAGCATCCTGCTCGGAGGCGTGCGCATCGATGCACATCAGCTCCTGCGAGACGCGGAAGGCGGTCTGCAAAAGCGCGATCGCGTCCTTCGCCAGCCGCTGCGCCTGCGGGTGCAGCGCCGGGATCTGCGGCAGGAGCGTCTCGAGCCGGAGGGACTCCGCAGCGGCGTCCTCCGGGCCGGAGATGAGCTGTGCCGGGGTGATATTGAGGCCTTTGGCGATCTCTTCAATGGAATCCGACCGCAGGCAGTTTTCTCCTTTCAGATAGCCCTGAAATGTCGAGCGCGGAATGCCGAGCTCTTTGGAAAATTCCAGCTTGCTTTTCTTCTCCGCTTCCATCCTGTGCCGCAGTGTGGCTGCAATGTTTTTCTCTATCTGCACAAAGCCACCTCCCTCAATAAAAAGATAAGAACGTGGGTGCAGCTGGTAAATGCCAGCTTACCGGCAAACAGACCAGCTTTTCGTCACATGCGTCGCGGGCAGGAAAAATTATGTATCTACCATTATAAACGGCGGGGAAATCGGAGTCAATCGGAAAAGGAAACAGGGCGATCTCCGTGGACGGAGATCGCCCTGTTTTAGTCTGGATCTAAAGTTATTTGGCAGCGATGCGCCAGCCTTCAGCCTGCTCGCGGATGGCGGTGAAGCGCCGGTACAGGCCGTCCTGCTGCACGAGCTCGGCGTGCGTGCCGTGCTCGGCGATCCGGCCGTCTGCCACGACGAGGATCTGGTCGGCGTTCTGGATGGTCGCGAGGCGGTGGGCGATGGTGATGATCGTCTTGCCGCGCGTCAGCTCGGAGATGGCCTGCTGGATGAGGTGCTCGTTCTCCGGGTCGATGCTCGCGGTGGCCTCGTCGAGAATGATGATGGGCGCGTTTTTGAGAATGGCGCGGGCGATGGAGATGCGCTGCTTTTCGCCACCGGAGAGCGTGCCGCCGCCCTCGCCGACGACGGTGTCATAGCCGTCCGGCAGCGCCATAATGAAGTCATGGCAGCGGGCCTTCTTTGCCGCTTTGATCATCTCCTCCTCCGTGGCGTCCGGCTTGCCGAAGAGGATGTTCGCGCGGATGGTATCGTGGAACAGATACACGTTCTGGAACACCATGGAGATGTTGGAAAGCAGACTGTCGCAGGTGAACTCGCGCAGATCGTGCCCGCCGACGCGGATCGCGCCGCGCTGCGGGTCATAGAACCGCGCGAGCAGGCTGCAGATCGTGGTCTTGCCGGAGCCGGAGGGGCCGACGATGGCCGTCGAGGTCTTCTCGGGGATCGAGAAGCTGACGTCCTGCAGCACCTGCCGGGAATCATAGCCGAAATCGACGTGATCGAAGGTGATGTCGTAGTGGCTCAGCCGGATGTCCTTGCCGTCGGCGTCGATGAGATTTTCGCCGCGCAGGGCGCCCAGCTGGTCCATGGCGTCGTCGATGACGCCGAGGGTGTGGGCGCTGTCGCTGATGGGCTCGAGGCTGGCGAAGATGCTGAACGAGAAGAAGATGAACATCAGCGCCATGGAGAACGTCGTCTGCCCGTGCAGACATTCGAGCGCCGCGGCCAGCGCGAGGGCGACCGAGCCGCACTTGAGCGCGAGCAGGTGCAGCGCGTTGCCGGGCAAATAGCCCCATTCGATCTTCAGGTGGATGCGCTTGCTCTTTTTGACGGCGTCCGTGACCGACTGCATGGCCGCGCCGCTCTTGCCGAACGATTTGACGACCGCGAGCCCGCGGGCGTATTCCAGGACCGCGCCGGTCATCTCCCGGTTGGCCTCGGCCTCGACCGGGGCGTTGACGCGGCTGTAGTGCGAGATGATCAGCATGCAGCCGAACGAGACGGCCGCCGCGGCCAGCGCGATGAGCGCCGTGACCGGGCTGCAGACGGCGAGCGCCAGGAAGATCACGAGGAAGTTCAGATATCCGCCCACAAAGTTGTCGATCATGCGGATGCCCATGCCCTCGAGCGTGGACAGGCCCGTGGTGATGGAGTTCAGGATGTTGCCGGTGCTGACACTCTGGAAATAGCCCAGCGACACACGCTTGAGCGCGTCGCCGATGGCCAGCCGGTCACGCGCGGTGAGCTGATAGCCGATCGGCTCCTGCAGCCGGGCGCGGAAATAGTCGAACAGGAAGCGGAAGAACACCAGAATGACCTGGATCACGATGCACTTCCAGATCCACGCGGTGTCGAACGCCGGTCCGCCCGCCTGCGCGTCGATCAGCAGCCCGACCGTATAGGCGGCCAGCGCCAGCGGCATGGCCGCGAAGATGTGCGAGAAGAACGTCATGACGAAGCCCGCGTAGAGCCGCCCTTTGCATTCGCCGCACCAGTCGATGATCCGTTTTACCGTTTTGAACATGGTCTTACGCCTCCTTTGCCGCGGACGATACCGCCCAGTTCTTCGCGCCGGTGTGCGCCTGCCACATGCTCTTGTAGAGGGGGCAATTCTCCAGCAGCTGCTCCTGCGTGCCTTCGGCGGCGATCCGGCCGTTCTGGAGCACGACGATGTTGTCCGCGTTTTTGATCGTGGACAGCCGGTGCGCGATGACGAGCAGGGTCTTGCCCTTCGTCAGCGCGGCGATGCTGCGCTGGATCTTGTCCTCGTTTTCGGGGTCGGTGAAGGCGGTGGCCTCGTCGAGGATGACGATGGGCGCGTTTTTGAGCATCATGCGCGCGATGGCGATGCGCTGCTTTTCGCCGCCGGACAGGCGCTTGCCCGCCTCGCCGGCCGGGGTGTCGTAGCCCAGCGGCAGCTTGGAGATGAACGCCTCGCACTGCGCGGCGCGGGCCGCGGCCCTGACCTCCTCGTCGGTCGCCTGCGGGTTGCCGAGGCGGATGTTTTCCAGCAGCGAGCAGCGGAAGAGGAAGTTATCCTGCGTGACGAAGCTGACGTACTCCGAGAGCTGCAAGAGGGGCAGGTCCCTGACGTTGACGCCGCCGATGGTGATCGCGCCGTCCGTCACGTCCCAGAAGCGGGCGATGAGCTTGGCGACGGTCGATTTGCCGCCGCCGGACGGGCCGACCAGCGCGGTGAAGCTGCCCTCCGGGAGCTTCAGGTTCACGCCGTGCAGCACCTCGTCCTTATCGTCCCCCGTATAGGAGAAGCGGACGTTTTTCAGTTCTACGTCCATGTGCGAAACCTCGGCGCGTGCCGCGGGCTCCGGCAGCTCTGGCATTTCGAGGTATTCCTCCAGCCCCTCGACGGTGAACTTCACCTGCCGCATGTTTTCCGAGAAGACCTCGAGCCTGGCGAGCGAGCCCACCATGGAGATCGACAGCATCACGGCCAGCGCCGCCTGCGGCGCGGTGATCCGCCCGCTGTTCGCCAGCGCCAGCGCGACCGGCAGTGTGCCGATGAGCGTCGAGGGGAAAAGCGCGAAGCTCAGCTTCATCGTGGCGAACGTCGAGGTCAGCCACTTGACGACGAAGGTGCGGAAATCCGTGATGGCCGCGGCGTATTTTTCGTAGCTCACGCCCGCGCGGCCGAAGGCCTTGATGACCTCGATGCCCTCGATGTACTCGACGATGGTGCTGTTCATATAGTTGGAGGACTGGTCGAACTTCTCAAAGTTCTTGCCGCTGATCTTGAAGGTCAGGCCCATGCAGATGAACGACAGCGGGAACGTCATGAGCGACGCGAGCGCCAGCCGCCAGTCGATGCACAGAAGGGCGATGATGCTGACGATGGGCAGCACGACGTGGCCCGCGCCCTCCGGGATCATGTGGGCCAGCGGCGGCTCGAGATTTTCGATCTTGTCGACCATCATGCTCTTGATCTCGCCGATGGTGTGGTTCTCCACATTGCCGAGCGGCGCGTGCAGGAATCGGTCGGCCAGCCGCAGCCGCAGCGCCTCGAGGATCGTATAGGCCATGGCGTGCGACGTGCCGGTAGACAGGCTGAACAGCAGGATCTTTCCCGCCCAGGCCGCCAGCGCCAGCAGGCACCACCGGACGATGGCACTTGCCGTCGCCATCCCGGCCACGAACAGGCAGATGAGCCTGTACATGCAGAAAAACGGCGCGAGCCCCAGCGTCACGCTGGCTACCGACAGCACGACGGACAGGATCAGCCGCCGCTTTTCTCCCTCCGCGTAGGCAAACAGCGCCTGCATCCAGCTTTTCTTCTTTGTTTCCATGCAGATACCTCTTTTCGTTTGGGTGTATATCGGCGGTTAGACATATCTAACTGCCGGGTAAAAAATTACAGAGCATCACTGCCCCATAATTTTCAGCCATCCGGCCGTGTAAAAATCGCCCAGCTCCTCCACGTACCGCTGCGCGTCTGCCAGCGGCATGTCGTGCAGGATGACCTCGCAGTAGGCGTTCATCATCCCGGTGACGAGCATATGCTCCAGCCGCGGGTCGATCTGCGGCACGGCGCTGCCGAGCGAGCGCAGGACCTCGCAGTAGCGCTTGGTCGCCGCGACCTCCATCGCCACCAGCTCGTCGATCAGCCCGGCGTAGGGCGTGCCCTCCGCGCCCTGCAGGATCAGGCGGAAGACCGGGCGGCGCGCGTCCATATAGACCAGCAGCTCCTGCATGCAGGTCTTGCCGACCTGGCCCATCTGCGTGACCTGCTCCTCCGGCCGCAGCGCCTCAAAGCCGAAGACCGCCGTACGGTAGGTCTCCAGCACGTGGCGGTACGGCTCGTCTACCAGCGCGGCGAACAGAGCCTCTTTGCTGTCATAATAGCCGTAGAACGCGCCGGTCGTGACCCCGGCGGTCTTGCCGATGTTCCGCAGCGATGCGGCCTGATAGCCCTTGGCCAGAAATTCATCTCTGGCGGCGGCGTGGATGCGGTCGAGCGTGGAGCTGATGGGCTGCGGCATGCGGACACCTCCTTATAACAGCGTTATATCACGGTGTTATATTATAATCCCGCCGCGCTTTTTGTCAAGCCCGGTTTTTGCTTGCATATCCCGGAAGAATGTGCTAGACTGTGGCCAAAGCCATACAGGCCGCCGGGAGCGGCATTTTTATGGCACTACGGTTAGATATGACTAACCGAAACGGAGGCGATCCGATGCTGTTTGAGACCTATGGAGACCGCAAAAACCCCGCGGTCCTCTTTTTCCACGCCATGGGCGTCACGGGCGCGAGCAGCAGCCCGGTGGCAGAGCGGCTGCAGGACCAATATTTCTGCATCCTGCCCACGTCCACGGTCTACTGCCCCGGCCAGCGATACCGCAGCAAGGCAGACGAGGTGCGGCAGGTGGAAGACTTTCTGCGCGCGCAGGGCGTGGAGCGTCTGGCCCTTGTCGTGGCCTCCTCCATCGGGGCGGACCTCGCCCTGGCCTTTGTGACGCGGACGAAGCTGGAGGTCGGGCACGTGTTCTTTGACGGCGGCCAGTTCGCAAGGATCGGCAGGGCCACGCGGCGGATCATGACGCCGTTTCTGTACCTTGCCATCTGGAGCCTCTACTGGTCAAACGGCCGGACGCTGAAGAAGATCCTGTGGTGCGACGACGAGACCATCCGGCCGTATTTTATCGCGGCCGGCCGCCAGCTGCGCTATGGGAACCTGCGCCGTCAGATGGCGGACAGTCTGGAGGACAAGCCCTTCCCGCCGCTGCCGCCGGAAGTGGAGCGGCATACGTATGTTTCCTTCGGCAGTGCCGAGGAACATTATAAATACCGTGCCGCGGTCATGGAGGCCTATCCGCATGCCCGCTTCCCGGTCTTTGGCGGGTTTGAGCATATGCAGTATCAGATCCGCGATCCGGCGGGCTTCGCGCAGCTGCTGCGCTGCGTCATGGAGCAGGACCGGCTGCCGGAGCTGCCGTTTTTACAGATGACAAAGGAGGAACCGCCCCATGCCGTATAAGATCGAAAAAAACACCGTGCAGGAGACGCTGGTCATCCCGGTCTACGCGCGCAAAATGTGCTCGGAGCTCTATCCGGACCTGTACCGCGACGAGAACGCCGCCCGGATCCTCGGGCAGATCGACTATGACTTTTCCGTGCTCGAGAAAAAGTCCCGCAGCCTGATGCAGCGCTTCGGCTTTCTGGAGGCCGCCATGCGCCAGAACGACCTGGCCTGGGAGGTGCGCGACTATCTCCGCACGCATCCGCGGGCCGCGGTCGTCAATCTCGGCTGCGGGCTCGACGATACCGGCCGCCGCTGCGACAACGGCAGCTGCCGCATCTACAATCTGGACCTGCCCGGCGTCATCGCCGTGCGCGATGCCCTGCTGCCCGCCGGCGAGCGGGAGGAGAATATCCCCTGCGACCTGAATGATCCCGCGTGGTTTGACCGCATCGACGCTTCCGGCGGCGCAGTCTTCTTTGCCGCGGGCGTGTTCTATTATTTTCTGCGCGAGCAGGTCCAGTCGCTCGTGCAGGCGATGGCGGCGGCCTTCCCGGGTGCGCGGCTGGTCTTTGACGCGGCCAACGAGAAGGCGGTCCGCCTGATGCTCAAGACGTGGATCAAGGACGCGCAGATCCGGGACGTCGGGGCCTATTTCGCCGTCGCGGACGCGGCGCGGGAGCTTTCCGGCTGGGCGCCGGGGCTGCGGGTCTCGAGCCGGGGCTATATGCTCGGCTACCACGACCTCAAGGATCCGTCGGTCTTCGGCTTTTTCCGCTTCCTCGCGCGCGTGGGCGACAATCGGATGCGCATGCAGATCGTCCGGCTGGAATTCGGCGAGCAATAAAAAGAAAAACGGTGCAGCCCGCCCGGGCTGCACCGTTTTTTCTTTATTCGTCCAGAAGATCGAGGATATCGTCGAGCGCGTCCTCCAGCGCCTCGTGGCGCGCGGCCCAGCGCTCGTACTGCGCGCTCATCATGTCCGCGGGCTCGCGCGCGTCGAGGTCCGCGATTCTCTCCCGCAGCTCCTGCGCCTGCGCCAGCAGTGCTTCGCGGGAGAGCGTCTGCGGGTCTTCTTCCTCCGGCATGGCCGGGAAGGGGATCGGGTCTGTCATCGCATCTTCATCCTTTCTGTGCTTCGATCACGGCCTCGGCCGTCAGAATGCCGTCCAGCGCGGCGGAGGTGATGCCCCCCGCATAGCCCGCGCCCTCGCCGCAGGGGTAGAGCCCCCGCAGCTGCGACTGCCGGGTCTCGTCGCGGAGGATGCGCACGGGCGAGGAGCTGCGCGTCTCCGGCGCGGTCAGGACGGCGTCGGGCGCGGCAAAGCCGTGCAGCTTCCGGTCCAGCTCCGGCAGTGCCTGCTCCAGAACGGAGGTGATCCGCTCCGGCAGGACGGTATGCAGCTCGCAGAGCGTCACGCCGGGGCGGTACGTCGGCTGCACACCGCCGAGCGTCTGCGACGGCCGCCTGGCCAGAAAATCGCCGACGAGCTGCGCCGGGGCGCGGTAATTGCTCCCGCCCGCGCGGAAGGCCGTCTGCTCCAGCTGCCGCTGCCAGTACATGCCGCCAAGCGGCGATCGGTCCGGGAAATCCGCCGGGTTCAGCGTCACGAGCAAAGCTGCGTTCGCGTTTTCGCCGTCACGCGCGTGGTCGGACATGCCGTTCGTCACCACGCCGCCTTCCTCCGAGGCCGCCGCGACGACGTACCCGCCCGGGCACATGCAGAACGTATAGGCCGAGGATCCGTCCGGCAGCCGCACGTTCAGCTTGTAATCCGCCGCGCCGAGCCCCGGCGCGTCTGCGAACGGGCCGTATTGGCTCTCATTCACCAGCCGCTGCGGATGCTCGATGCGCACGCCCATGGAAAACGGCTTCGGCTCCATCGGCACGCCCTGCGCGTGCAGCGCCTCAAAGGTGTCGCGGGCGCTGTGCCCGATGGCGAGCAGCACGCAGGAGGCGGGGATGACGGCCTCTTCGCCGCCCTGCGCCGCGCGCACGCCGGTCACGCGGCCATCCTCGGTCACGAGTCCCGTGACCTTCACGCCGAAGCGGACCTCGCCGCCGTAGTGGATGATCGTCTCGCGCAGATTCTGCACGACCGTCACCAGCTCGTCCGTGCCGATGTGCGGCTTGGCGTCGTAGAGGATATCGGCGCTCGCGCCCGCCCCGGCAAACTGCTCGAGGATCCAGCCGATGCGCTCGTTTTTGACGCCGGTGTTCAGCTTCCCGTCGGAGAACGTCCCCGCGCCGCCCTCGCCGAACTGCACGTTGCACTCCGGGTCGAGCGTCCCGGTCTTCCAGAATTCCAGCACGGCCGCGTGCCGCGCCTTGGCATCCTGCCCGCGCTCGAGCACGAGCGGGCGCAGCCCCGCCATGCTGAGCACCAGCGCGGCGAACATCCCCGCCGGGCCGAACCCGACGATCACGGGCCTCTGCGCCGGGATGGACCGCGGCTGCGGAACGTGATAGACCGGGTCCTGCGCGAGGGAAGCCCTGGCGCAGTGGGCCATCTTGAGGATCTTGTCCTCCCGGCCCTTGACCGCCACATCGACGGTATAGATGATGCGCACGTCGTTTTTCTTCCGTGCGTCGACGGACCGCCGCTTCAGATCCAGCTGCTTGATCTCATTCGGGGAGATGCGCAGCTGCCGCGCCGCGGCCTGGACGAGCCGGGCCATATCGCCGTCCGGCGGCAGAGAGATATCACGGATGCGGATCATCGGGTTTCCTCCTGTTTTCCAAGCATACCGGCCACATAGCCGGACGACCACGCCCACTGCAGGTTGTACCCGCCGCAGTCGCCGTCGATATCTAGCACCTCGCCGCACGCGAACACGCCCGGCGCGAGCCGGCTTTCCAGCGTGTCGGCACGGAACTCCGCGGTCCGGACGCCGCCCGCCGTCACCTGCGCGCTCTCAAATCCGGAGACGCCGGTGACCGGCAGGGCAAAATTCTTGATCTTCTTCGCCAGCGCGGCCAGCGCTTCGTCCGGGATCCCGGCCAGCGGCTGCTGCCCGAGCCCGCAGGCGCGGCAGAGCGTCTTTCCCAGCCGCGGATGGAGCATCCCGGCAAGCGCGTCCTCGGCCGGCAGCTGCGGGAGGGCGGCTTTCCGCGCGGCGAGCAGCGCCAGGACCTGCGGCTCGGGGTAGGCTCGCAGCAGATCGAGCAGCAGCTCCGCCTCCTGCGCCTGTCCCGCCTGCCGCGAGAGGGTGAACGCAGCCGGACCGGAGACGCCCGTCTCCGTAAACTGCGCTTCGCCCGCGTCCTCCTGCACGGTCCTGCCGCCCGCGCGCAGGCGGATATGGCAGTCGGCCCGCACGCCCTTGAGCCCGCGGATGGGGGCCGGGTCCGTGCGGATCTGCGTGAGGCTGGGGTGCAGCGGCGTGCGGCTGTGGCCGAGCTGGCCGAGCAGGTCATAGCCTGCCATCGTCCCGCCCAGCGCCTTGCCCGCGCAGCCGCCGCAGGCGATGATGAGCCTGTCGGCAAAATATCCTGCGCCGTCCGCGGCGGTCAGCTGGTAGCCGCGGGCCTTTTTCCGGACGCTCTGCGCGTCAAAGCCGCAGACCGTCTGCACGCCCGCCTGCTCCGCAGCGAAGCGCAGCACGTCGAGCACGCTGTTGGCCTGGTCGGACAGGGGATAGACCCGGCCGGAGTCCTCTGCCACGGTCAGAAGCCCGAGCCCGCGGAAAAATTCCAGCGTGTCCTGCACGCCGAAGCGCGTCAGGGCGGCCTGGGCAAAGGCGGGGTCCTGCCCGTGGTAGCGGGCGGGGGAGAGCTGCAGGTTGGTCAGGTTGCACCGGCCGTTGCCGGTGGCGAGCAGCTTGCGGCCGACGCGGGACTGCCGCTCAAGAATGGTGACGGTATTCCGCGCGTCCCGCGCGGCCGAAAGCGCCGCCATCAGCCCGCTGGCGCCGCCGCCAAGAATGATCACTTTCATATATGGTCCTCTTTCCAAGAAGTCTTCTGTCCAAAGGGCTCCCCTCCCAGGGGAGCTGGCTCGGCGCAGCCGAGACTGAGAGGTTGTTGCAAATTTGCCATGAAACCCAAACCGCAAATTCAGTTTGCGGTTTGGAAAGGAAGAAACGAGCACAGAGGATAAGAAGCCTTGCCTGCAAGGATTCGTTCCGTCGTGGTCATTTCTGACGCGCCTCCGGCGGCCCCTTCTTTTCCGTCTTGCCGGAAAAGAAGGGGGAGAAAAGGGGCGCTTGGTTACGTTTGGTGCGTTCTGACTCTGAATTCAGGCGAGAACCTATCTTTTAAGCGTCGTTCCACTCGATGGTCACCTCTCGTATGTTTGACTACGCGCCGCCTGATACGGGGGTATCGAATTTGCAACTAGTTGC
>CECA01034391.1_pt1 | contig 12463 bp, 17 predicted proteins | sample 557351 | NCBI WGS metagenome assembly CECA01 (sample SAMEA3182051, study PRJEB8094) | gut metagenome | biome: human; feature: gut; material: Stool; isolation source: human stools | place: Canada | collected 2012-03-07 | reverse complement strand
TACATAGCCAAACGCTATTCAGCCGAGCGTTTGGCTTATTTTTATGGAAAGGAAGGATGAACGCTATGATTGCAAATCTGACAAGAGGAGCGAAGACCGCTTCTCTCCACCTGCCCGCGGATAGATTTCAGATCGCCGGCGTCCTGTCATACCTCGGTGTCGACAGGCTCGACGATTACGAACTCCTCTGCGAAGGTCAGGATTCCTCGGGAATCATGGTTTCGCTTGAACCGACCGGAATAGCGGAACGGAACATCGCAGAGCTTTGCCGAAACGAGAAAATCTCCCTCGGAAGACTCAATTCGGGCTTTCGCAGTCTCTTCAAACTGCCGTATGAACAGCAACTCGGTGTCATGGATCGGATCGCAAGTCAAAAGCCGGAGCATTTCGATGACTTTCGCAAAACCATCGATGCCGCTACCGTTCCCTCGGTCAGACAGGAATACTATTTTCCGCTTACCGTGAACCTGTACACAGCGAACCGCTGGGGCGATTACGACGATGATCCCGAAGAATATGACGGTCGCTTTGCTGCCCGCTATGAAGATAAAATCCGTCAGGCACTCCGGGTTTACAACCGGGATGACGGCGAGGATATGGCGGCATATTTTCACGGCAACAACACTGTCGTGGCAAAGCTCCGTTCCGCTACCTGGGATTTCAAAAGGCAAGGCGATGAGCTGTACGGTTGCGTTACTGTGGAAACGGCAGGTCAGCTGACGGCAGAACAGGAAGCAGATCTGAAAGACTGGATCACGGGACAGAATTCTGACGGTTTGGGCGAAGGCTTTGAGCAGCAGGAGATCAATATCGATAGCTATAGCAGCTCAGGCAGAATCTGTGTGAGCTTCTGGCACTCGGGCGACGACTACTTTGTAGACAATGAAGACGAGTTTGCCGAAAGGCTGGAACAGGGCTTCAACTTGGGAGGTATGTGAAGAACATGACCTCCCTTTTTTCATCCTCTGAGGATGCTCGGAGGTGAATCAGACAGACAACCGATATACACTTCTGTACGGGCTGACATTATTCGAACCCGATGACAGAACCCCACTATGCAGCGTCGAGGAAGTGGCTGACTTTCTTCTGACACACGACGGCGGGATCATCACGGAACCGGACGGCGCGGAGCTTCTGGAAGTGGAAGACCGGGAGTTCGTATCCTGCACCGACTCCGAATACAGGGACGAGCTGATGCGGGAGCTACGCAAAAGCGAAGGCTTTGAAGATCGGTTCGGATACCGCTTTCCCGCCCGAACAAACAAGAAACGAAAAGGAAGGTAACAAATGCAGGATTTTGACAGACTGAACAGAATCGCAAAGCGTTTGCAGGAACGCTACCCCAGGGGCACACGGATCGTGCTTTTGAGTATGGGAAATGATCCGAACCCGATTCTCCCCGGCACAAGAGGAACGGTGAATGTCGTTGATGACATTGCAACCGTTCACTGCACCTTCGACAACGGTCGGACGCTCGGCATCGCCTATGGCGAGGACAGCTTCCGCGCCCTGACTGCCGAAGAACTTGCCGAGGAATCGGAATGTGAGGATCAGGAACAGGTCGGAGGAATGCACCTCTGACGCAAATCAGATATTTGGATATGTTCGCCGGAATCGGAGGCTTCAGATCGGGGCTTTCGCATTACGGCGATTTTTTTGTACCCGTAGGCTATTGCGAAATCGATCCGTATGCAAAGAGAGCCTACGAAGCTATTTACGAACCGAAAGGAGAGATTTATTTTGAAGACGCAAGAGGAATCATCCCCGAAAACCTGCCGGATATCGACCTTATTTGCGGGGTGATTTCAGAGTTCGGCGAGCCGAACTCGGTCAGAGTTTTTCAATCGCTGGAAAGCGAGGGGGCTTTGAAGATGCCCGAGGAACGTTGTTCTTTGAAATCGCTCGGATTGCCCGCGTTAAAAGACCTCACTTTCTGCTCCTTGAAAACGTTCCCGGACTCCTTTCGCATGACGGGTGCCGGACGTTTGCGACCATCCTCGGTACGCTGGATGAACTGGGGTATCATGTCGCATGGCAGGTGCATAACAGCGCAAATGCGCCGCAAATTTCGGAGTTCCCCAATTCCGAAAAAGAGTGCTGCTTGTCGGATATCTTGGAGAAGAATCCGGAGGAGAAATACTATCTTTCACGGAAGCAAACCCAAAAACTATTGTCAAAAGGTTTGGCGGGCGTCAGGGTGATCGGGTTTACGCCGGAAACGGACTGAGCTGTACGCTCACAAGCAGTGCCGGAGGCTTTGGCGGAAACACGGGGCTGTACTTCATGGATATGAATACGGAACCGAAGATCACGGAGCTTGCACGCTGTATTACGGCAAGACAGGATTCCGGCATCAGCAATCATCGCGGTGAACATTCCGGTGTTCTGGAACTGACAGACGGCCCGCGAGCTTTCCTGACTCCCGACCGTGAGAAAATCCGACAGCGAGGCAGACGCATGAAGGAACCTGACGAACCGATGTTTACGCTGACCGCACAGGACAGGCACGGCATCTATTATCACGGACGCATCCGCAAGCTGACTCCGCATGAATGCTGGCGACTGCAAGGCTTTACCGATGAGCAGTTTTTCAGAGCAAAGAACGGTGCAAAACTCTCGGATGCAAGGCTCTACAAAATGGCGGGAAACGCAGTCAGTGTTCCCGTTATCCGCGAAGTCGGCGGTATCATCAAACGCGTATGCGAAAATCAGGAAAAGGAGTGTGAGGGTTATACCGAATCATGTGACAAATAAGCTGTTGTTCCACCCTTGTACGGAACAACGCTTTAACGAAATCCTTGCGGATCTGCAGAAAGAAGGAGCAGAACCCGGCTCTATTGATCTTGGTAGGATGATTCCCGAGCCGGAAGGACTCTTCATGGGTGATCTCGGCGTTGAGGAAATGAAAAAGTACAAAGATAACAACTGGTACGACTGGCGTATCAAGCACTGGAATACGAAGTGGAATGCCTACGGTTTTGAACCGCCCGCATTTTCGGGTGATACCGGCACGATGACATTCCGCACAGCGAACTGCTCACCGTTCCCGGTGATCTTCAAGATGTCCCAAAAGTACCCCGATGTTGAAATTGATCTGCGCTATGCCGATGAAGATATCGGCTACAATGTGGGAGAGATCACGGTCTGTGCCGGTGAACTGATCGATGACAACTCTCCGCAGTACGGATCTGCCACAGCACAGGAGCTTGCGGCGGATATTCTCGGACTGAACCTGGATTTTGATCTGAACACAGGCTCGGGATATGTGGTATCCCTTCTCGGCAATTACTACGAATACTGCGAGGATGTGCGGATCTCGCAAGCCTTTCAGTGTGATGTATCCCTCGGATGTCCGGTTGTGCTTTGTTATGACGAAGACCACGGCAAGGTGTGGCTTGAAAGAAGTCCGATCTTCGGAGAGAACGAAGAAAAACTCGATGAGGTGGAAAACAGCATCCGCGAATGGGGCGTTCACTCCTGCCGTTCTTTAGACGAGTTCAATCAGTACATGCGATGTCTTGACCCCGATGCCGGGTTTACGGAACAGTATCCCGAAAGCGGAGATATGTCGCTGTGCTGACGTTTATCATCGGGCTGCTCGTCGGCGGTCTTGTCGGCGTATTTACCATGTGCCTGTTTCAGATCAACAAATCAAGAGGTCGTTTTGCAAAGAAAAGGCGAAACGGCCTTTTTCTTTTGCACCGCGGTCTCAGAAAGGAACCGAATGAACAGTTTTATGTCATGGGTAGGCGGTAAAAAAGCCTTGCGTGAAGCCATTGTTGCAAGACTCTGCTGCTCGTGCGACAGGTATGTCGAAGTGTTCGGCGGCGGCGGATGGGTGCTGTTTCACAAGCTGCCCGGCAAATTTGAGGTCTACAACGATTTCAACCCGAACCTCGCCAACCTCTATCGGTGTGTGCGGGATCATCCCGAAGAACTTTGCGAAGAACTGCGGTATGCCGTCGAATTCCTACACGGATGCACAGGGCAAGGACAAGGACATCACCCATGACTTCGTATATCAGCAACCAATCCGGTTCGACATGGCATTCGCGGCAGCCTTTATAGTTGCCCGTTAAATCATGGTCACGATACTTGGCATCAAGCTTCTCGCCATTGGCAAGCTTTTCGATCACCTCAAAAAGTTTATCGGTATCCTTGCCTTGTTTTTGAGCAAGCTTCAAATCTTTTTTGAATTGATTTGTAAATCTGACCTCGTATCTCATAGACCAAGTGCCGCCTTCAGGTCGTTCATGTTGGTATAGCCGGAAGCGGTTTTGTCATAAGCGAGTTTTCTGCCTTCCTCAATCGCAGCGGCAGTCACATCATTGGGAACATTCAGCTTTAACTCAAACGGAATCCCGTTCTCACGGATTGTCTGTCTCAAGAAAATGTTGACTGCGGTGGTCATGTTAAGTCCGAGCTCTTCAAAAATTCTTTCCGCTGCGATTTTAACTTCTTTATCGGTACGGATGTTTAAATTAGTGCTCTCCATGAAAACACCTCCTTTGCTTTATTCTATGCATATTATATCACAATATGTGCCTGTTGTCAACACATTGCACGAATAATTTGCGTTTGAGAGCAAAAACATCCGTCCAAAAATAATTTCAGAAAGGACAAACACATGAAACAGAAAAAAGCACACGCATGTCCGAGTCTCTTTGAAACGGTTTTGATGTCGCATCCATTTGACAGCAGATAGGTTGCGGACGAATGTCTCAGCCCATGAAATTTCAGATGACGAAAACCGTATTTCTTCAAAAACTTATCGAATTGTTTGGTCGGCGTGTGAGGATGCATGACATGACCGCACCAGTCGGTAAAGAGGAATCCCTCCTCATGCCATTTCTCACCGAGCAAGGCTTTTTTACGGTCTTGCTCTTTTTTTCAGTTCCTGCAGAATGTCACAAAGAGCTTGTGGAATTGCTATCTGACGAATGCTGCTGATCGTCTTTGGAAGTTTGATTTCAGGCTCCTGCTGGGCAAGTTTGACAACGCTTCTGCGGATATACATAGTCCGTTTTTCAAAATCAATATCCTCCCACTTCAAACCGGCGATCTCGCCACGTCTGGCGCCCGTATAAATAGCGGTGGCAATAACGGCGTGAATATGGATAGGTTCAAGCTGAGCCATTTTGAGAATTTCGGCAATCTCTTCGTTGCTGAAAGCCTCAACCTCCGGAGTTACGATTTTGGATATCTCCAAGCGGCGGGTGTCAGCAGGATTGGAATTGATATATTCTTGCTTCCATGCCATTGTCATGATGGACTGAAGAATGGTTAAATATCTGCGAATCGTAGCAGGGGCGAGTTTCTCGCCCTTTTTATCTACCCGACCGGATGGAGTAGCCAGGAAATTGATCAGGTCCTGGACATGATACGGCTTAATTTCATCCAAATGAAGATGACCAAGCCTGGGAATAAGGATACGCTGAATCGCGGTCTCATAAAGCAAATATGTGGTGGACGAAATATTCTCCTTTTTGGCTGCCAAGTAAATGGTACAGAAATCAGTAAACAGGGGGGCACTCGATGCGTTAATGGGAGCAATCATTGATTGATGATCGCCCTTGACTTGTTCCTCTGCGGGTTCTTGTTTTGTTTTACCTTCGGATAATTCCAAATCGGTTTGGGATTGACGTTTGGTTTCAAATTCGATTCGACACTCTTCCTCAAGAGCCTTGACAAAAGCGTCGAGTTCCTTACGAACCTTTGATTCTGGTAGATTCACTCTTGAAGGACGAAACAGACGTGATTTTTGAAAAGGACGTCCGTTATCGAGAACCCCGCAAGATACTCTGACGAAATAATTGTTGTTGCCACGTTCTTTGATGTAAGCCATAACAGCCTCCTAAAAAAATAGAATGATTGTCAAGCAGTACACCATTGCATTATTTTTGCAGGATTAAGACGGTTTTTTTGTCATTGTCAGTGGGGAGCGAGTTGCATAATTGTTCGGATTTTTTTGAAAAAGCCGACGATTAACTTGCAATTTACTTGCACTGACTATGCACTAACTATGCACCAAACCATTTTCGGAATGGTAGAGGCGAATAGACAGTGGCATAATAAACAAAAATCGAGCCTGAATCATACGATTTGGCTCGATTTTTTTTTCATTTCATACGAAATGTTGGTCTGAGTGACAAGACTTGAACTTGCGGCCTCTACCACCCCAAGGTAGCGCGCTACCAACTGCGCCACACCCAGATACCATGCCCTGTCGGGACGCTCCCGTCCCGACAGCCCAAATAGTATAGCACACAATATGGAAAATGTCAAGTGTTTTTTGCCCGTCATTGTGACGAGCAACCGTGCGTGAGCGGTCAAAAAAATGTGCATTATGCCGTTCGCGCCGTCCTATGTGCGCCAGCGCCGGATAAGCCTCATCGGCGCCGAAGCGTTCGGTACAATGCAGGCGTTCCGCACATATCGGATATCCGACTGCAATTGCCGGACGACCGGCTCATATCCGGAGCGGGTTTCCGTCCTTTCCAGCAGTGCGGTCAGCAACCGCTCCAGCTCCCGGCGAGTCATGATCTGGTGCTTAATCAGAAAATGCAAAACGCCTGTCGCGCCGACGTTTCTCTTCCCTGCCCCGGGCGAACCGGATAGCCGCACAGCGCCAGCGGAGATTCCGATGGCGCGTCCGCACCCTCACAAAACGGGTCGGTAAACCGCCCTGTATGCGCAACCCGCGCCATCCGTACCGGCAGGATACTGTACCTGTGCATCATCCGCCGATATTGCAGGTCATTCAGAAATGCGCACCGGCAATCCTCGCAGTACTTCACCTCCTGCATGACGGCATCCCCATCCATCGTGGGAAGCACGGCAAGCACCTCTATCACCGGGTGACGGTGCCGCAGGCACAGAATGTTCACGCCTCTGTATATGTACAGAGTTTCCGAATTCAGGGGGAATGTCTCAACAGAAATCATACCGGAATCCGTCCTTTTACAGTTACAGCAGTGTCCCGCCGTGTTTTCCGGCAGGTTTTGTGTTCCGCCGTCATGGCGCCTTTGCTCCGTTTTCCCTTACCGGTTCTGCCGCATGACCTCAAACGCCAGCACCGCAGCTGATGCCGCCGAGGGGAGTGAGCCGCGGAAGCCGTGCCTGTCGCTGTATCCGATGCGGACAGTCAGGTCGGCGTGCTCCAGAACGCCCCGGCTGATGCCCCGCTTTTCACCGCCGATCACCAGCAACAGCGGCAGGCGCAGGTCTGCCTCGTACAGATCGACCGAATCGCGGATGCCCGCGCAGATCACGCGGAACCCCCACGACCGGAACAACTCCGCCGCCCGGGGCGGGTCGCAGGAAAAGAGCGGGAGCTTTTCCGAGGTACCAGCCGATGATTTGGCAACGATTCCCGCCGCACTCATCCAGTTGCGTGGCGGCAGAATTGCGCCGTCCGCCCCGGCGGCGTACAGGGAGCGCAGGGTATATGCAAAATTGTACGGATCCTCAATCCCCTCCGGCAGGACGTAAAAGCCATCCCGGCGTATCGCATCGGGACAGGCTTCCAGCCCCGGAATCGTTCGCCCGGAACAGCGTGCGGCAAAGCCGCCGTGCGTTTTGCCAGCCGTCATGGCGTCCAGCTCGTCCGCGCCGACCAGCGTCACCGGAAATCCCAGTTCCCTTCCCCGCGCGCGCAAAAACGCCAGCTCTCGCGGCTTGCGCTGTGCACGCTCGCGGTCGGCGTACACCTCCAGCACCTGACGGTCGTTGAAGGCGCGAACGGCAGGATCCAGTACGGCGGATATGGCGGTCATGCCCTCAAGCAGGGCGGTTTCAGGTACGGATGTACTCATGTATAATTCCTTTCAATACTTGACCTTCGCGGTTTTGAAGATATATTTTCGGTCGCTGTCGCATACATTTTCAGCAAGAAGCCCGCCGGCGGCATACCCGGCAGGGAGGGGAGGCTGACATGATGAACAGGGAATCCGACCGGGAACGGTGCGTGGTGCTGGCGTCGTATCTGGTGGAGAACCGTGCCACGGTGCGGGCGACGGCGCAACGGTTCGGCATCAGCAAAAGCACGGTACATAAGGATGTGACCGAGATACTGCGACACGTGGATCGTGCGCTGTACGACGAGGTCAGCCGCGTGCTGGCGACCAACAAGCAGGAGCGCCATCTCCGCGGCGGCGAAGCAACCCGACGGAAATACCGGCAACTGGCAGGCGGCTGACCGGATGCCCGCTCACGCCCCGCCCAGTGCGTCCAGTTTTTCCCGGACGCGTTCCATATCCGCCAGCATATCCTCCTTTTTTGAGGCATCACGCAGCAGTGCCGCCGGATGGTACACGGCGGTCATGCAATACTTTCCCCGCTGAACGAATATCCCATGCTCCCGCGTGATGCGGAAATCCGGTCGGATCAGCCGCATGGCTGCAATGCGCCCCAGGCACACGATCAGTGCGGGATCAATCAGCCTGACCTGCTCACGCAGATAACCGATGCAGGCATCCTCCTCGGCGGGCAACGGGTCACGGTTATGCGGCGGGCGGCACTTGAGAATGTTGGCAATGTACACCGACTCGCGCGCAATGCCCACCGCGTACAGGTATCGGTCCAGCAGTTTTCCCGCCGCACCCACAAACGGAATGCCGGTCTTGTCCTCCTCGCCGCCGGGCGCCTCGCCTACGAACATAAGGCGCGCACGGGAGTCACCCACGCCGAACACGGATTTGGTGCGTGTTTCCCACAGGGGACACGCCCGGCAGTCCGCACAACGCCCGCGCAGGCTGTCCAGCGCTGTTCCGGCGGATGTATCGGCTGGTGTATACGTATCTGTCACGGAGATCACTCCTTTCGGTCGGACGGATCGGCGGCATCTGCGTCGGGCTCGTCCGGCTGTTGCGCCGCGCCGGATGCAGGGGATGCCGGCATCATCCCCGCAAGCGGGTTATGCCGCATGGCTTCCTCCATGCTCCGGCTGGTCAGGTGGGTATATATCTGCGTGGTGTTGAGTTGCTCGTGCCCCAGGATGTCCTTGAGCACCCGGATATCCACCGCGCCGGACTGGTACATCAGCGTAGCGGCGGTATGGCGCAGCTTATGCACCGACAGCCGCCGCGCTCCCAGTCCTGCGGCGGCGAGGTACTTGTACACCATATGCTGTACCCCCTTGTCGCTGAAGCGCGTGCCCCGGTTGCTGAGGAACAGCGCCCTGTCCGTCACCTTTCCGTTTGCCGGATCCAGCCGCTCGGCAAGGTGGGCAGTCAGGGCGGCGACGCAGGCATCGTTGAGGTAAATGACGCGCTCCTTGTTGCCCTTACCCACCACGCGCAACGAGCGCAACTGCGGATCAATATCCTGCAGATTGATGCTGACCAGCTCGCCTACACGCATTCCGCAGTTGAGAAACAGTGTCAGGATGGCATAATCACGCACCCGATGGGGCGAATCGCGGTCTGCGGCAACGGTTTCGAGCAGCGTGACGGATTCCTCCAGCGTCAGGTACTTGGGAAGTGCCTTTTTCTTTTTGGGGGAATCAATATTGGCGGCAGGGTTGACGGCAAGGTAGCCGCGCTTGTTGACCAGATACTTGAACAGTGCCTTGATGGAGGACAGCTTGCGTGCCTTGGCAGAGGAACGGTTTTCACGTACCGAGTCGGCGTAGATCAGGAAGGCGTATATCTGATCCGCCGTGACCGTGCGCAGGTATTCCAGATCCACCGGCAGGACACTGACGGTGGCAAAGCGCTCGGGGTCATTCAGCACCTCGGCGTCCTCCCGGCAAAGCAGGTACCGGAAAAATGTGCGCAGGTCGAGCAGGTACTCCTCCACCGTGCGTTGCGAACAGCCCTGAATGGCTGATTTATATGCGGCGAACTCCTGTATGACGGCAGAGAATTCGCTCACTTCGATCTCATGGCGCACGGTCTGCTCCTCCTTCCGGATCCCGCACACGCGGGATTTTTATCATGCCTTCATTATACCCGACCTAAGCGGAAAAAGCAAGAGCTTTTCCGAAAAAGGCAACAGATTGTGCATTTTCAGTGGATAAACTGTAAATATTGTCTTCCGCGGTTGATTTGGTCACACTTTTTCGCTATAATAGAGGCTGACCGATTTCCGAAACGATACCCTTTCCACGGAGGCACATATACACATGAAGCAGTTTTTCTCCCGCTACTCCTACGACAGTATGCGGATGTTTCTTGACCAGTTCGCCATATCCCTGTTCGGTTTCTGTCTGGCGCTGACGGCGGTTCAGATGGAAAACGACACGTTGCTGCTGGTCTTCAGCCTTGCGTCCATCCTGTTCTATCTCGCCCTGATTTACGGCGTAGCGCAGCGGGTCGGCGCCAAGGACAGAACCTCCGTTGAGCTGGGCAAGCTCCCGTTTCGCCCTTTCATCGGAGCGCTGATCTCCCTGCTTGCCAACAGTCTGAATCTTGTTCTGGCAGGCGTTGTGACGTTGCTCTCGCTCCTGCCCGGCGGAAACGCCGGCATGGCTCGCTTTGCCGCGATGTTTCTCAACGGGATGTATCAGGGTGTATACACGCTGATCAAGGTCGGCAGCATCTCACTGAACAACTGCTGGTGGGCATACTTTCTCCTGCCTCTGCCTGCCCTGCTGGTGTCCACGGTCGGGTACATCGCCGGAGTCAAGGACTGGCATCTGACCGGTCTGTCCACACCGGAGCTGCCTGCCTCCGACCGTCCCACGCGCAAGGAGCTTCGTGAACGCAAGCAGGAAGCTGCCCGCAAGGCGGCGGAAAAGCAGGCGCGCGACCGCATGGACAAGGACAGTAAGAACTCTGATTGAATCCGGCTCCGCCGTGCCTCTGGCACGGCGGAGCTTTTTATCGTATCTCACGTGAATATGCAAGGCGCCCCTTGACGAACACGCACACACATGGTATAATGAAACCGCGCAATGCACCGCGCGGAACAGTCACAAAAAACGAGAGGAGATACAGAATGGATTTCAAGGCAGTAGGCAACGAGTACCGTCCGGTACCGTTCTGGTCATGGAATGAAAAGCTCAGCGTCCCCGAATCGATCCGGCAGGTGGATCTGATGGCGGACGCCGGCATCGGCGGCTTCTTCATGCACGCCCGGGGCGGTCTGCAGACCGAGTATATGGGCAAGGAGTGGTTTGAGAACGTCGGCGCCTGCATCGATGAAGCAAAAAAGAAGGGTATGCACGCATGGGCATACGACGAGAATGGCTGGCCCTCCGGCTTCGGCGGCGGGAAAGTCAACGGCAAGGGGGAGAAGTTCCAGCAGAAGTACCTGCGCATCAAGACCTTTACCCCTGATCTGGAGGATCCGCGCGGTCCCCGCGTCATCAGCTGTTTTGAGAACTACTGCTTCTACTATGATGTCAACCCCTTCTACGTGGATACCCTGGACGGGGAGGTCATCGCGGATTTCCTGCATGAAATATACGAACCGTACTATGAAAAGTACGGAACCGACTTTGACGGCTTCTTCACGGACGAGCCGCAGATTTCCCGCAACGGCATCCCGTGGAGCCTGACCCTGCCTGCCGAGTATGAGAAGGCATACGGAGAGCCGATCTACGACCGCCTGATCGAGCTGTTCCTGCCTCAGGGAGACTATAAGACCACCCGGATGCGGTTCTGGAAGCTGATCACCGAGCTGTTCTCCCGCAACTTCATGAAGCAGATACACGACTGGTGCGCCGCGCATGGGCTGAAATTTACCGGGCACCTTGTGCTGGAGGAGTCCTTTGAGTCACAGCTGGTATCCAACGGTGCGTGCATGCCGCACTACGAATACTTCGATATTCCCGGCATGGACTGGCTGGGCCGCGACATCGGGCGCTGCCTGACGCAGGCACAGCTTGCCTCTGCTGCCGCCCAGACCGGAAAGCGGCAGATCCTGTCCGAGACCTTCGCCCTGTGCGGGCATAATGTCGGGCATGACGAGCTGAAGCGGAACTACGAATGGATGATGGTTCGCGGCATCAACCTGATGTGCCAGCATCTGGAGGGATACTCCCTGCGCGGCATCCGCAAGCGCGATTACCCGCCTGCCATGTACTGCCAGCAGCCCTGGTGGGCAGATTACAAGGTGTTCAATGACGCCATGTCCCGCGTCGGGATGCTGCTGGCACGCGGCGAAGTCGCGGTGGACACGCTGGTCATGCACACGCAGACGTCCGCGTGGATATGCTACGACAACGCCAAAAACGAAGGTCTTGGCGGCTACAACCTTGCCCTGCTGAATATCATGGACGAGCTGGATTGCAAGCACATTCCCTTCCATTTGGGCGATGAGCTTCTGATGGAGCGCCACGGGCGCGTGGAGGGCGACACGCTGGTCATCGGCGAGATGCGCTACCGGAAGGTTATCCTGCCGCCGCACATCGCGTTCCTGGAGAACACCGAGCGCCTGCTCAGGGAATTCCGTGAAAACGGCGGGCAGGTCGTCACGGCGGATGCCCTGCCGGACAACCCCATCATCAACAACCCCGCCG
>CECA01016593.1_pt1 | contig 12551 bp, 13 predicted proteins | sample 557351 | NCBI WGS metagenome assembly CECA01 (sample SAMEA3182051, study PRJEB8094) | gut metagenome | biome: human; feature: gut; material: Stool; isolation source: human stools | place: Canada | collected 2012-03-07 | reverse complement strand
CGTAGCGGAAGATCCAGTCCACAGCGGCGCGCTTCTCGTTGAAGACCATCTCGATGTCGGTAAATGCGAAGGGTGCGCTGTCATAGCTGACATAATGCCGCTGATAGTCTTCCCGCGTGGCAGGCGCGTCGCTGTCAGACAGGCTCTGCGCGATCTGCCGCCAATCGGCGCGCAGCTGTTCCTTGAGCTGCCGCTTTCTCCGGTGGGCGTAGTCCAGCGTTTCACCGTTGATAAGCTCAATCTGCCTGCCAATGGCATGGATGCCCTTGGCGGCCACCAGCGTGGCGCGGTCGGTGCGGATAAAGCCGCTGCCCAGCATCTGCTCCAGCTCTTCTATGGTGGTGTAGGTTTCGTAGATCCTGCCGCCGGAGGCATGGATGACCGCCCGACGCCCCGCCAGCTGAATATAGAGAATGTCCTCTGTCGGCAGGCTGATGTGCCTGCGGTTGGAAATGACGGAAATACCGTTGGATCTCATAGCGCTTCCTCACAATCTGCTTTTTTCACAGAATACCACGGTCTTTGATGCAAAGCAAGTAAAACGCGCTATTCGCACAAGCTTTTGCGCTGTTCGCGCAATGTCTATTGCAATTCGCGCGATGTTACGCTAAACTGCGCAGTATAGGAACGGGAAGGACTGCGATAGTGCGGCACTCCTCCTCAGCGAGGAAGGCCTGCTGGAGAGCCTTTCTGAGCGAGGGAGGAACGCCTATGAAGAAAAAACAAATGTGTATGCTCCTTGTGTCGGGCATACTGGCTGCCGCGCTGACTGCCTGCGGCAGTCCCGAGAAAAGCAGCGCTCCTGCGGTGAGCGCAGGCACGGACGCAGGGCAGAATGCCGAGAGCAAGCCGGCGACCCAGTACACGATCGACACCAACCAGCAGGTATACGCGCTTTTGGACTTTGCGGATACCACAGAGCTTGAAAATGCGAACCGGGGCTTTCTCGCCGCGCCGGACACGCTGGATCTCCGCGACGAGGAAGGAAGAGCCGTGTGGACGCAGGACGCCTATGCCTTTCTCGACAAGGACGCGCCGGACACCGCAAATCCCAGCCTTTGGCGGAACACGCAGCTAAAACCACATTTACGGCCTTTTTGAGGTCACTGACGGCATCTATCAGGTGTGCGGCTACGATATTGCCAATATCACCTTCGTCCGCAGCGAGCACGGCTGGATCGTCATGGACTGCGGCAGCAGCCGATATACCGCGGAGGAAGCGCTGAAGCTCTTCCGCTCCGAGATGGGCGATGGGCGGATCGTCGCCGTTGTGGTCAGCCATGCGCATGTGGACCACTATGGCGGTATCGAGGGGCTGATCGCGCCCGAAGAGGTCGCGGACCGCAGCCTGCCGCTTGACGAGCAGCTCGCCTCCGGAAAGACCGCGATCATCGTGCCAAAGGGCTATGTGGACGCGGTGATGAAGGAAAACGTCTTTGTCGGCACGGCAATGAAGCGGCGGGCGTTTTTTCAGTATGGCTCCATGCTGCCCTACGGCGAGCAGGGCCGTCTTTCGGTTGGCATCGGACTGACCGCGGTGCAGAACGGCGTCGGCTATATTGCGCCGAGCTACGAGGTCGCAGAGCCGGTTTTTGAAACGACCATCGACGGCGTGAGGGCCATCTTCCAGCAGACGCTGGGGACGGAATCCCCCGCCGAGATGAACACCTATTTCCCCGACAGCAAGGCGCTGTGGATGGCGGAGAATTGCAGCGGGACGATGCACAATCTCTATACGCTGCGCGGCGCAGAAGTGCGGGACGCGAACGGCTGGGCGCGTTACATCACCGAGGCGCAGTCGCTCTTCCCCGACGCCGAGGTCGTTTTTCAGGCACACAACTGGCCCCATTGGGGTAAAGAGAACGTCAGCGAATATCTGGCCAACACGGCGGCGGTCTATAAGTTCATCCACGACCAGACCCTTTTGTACATCAATGAGGGCTACACCTCCACGGAGATCGCCACCATAATCCGGCTGCCGGAGGACTTGGAACGGGTATGGTATCTCATAAAAGCAATGCTTATGTCCGGCAGCAAGACCCTGTCACAGATTTATTTCAGGCAGGCAGAGCCGTATCTCACAGATGAGCATATGCAGGAAGTGAAGACGCTTTTTACATCATGCAGAACATGAACTGCGGCTTTTATCCGTTTTTGTGATCGTAGTTGAGATTATTTTGAGACTTTTCTGCCTGCAAACAAGCAGGTCCTTTCACCGCAGAAATATGACTTCAGAGGTGGAGCTGTTGAGCCCCGCCAAGCACCCATCCGTTTTGTACAGTTTATAAAAACTGTCAACGGGTGGGTGTTTTTATGGGCAGACAACCCTCACTTATACAGGGAGGAGGTGGTTTTGATGCGTTGATGCGCTACTATTCCGCTCAAATTCCTGATTTAACCCCATATTTTACAGAACATAGCATGCCATCGTGGCGTGTTTTGATCTCTTTTGCCGGGGTGGCATGCGCCAAAGGAGGCGTAAAAAATGTCACCCATGGACGGAAGGGATGAACTGCGTGGCCGGTTCACAAGATGGATCGTCATAACTGCATAACATGCACAGAAGAACTATCTGCGTGCTGAAAAAAGCAATTACAAACCGTACCCCTTGAAGAAGCTGATGTTGCAATTGTGGATACGGCGCTATTATCTGCTGGTGTTACGCCGGATAGCTTTGATTTCGAGGAACAGCGTTTGGCTGAGGCGTTCCGGGAACTTCCGCTGATGCGCAGACGTATACTGGAAATGCTTTTTGTCGAAGAGCTTACACCATCTGAAATTGCAGCAAAGCTCCACTGCTCTGTACAGCATGTATACAACCAGCGCTCCCTTGCAATAAAGCGTTTAAGAGAGCGCCTTATAAAGGAGCGAAAAAATGACCGATAATGAATTTAGACTGCTTCTGGAAGCTGCTGTATGCGGAGACCGGGAAGCGTTGGATTCCCTGCTTGCTCTATATATGCCTCTGATTAACCGGCTGAGCAGTTATGCCGGCAATCTCGACGAGGATTGTAGGCAATACATTATGCTGCATATTGTTCTGCATATTTCGGAGTTCAGAATTTAGCTAAAGGCTCCGGTGATTTGCCGGAGCCTTAAATTTTTTTCTCAGAGCATTAGATTTTGCGCTTTTCGAGTGTTTTTACTTTATGAAGGCAATCCCGTTTTCAATGAACCTTGAAAATCGCATAGCGGCGCCCTCTTGTTCCTCTGGCGGCAAGCGGCTATCCATTTGGTTTGGCAGGCCAAAGCCAAGAGCACATAAATACGGACGGCAACCGTATGCGCGATGATCCGCCAGGGGCAATAATGATACTTCCGTAATTCGCGGCCCGGCCATAATGAAGGCGGGGGGATGAGACTTCCATGGACCCGTTCGCCACGGGCGGAGGTGTGCCGCAAAAAGAATGCTGTAATTAACTCTGGTTGCAAGTGTAATATAGTGAGCTTGTGAGTTGATGGAATGTTAACTTGGCTGGGAGTCATGTATTTGAAACCAGCAGAACGGCGCATTTATTACCAGAGAATCGGAGGGTTGAATATATCATGAAAGGATAAATGCGCATATGGAAAAACTGATTACACGAAAAGAAGCTGCCAAGATTTTGGGGATTAGTATTGCCACGCTGGATGCAGCCAGACAAAACGGCTTGATTTCCTACGTCCAGTATGTTCCAAATGGGTGCGTGTATTTTACAGATGCAGCGCTTCAGGAATATGTTGCCAAATGCACAAAGAGGGCAAAACCTGCCGATAACAACTTGACATACCGCAAGCAGCACCGTCCCAAAAAGAAATAGCTTGCTCATCCTCACAAATTCGGCAGCTGATACCAACATTTAGGGAGGTGAAAGAATGGCAAGAAAGAAAAAAGAGATACCCAAGTATGGCACTGTGGTGCTAAAGGGGGTCGAATATTACAGAACACGAATTGAAGATGCCGATGGCAGACGAGTCGCCCTTTACGCAAGGACTCCGGAAGAACTTCTTGAAAAAGTGGAAGAAGCACAGCGCCAAATTGAGGATGCGGTTTTCCGTAGAACAACACCGACTGTAGCCGAATATTGTGAGCGTTGGCTCACCATGCAATCTGCAAGAATACGGCCAACAACCCTCATAGACTATACTTCAAAGGTCAAAAACTATATCATTGAACCGCTGGGCCATAAATATATGGCAGAAGTCTCTTCAGATGATATCAAGCTTGCGATGGTGAATGTCTCCTCAAAATCATGCTCAGTATATCGCTCGGTTCAGATGCTGTATAAGTGCATTTTCTATTCTGCAGTCGAAAGCAAAATCATCGATTCCTGCCCCTGTGAAACTCTTTCTTCCAAAGGAGGAAAGCCGCAGAATGAACGAGAGGCACTTATAGACGAACAGGTTGATAAACTTCTCGTTGCCATCAAGGGGCTTCCTCCGTATGTGTTTGTAATGATTGGTCTGTATGCTGGCTTGCGACGGGAAGAAATCTTGGCGTTAAAATGGGACTGTGTGTTTCTTGATGCCGAAGCACCACACCTTTCCGTGCAAAGAGCATGGCATTCGGAACATAATCGACCCGTTATCTCGTCCGATCTGAAAACAAAATCTGCAAGGCGGGACATTCCGCTACCTTCAGTTCTAACGGAGTGCCTACGGGAAGCAAAAGAGGTTGCAACTTTAGAATATGTTGTTGCCAATCGTGATGGAGGTCCGCTGTCATATACGCAGTTCAAGCGAGTATGGCAGTATATCGTCACAAGATCAACAAAGGAGCGTACCTATGTCCGGTATATCAATGGGCAGAAAATTCAGCGCACGGTAACGCCGAAGTTGGGAGAAAAAGCAGCGCATAATGGAAATGTGGTGTACACCCTTGACTTTCAGGTAACTCCACACCAGTTGCGCCACACATACATCACGAATTTGATGTACTCCGGCGCAGATCCGAAAACGGTTCAGTACATGGCGGGGCATAAGCATAGCAAAATTACGATGGACATTTATGCTAAGGTGAAGTATAATAAACCTAAAGAATTGTCCTCGGTTGTGAACAAAGCATTTGCGCCCAAAAAAGGTGCTGCACCGAATAAGACGCGGAATGGGTGAACTCATGGGTTAACCGAGGCGCGAAAACCTAAAAAACCCAGTAAAATCAACGGTTTTCGCCCGTAAGACAGAAAGCAATACGGTCTCAAGGCCGCCCGCCGCGCTCCGCAGTTCAGCAAGCGTTGATCGAGTATACTGCGTTTTAAAGAGAGTCTCTACGGAGACTCTCTTTTTACGTTCAAATAACAAAACACGCTGGTTCGGCCGGCGTGTTTCTACTATTATATAAATATATCCAAATATATCCGCATAACCGCGCGATATAAACCCGCGGGGCATTATATAAATACCGCCCCGACTTACAGGTGATACGGCTCGTCCTCGCGGCGCTTCATGCGAGCGAGCATGCGGCGGAAAGGCGAGGCCTTGAGCGCCACGGGCTTGCCGGTCTTTTCCTCGATGAACTTCCGGAACCCGTCCACCTTATCGCCCAGCGCGTCCTTCGGCACCATGTAGCCGCCGAACTGATCGCGGAAGATGAAAAAGTAGCTCGCGTTTTCCCCGACGCGCTCCACCTCGGAGTAGGGCAGGGGATCCAGCTCCTTGTTCTCCGGCATGGCGAAAATGTGCAGCCCGCCGTTCTCGAAGCAGTAGCGGGAGCAAGGGAAAGGCTTGCCGGACTGCTTTATCTGCGCGGTGAGCTTGTGCGCCGTGCGATCCGGTGACACATAGGTGCTGGTGGTGAGATAGCAGCCATACGCCAGCAGCAGAATGCCCCACCAGGCGGAGTAGTTCAACACGCCGATGATGACGAGTATTGCGCTGAGGATGGTGCGGACGATACGGTTGCGGGTACAAAACAGATCATACTGCATGCGCGACAGCGCGAGAAAGCTGTCCGCGTTGTGCTGCATAGTTACTTCATAGTAGGTCATAGCGTCTCCTGAATACAAATAAATGGCTCAGGAATGATAATAGCACATTGCATCGAAATTGGCAAACAAATCTTGAAATATCCTGAATTTCGCATCCACAGAAGCGTTAAAAAAATATCTACACCAAAAAGCGAGGGGCATTTTAGTGCACATCTCCGAAAAACACGGCGGAGCCCCCGATTTGGTTGACAAACCGCAAATTCAGATATATTATAACAGAGCGTTAACACTCCGTTAACATATATTTAAAGCTTTCTAACGGCTCTTAATATTACGGAGTGTCGGAAAACAAATTTTGTGAAGGAGAAAACAAAATGAAGAAAATCATTGCCATGCTTCTCGCTCTGGTTATGGTATTCGCTCTCTGCGCTTGCGGACAGACCGCTGCTCCTGCAAACGACGCTCAGACCGAAGCCCCCAAGGCTGACGATGCAGCAAACACCGACGACACTGCAGCCGATGACGGCGCAGACGATTTCTACCTGGAGATAAAGTTCTCCAACGTCTTCAACCCCAAAGAGTGGAACTACAAGGCCTCCGAGAAGCTCGCTGAGATGATCACCGAGAAGACCGAGGGTCACGTGACCGTTACCTACTACGGCACCAACGAGCTCGACTGCTACGCCGATTCCGTTACCCAGGCCGTTAACGGCGCAAACTGGATGGGTCTTGAAGAGCCCTCCCTGTTCGCTGACTACGTTGGCGACGCCGCAATGGTTATCGCTCCGATGCTCTACGCTACCAACGAAGAGTACAACTACGTTATGGACTCCGAGTTCGTCGCGAACTTGATCGAGGAGCTCAAGGAGAGCAACATCCACATCCTTGACACCCACTACTCCTTCGGCTTCCGTTCCGTCTGCTCCAACCTCGACGTTTACACTCCCGAGGATCTGCACGGCCACCAGTTCCGCGCTACCTCTTCCGCTCTGTTTGCAAAGACCCTTGAGTGCCTCGGCGCGACTCCTGTCGTCATGGGCTTCACCGACTGCCTTGCAGCTATCCAGCAGGGTGTTGTTGAAGGCTTCGAAGGCTCCGTCTCCACTCTGGCCGGCGCCGGCGAGCCCTACGAGCTCGTTAAGAAGGTTGCTTCCACCAACCACCTGATCGCCACCCGTTGGCTGTTCATGCCTGAGGACGTATGGCAGACCATCCCCGAGAAGTACCAGAAGATAATCGAAGAGTGCGCTTACGAGTGCGGCATGTGGGAGCAGACCTCCTGCCAGGACGACGAAGCAACTCAGATCGAGATGCTCAAGGAGCATGGTGTTACCTGGAACGACGTTGACCTCGCTGCTTTCCAGGAAGCCTGCAAGCCCGTTATCGACTGGATCGTTGACGAGTACGGCTCCACCTACGAGGCATACGATGAGCTGACCAGACTCGTTGCCGAGTATCGTGAAAACAACGGCTGATTTCAGCCATAAGTCTTACTGACTTTTTTAACCGACAGGACTGCCTGAAACATCGGGCAGTCCGTGTCAGGTTATAGCGATGTTCAAAATGCGTTAAGATTTGAATTGGATAAGGATATTTTTACTGCGTATGAAGAAAAAAATCACTTTCAAAAAAATTCTGCGAAATCTTGACGCTATCATCACCGGCGCTACCCTTACGGCTTGCGTTGTGATTGCAAACCTCAACGTTATCATGCGCTACTTCTTCAATCATCCGCTCCAGTGGAACGACGAGGTCGTCACCGGTCTCTTCGTCTGGACGGTGTTCATAGGCAGCGCGTATGCCTACCGTAAGCACGCCCATCTTGGTGTTGATATCGTCACCAACGCCCTCAAGCCTAAGGCAAGGGTAGTAGTTCAGGACATTATCAGTGTGCTGGAGCTTGCAGTTCTCATCATGCTGACGGTTATCAGTATTCAGTACGTATATAACCTTATATACGTCCGCGGCGTGTATAAGCCCTATGTGTCTGACATTCTGCGTTTCCCCAGATGGTGGATCGGCATCGCCGTGCCTATCGGCTTCGCCCTCTCCGTCATCTACTCCATCTGGTTCCTGCTGACTGACAGACTGCATATCATAAAGGTCAAACCCAGCGATGACGATGACGATTACAAGGTAGAGGAGGGTAATTTCTAATGGCATTGACATTCGTAGATCTTATCCCCGTATTCCTCGTGTTCATTCTCTACTTCATGGGTATGCCGATCGTTTACTCTTTGTTCGGCGCAACGTTCTTCTATTTCCTTGTTATTGATACCACCTCCAAGCCCTGGCTTATTCTCCAGAAGGTCATGAACTCGACTCAGTCCTTCTCGCTGCTGGCGATACCCTTCTTCATCATGGCGGGCTCCGTCATGAACTTCGGCGGCATAAGTGAAAAGCTAATGGACTTCTGTGAGTGTGTTACCGGTCATATGCGCGGCGGCCTTGCACAGGTCAACGTGCTGCTGTCCATGCTGATGGGCGGCTGCTCCGGTTCCGCAAACGCCGACTGCGCAATGCAGTCCAAGATGCTCGTTCCTGAGATGGAGAGACGTGGTTATTCCAAGGCGTTCTCCGCGGCCATCACCGCCGCCTCGTCTGCTGCGACCCCCGTCATTCCTCCCGGAGTCAACCTCATCATCTACTGCCTGCTCGCGCAGGTTTCTCTGGGCAAGGTCTTTGCCGCAGGCTATGTCCCCGGCATCCTGATGTCCCTGTCCATGATGGTCGTCGTTGCGATCATCGCAAAGAAGCGCAATTACCCCACCACCAGAGATAAGTTCCCGAAGATCACCGAGATACTCAAGCAGGCGTTCATATCCTTCTGGGGTCTTTTCTTCCCCTTCGGTATCATCATCGGTATGCGCCTCGGTATGTTCACTCCCTCCGAGGGCGGCGCGGTTGCTGTTATCTACTGCTTTATCGTCGGTGGTCTCATCTACCGCAGACTTAACTTCAAGAAGCACTTCATCCCCATTCTGCTCGATACCATCGCCGGTACCTCCAGCGTTGTCCTCATCATGGTCAGCGCCAGCGTTTTCGGCCAGTATCTGAGCTGGGTCAACATCCCGAAGCTCGTCGCGAAGGGCATTCTTGCACTTACCAGCAACAAGTACGTGTTCCTGATGCTCTGCAACGTCGTGCTTCTCATCCTCGGTATGTTCCTCGAGGGCGGCGCTGCCCTGATGATCACGACCCCGCTGCTCCTGCCCGTTGCGCAGAAGCTCGGCGTCGATACCATCCACTTCGGTCTTGTCATGATAGTCAACATCATGATCGGCGGTATTACTCCTCCGTTCGGCTCCATGATGTTCACCACCTGCGGCATCACCAAGTGCCCCATCAGCGAATTCTTGAAGGAAGTATGGCCGTTCATACTCTGCCTGCTGGCAGTGCTGCTGCTGCTGACCTTCTGCCCGATCCTGATAACGATCGTTCCGGATCTTATCTACGGCGCATAAGCAAAAATCAATATCAAACAGGCAAGGCTCAAAGCCTTGCCTGTTTTTTGCCCTTATGCCGCCTGCTCGCGTATACCTGCCGTCTCCAGCATGTCGTAGATGCTTATCCCGAAGCCCTTGCATGGATCCGAGACAAAAACATGCGTGACCGCACCGACGAGTTTGCCGTCCTGCATCACAGGGCTGCCGCTCATGCCCTGTACGATGCCGCCGGTGATCGAGCGCAGCTCAGGATCGGTCACGGTCAGCATCATGCGCTGGCTGCCTGTCTCGTTGTAGATGCGGTTTATCTCCGCGTCATACTCCTTCTCCTCGCGGCCGTTCACGGTGCTGATTATCGTCGCGGAGCCTGTGTGCATATCGCCGGTTTCAACTACGATGCTGCCCGTCCGCGTGAAAATGTGGCCGTAAATGCCAAGCTCGGTGTTCTGTTCAACGTTGCCCAGTGTCTTGGCCGTGTCGGCGCAGCCGTTCAGTTCGCCGGGAGTACCGCTGCTGCCGGGCACGACGCTGACTATCTCCGCGTCCGTTATGCTGCCCTCGCGCAGCGGCACAAGAAGCTCGGTTCCGCTGTCGCTTATGCTGTGCCCCAGCGCGCCGTACATGCCGCTTTCGGGGTCGATAAAGGTCAGCGTGCCGATGCCTGATATGCCGTCACGCAGCCACATCCCGAGCATCCATTGACCTTCGCTCGACTGCACCGGCTGCACGGTATAGCTGCATGTGCTGCCCTCGCGCTCAACGACGACCGTCACGGGCTGCCCGCTCAGCTCACCCACTGCGTTCACAAAATCCTGCGCACTGTCAAGCTCACTTTCGCCGACGCCAACTATCAGGTCGCCTGTGCATATGCCCGCGTCGCCCGCGGGACAGCGCTCGCCGTCCGTGGTCTCAACGCCCGTCAGTCCAGCCACAAGAACGCCTCGCGTGCTTATCTGTATCCCGATCGCCTGCCCGCCGAGCACTAGCTCCTGCGCGAACGCAGCCGTGCCGAGCAGCGCTGCGAATGCGGGGCAGAGCGTCAGAACCAGAAAAATTTTTTTCAAGCCCATCTTATCCCTCCTGCCTGTTTTTTGCTGCAAGGATAAGTATGTGCCGAAGCGCGCGGATTAAAGGCGGGGATGCCTGCTAATCAGAGAAGTTTTTGTAAAAAAGCGCCGGTTCCGGCGCTTTTAAATGCCTAAAATTATTTATCCAATATGTGCACATTCATGTGCTCGTAGCTCATTTCCACGCCATGCGCCGCGAAGCACTCGCGCACGCGCTCATTCATGCCGAAATGCACGTCCCAGTAGTCCGAATTTTTGCACCAGATGCGCACAAGATATTCAATGCTGCTGCTCTTGTACTCGCTGATGGCGATGAACGGCGCGGGATCAGTGTGGATGCGTTCGTCGGCACGGATCGCGTCCATTATCGCGGCCTTGACGTCCGCCGTCGGCGCATCGTAGCTCGCCTCAAAGCGCATATCAACGCGGCGTACCGGCTCCTTGCTGTAATTGATGACGGACGCGGAGGTCACGTCGCCGTTCGGGATGCTGATGACGGTGTTGTCCACCGTGTCCATGACGGTGTAAAACATGCCGATGGTTTTTATCGTACCTGATTTGCCGCCGATATCCACGAAATCGCCCGCGACGAATGGCTTTGCCATGAGCAGCGTGATGCCCGAGAACAGGTTCGACATTATATTCTGTATCGACAGCGACAGCGCAAGACCTGCCACACTGACCAGCGCGATAAGCGACGTCGTCGGGATACCGAGGCTGTCCGCGACGATTATGCCCGTGATTATCCACATAGCCGCCTTGACGACGGAGCGGATGAAGCCGCGCAGTGCGCCGTCCAGCCGCTTGGAATTGGCCAGTGCCTTGTCGGTGAGCTTTGTTAGAAGCAAGATGCAGACAAGGCAGACCGCCAGCGCGAGCACGCCCGATATCAGCTTATCCAGCGCGAGCGAGCCGATCGAAATTTTCGATAGTTCTTTTGTGATGGCGTTTACATCTATTATTTCTTCCATCATAGTTTCCCCCGAAATTTTGATTTATATGCTGCCGAGATAGCCCTCGAGGATCAGGCTGGCCGCCACGGCGTCCACGGTTTTGCGGTGTTTTTTTTCTTTTTTACCGCTGGCGTGGAGGATGGCGTGCGCTTCGATGCTGCTGCGCCGCTCGTCCCAGAGGACGACCGGCAGCGCGCACTCTGCTTCAAGCATTTCCTTGAATCTGCGGCTTTTTTCGGCGCGCACGCCCTCGCTGCCGTCCATGTTTTTCGGCAGGCCGAGCACCAGCCGCTCAACTCCGCGCTCCTTCGCGGCCTCCGCGATGCGCTTTGCCGCGCGCTCCATGTCCCATTCCTCCATGGTCCACGCCTCACCGCAGAGTATGCCCATCGCGTCCGACACCGCAAGTCCGGTCCGCGCGTCGCCGAGATCGATCGCCATTATCCTCATATGCTACCTCCGGCAAATTTGCCTGTTTTTGATCTGTTTTGATTTAAATATACCATGGTTTATAACACCTTGCAACTATTGACTTGCCGGAAAGAAAAGGTTAAACTTTATATAAACCTGTCAAAAATCTGGAGAGAAACAGCAGATGAGCAATTTTGAAGTGTGTCTCAACGCCGTTTTCCCGCTGATCGCGATGATGCTTGTGGGCTTCGTCGTGCGTCTGACGGGGCTTGTAAACGGCAAGGACGTTGAGAAAATGAATAAGGTGGTATTCCGCGTATTCCTGCCCGTGCTTATGTTCAAGCAGGTGTATAATTCGGATCTGGCAAACGCGATCCGCCCGCGGCTGCTGCTGTACGCGGTTCTCGGTGTGCTGGCGGCCTTTGGACTGGCGTGCATAACGGCGAAGCTGCTTATCAGGAACCGCAGCCAGCGCAGCGCGGTGATACAGGGAATCTACCGCTCCAATTTCGTCATTATCGGCATACCGATCGCGCAGAGCCTGCTGAACGGCGCGGACACCGGCGCGGTGTCGGTGCTGCTGGCGGTCGTGGTGCCGATGTATAACGTGCTTGCGGTCATAATACTTGAGACGTATTCGGATAAGCACGACAGCGTCGGCCATGTGCTGCTGGACGTGGCGAAGAATCCGCTGATACTCGGCTCGCTCTGCGGAATAATATTTCTCATTTTCGGCTGGAAGCTGCCTCCGCTGATAGAATCCGTTGT
>CECA01023152.1_pt1 | contig 12703 bp, 9 predicted proteins | sample 557351 | NCBI WGS metagenome assembly CECA01 (sample SAMEA3182051, study PRJEB8094) | gut metagenome | biome: human; feature: gut; material: Stool; isolation source: human stools | place: Canada | collected 2012-03-07 | reverse complement strand
CGGCAGGTTCTTCCGGCGCTTGACTGCGCCGTCCGAAAGCGCTGCCGCCAAGCGCAAACCCGTGAAAGCCAATGCAGTACCCGCGCCGGAAGCGGTAGAGAACGGGGAGAGCGCGGACGGCGGCAAAAAGCCGCGGCGTCGGCTGGAGGAGATGCCGGTGTACAATCTGCCCTCCGCCCGGTCGGGACACCGGTTCGTGGACGGATTCGTCATCGCCACGCTGTTCCTGTGCCTGAACCCCTTCACACTGACCGCCGCACAGCAGGCGGGACTGACCGGCTCGCCGACGCTGTACTACTACGTGTCGATTCTGGATTTCATCGTCATCGCGGCACTCGCCACGGTGTACGGCGCGGGCGTGTCCTTTGCCGCCGCACCTCTGCTGGCAGCCGAGGGCGTGACGATGCTGCTGTACAAACTGCAAAATCTTTATCAGACAAGCAATTTCGGACACAGCACCGCCGCAGATCCGGCGCGGCAGAAAGCGGTCAACGCACTGCTGGACGGGTTCTGGGGCACCACCTTCCCGACCATACAGGCGCAGTTCTGCGTGATCGCCGGCGTTATCCTGATTGCGCTGGGTCTGAATCTGGCGTTCGGCAAAAAATACCGGGTCGGCAATCTCGCACCCGCCATGCTGATTCCAGTTCTGTACTACGGGGTAACACTGCTTGTCCAGCTGGCTGTCTGAGCGGCACGCCTGAATCTGCTGAAGCAGTACGGAATCATACAGTAGCCCCGCGCCAGACAAAAAGCAGGAGCCTTCCCACAGCGGAAAGCCCCTGCTTTTTTCGCGCTCCGGAGGAGAGGTGCCAGCCCGCACCGCTAATCCCCGAGCTTGCGCCGCGCCTGCCAGTCCGGCAGATAACGCTCCACCTCGCGCCAGAAGTCGGCGGAATGATTGCCGTGCAGGAAATGGCACAGCTCATGCACCACGACGTACTCGATGAACGCACGCGGCCGCTCGCACAGCCGCGCATTGAAACTGAGTGAATGCGTTCTGCCCGAACAGCTACCCCAACGGCTTTGCATAATCCGGAAGCGGACGGCGGCGGGCGCCGCCACGCCGCGTGCCGCAAACAACGGAAGGTATTGCCGCAGGTATTCCTGCACCAGCTCCTGCGTCCTTTGCTTTTCAAAGGACTGCAACGCACCGATGCGCCAGCTGTCCGATGTCGGGTCGGGCAGCTCCACACGCAAAAGTCCCGCCGGCTCGTCCAACGACCAGCGCCCCTTTCGACTGTTGCAGGCGGCATACTGCACGCGCAGACTGCCGCCGAGGTACGGCACACTGTCCCGCTGTGCCAGCACGGGCAGGTCCGGATAAGCGTCAGTCCTGTCCGTTACCCGTTCAAGCGCACGCAGAATCCACTTCTCACGTGCGATCAGAAAAGATTCAATGCTTTCCTGCGGAGTCCGCAACGGAGCAGACACGTATATGCTCCCGTCCGGCCGCACCCGCAGATTGATGTTCCCGACCGCCTTGCGCTCCAATTCATAGGACAGCCTTTTTCCGCTATCCGGCAGACGCAGAATCATCTTATTCCCCCACACGCCGGTTACCGCTGAAGTCCGCGCATGAACGCCTGCTTGTTCTCCCGCGCAGTCGTGGTAGGTCTGCCGAGATCGGCACGTGCGCCCAGCGCACAGCGCACCTCCAGCAATATCAGTTCTCCGGACTGACGCGCCTCCGCCAGTGCCGCATCCAATTCGTCCTCCCGCTCGACGCACAGCGTGCGCGGGTAGCCGCATCCGCGTGCGATCATGCCGATATCCAGTCCGGATGCAACGGTCGGCATCCCGCCCACCGTCTCGTGTGCACCGTTGTTGATGATTACATGGACGAAATTGCGCGGCTTTTCCGTTCCGATCAGTGCCATGGCGCCCATATGCATGAGCATGGCACCGTCCCCGTCTATGCACCAGACGCGGCGCTCCGGCATCCGCAAAGCAAGCTCCAGCGCGATGGAGGAGCTGTGCCCCATGGAACCGACGGTCAGGAAATCGTGCCCGTGCCCCTCGCCGCGTGCCTCGCGGATTTCAAACAGCTCCCGTGATGCCTTGCCGGTCGTGCAGACGATCGGATCGTCCCCGGCGGCGGCACTGATGCGGCGGATGACCTCCTCCCGCCGCAGGGTATACCCGTTGCGGTAATCCGGCTTTCCGTCGCAGGTCAGCGCCCCCTTGCGCACCACGAACGCCGCCTGCCCGCCCGATGCGAACAGCGGCTTCCATTCCTCCAGCCGGGCATACACTTCGTCCTCGGTCGTCTCCTTGCCGATAACGAAGGTGCGTATATCCATATCCTCCAGCAGGCGGACGGTCACCTCCCCCTGGAAGATGTGCTGCGGCTCGTCATGAACGCCCGGTTCCCCGCGCCAACCCACGACAAACAGGCACGGGATGCCGTACACCTTGCCGTTGAGCAGGGAGGCAACCGGGTTCACGATATTCCCGATGCCGCTGTTCTGCATATATACGACCGGCACCTTGCCGGTAGCAAGGTGGTAGCCAGCCGCCAACGCCACGCAGTTTCCCTCGTTGGCGGCAATGATGTGATCCTTCCCCAGCCCGTACTCCTGCATCAGCCACGTACACAGCGGCGCCAGCAGGGAGTCCGGCACGCCGGTGAAAAATTCAAACGATCTGAGAAAATCCGGTTTCACGGTGCGCCTCCTTACAGCTCGTCGATCAGCGAAATGATCTGCTTGATGGGCATCAGCCGCGCATCCACTTCCTGCGCGCGATGGTAGCGCAGAATGTCCGTCGCCGTGCTTTGCATGGCAGGGAACGCACTGCGCGTGAGCTGGTTGGCATAGATCACGATGTTCACGCCGTGCCGCGCCAGCTCCTCCTCCGTCACGCTGTTGAAGGAGGTCGGCACAACCACGATGGGCGTAACCGGATCCTTCTGCCGGAACGTATCGCAGAACGTGAATATCTCCGTCGGATCCTTCCGGCGGCTGTGGATCATGATACCGTCTGCACCTGCCTCCACGTATGCGAACGCGCGTGTCAGCGCATCCTCCATGCCCCGCTCCAGAATCAGGCTCTCAATGCGCGCGATAATCATGAAATCGTCCGTCAGCTGGGCACGCTTGCCCGCCGTGATCTTCGCGCAGAAATGCTCCACGCTGTCCTGCGTCTGCTCTACCTCCGTGCCGAACAGGGAGTTTTTCTTAAGTCCCGTCTTGTCCTCGATGATGACAGCCGAAACGCCCAGCCGCTCCAGCGTCCGCACGTTATACACGAAATGCTCGATCATGCCGCCCGTGTCGCCGTCCAGAATGATCGGCTTGGTCGTCACCTCCATGATATCGTTCAGCGTCTGGATGCGGGAGGACATATCCACCAGTTCAATGTCCGGCTTGCCCTTGGCAGTGCTGTCACACAGCGAGGACACCCACATGGCGTCAAACTGATCCAGCTTGCCGTCCGTCTCGACCACGGTCTTTTCCGCAATCAGCCCGGTCAGTCCGTTGTGCGCCTCGATGGTCTTGACGATAGGGCACATTTCGACCAGCTGACGCAGGCGCCGCCGCCGGAATTCCGGCATGGCGAGTTTTTCCTTGAGCCGCAAGTCGATCTTGCGCACCTCCTCGTTGACCGTATAGGGCGCCTCGATCAGCTCGCCGCCGTACTGCGCCAGCGCCCGGATCGCGCTCTCGCGGAGCACGGCTTCGGGTCCCGTGCGCCAGTTGTCGCCGTGGATAACATAATCCGGCTTCAGTTCGGCAAGTATATCGTCATACAGCATATCGTCCTGCACCACCACGCGATCCACGCCGTCAAGACCTTCATACAGCCGGACGCGCTCCTCAAACGGGATGGTCGGAAACCGCATACAGCGGATCAGTGCGCGGTCACTCAGCGCACCCACGATAACGGCGCCGTATTTGTGCGCCTCCTCTATGATATGCAGGTGCCCCTCGTGGATGACATCCGTGCAGAAGCAGGTGTAAATGGTTTTCATAATTTGATGCTCCTTGTCTTTTGGCGGAGTTTCCGAATATCCGCCGGGCTTTCGCGCGGTGCCCTTCGGATTCTCCGTTTGTGGATCAGTCCCGGTACATGACCGGGATGCGGACACCGGTCACGCGCAGTGCGTCGGTAAACACGGCGAAAAAGTCCCGGATATCCGCCTCGTCGATGGCGCCCAGCGCGCACAGCCGGAAGGTATTGGTTGTGGAGATTTTGCCGGGGTAGATGGTAAAGCCACGCTCATAGCAGTAGTCGTGAACCTTTTCAAAGTCCCAGTTGGGATCGTCCGGATAAATGGCAGACACCACAAGCCCCGCCTGCCATTCCCGGCGGATGACATCCCGGAAGCCCAGCCTGTCCAATCCCTCATGAATGGCTTCAAACACCCGCGTGTGGCGCGCCCACTTTGCCTGCTCGCCCTCGGCGAAATACTCCTTCAGTCCCTGCACGGCGGCGTAAACCGTCTGCACGGGCGGGGTGAAGTGCATCTGCCCGGTGCGCTCAAAGAAGTCATACTGCAACCAGAGATTGCAGTAGTAGGAACGGCGGGGATAGTCGCGGCTCGCCTCGATGACGTCCCGCCGTCCGATGACAAAAGAAAGCCCTGTCATCGCCATCAGTCCCTTCTGCGCCGACGCCATGCAGAAATCAATGTTATCCGCCTGCACGTCGATGGGGCGCATGGCAAGCGTGGAGGTAGTATCCACCGTGAACACCGCCCCGTAGCGATGCGCCAGAGCGCCGATCTCACGGATGGGGTTCAGGATGCCGGTCCCCGTCTCGTTATGTGTAGTATGCACCAGTGCGATGTCCGGATTCTCACGCAGTACCTGTTCCACCCGGTCAAGGTCGGGAAGTTCATCAATCGGGAAGGACAGATCAATGTGCGGCAGTCCGTAGAATTGGCAGATCTCCACTGCGCGGGTACTGTAAGCGCCGTTGTTGACCACCAGCACCTTGCCGCCCGCAGGCAGGAGGGAGTTGAGGCAGACGTCGATATTGAGCGTTCCGGAGCCGCAGAACAGCACGGCGGTGTACACGTCCGGATCGGCGTGAACAACCCGGAGCAGATCACGGCGGAAATCCGCCATCACATCGGCAAACTCGCGCTCGCGCGGGCAGATATCCGGCACCACCTGCGCCAGCTTGACCGTGTCGGTCGTAGTGGAGGGTCCGGGGTTGAGCAGTATATTCCGCTTTATTTTCATATCCATGGCATATCCTCTCCGGCGCGGCTTCTGCGCGCCACCAGTATTGCAAATACACGGCTTATTATACATGAAATTGTCCCGTTTGTCAAGGCGGTTTTGGTGAATATGCAGGGAAACCGCCTCGGGTTGCTCCGGCGGGGACGGCGGTCTGAACCCTGAGGGCTTTCCTGCCTGCTGTGTCAGCCTTCCCCGCCGTTTCCGGTAACCGCGGACGGCAGGTCACACGCGGGTACCGGGACAGCAAAAGCCGCCCGGCGGTAGAAGGGACAAGCCCCCGCCGGGCGCATGGTTCGCTTCCCTGCTCCGGTTCCGCCGAATCAATCAGCGGCGCCCTTATATGCTCCCCAGCACCGTTCTGCTGTCCGACAACCCGCGCGTTACGTCGGAGAGCGCGGGCAGAATGTCCGAGGGAAGCATCCCGTACTCACCCCGTACAGCCGCGCATCGGTCGCCCGCCGCCCCATGCAGATACACTCCGGCGGCGGCGACCGCGGCAACCGACAGACTTCCGTCCCGCAAGCGATCGCGCGCCTGCACCAGCAGGGAGCCGATGACGCCCGCCAGCAGATCACCGGAGCCGCCCCGCGCCATGCCTGCGTTGCCCGCGACCGAGAGCCATATCGCCCCGTCCGGTCCGGCAATCACCGTGTGTGCATCCTTGAGGACGACCGTCACACCGTGCAGCCTTGCAAAATCAGCCGCGATGCCCGGCAGATCCGCGAGTACCGCGGATACGGACAGCCCGGTCAGACGTGCCATCTCCGCCGGATGCGGGGTAAGCACAACGGCGCGGTTCGGATTGCGGAGCATCGGTGCGTCCCACAGCTGCGGATGCGCGGCAAGCAGATTGAGCGCATCCGCATCCAGCACGGCGGGGCAAGGCACCGGCGCGGACGCTTCCGCCGCTTGCAGAACCGCCTCCAGTACCCGGCACGCGGACGCCGAAGTGCCCAGCCCACAGCCTACGACATACCCGTCGGCGTGCGGCAGGGCGGGCGGATCTGCGCCGTACGGCGTCAGAATCGCCTCCGGCAGGGCTGCCTGCAGGACGGCGCGGTTGCCTTCCGGCGTCACGATATGCGCCAGTCCCGCTCCGGTACGCAGTGCCGCCGACGCCGACAGCAACGCCGCACCCGCCATTCCCGTCGAGCCGCAAACCAGCGCCAATCTGCCGTAGCTGCCCTTATTGGTGCGGCGTTGCCGGGGGGGCAGTACAGTGCGCAGCAGCTCGCCGTCTGCGAGACGCGCCCACGGAGTTTCCTCCTGCACGGTGGCAATGCCGAGATCGGCAACCAGCACCTCTCCGCACAGATCGGCGCCCGGGTACAGCAGCAGTCCCGGCTTGAGCGCCTGCATGGTCACGGTCACCGCAGCCCGGATTGCATCACCCGGCACTGCCCCCGTGTCTGCCATGACGCCGGACGGAATATCCGCTGCCAGCACGGGCAATCCGGCGGCATTGACCGCGCGGAACACGGCGGCGGCAGCACCTTCCGCAGCGCGGTCAAGTCCGATGCCGAACACCGCATCCAGCACGGCGGTGCTGACCGGGAGAAGGCGATCCAGCGCCTCGGGCGTACAGACCGGGACGCCAGCCGCTGTCGCAAGCGCGTACTGCCGGGCGCATTCCCCGCTCATGCGGGTCGGATCCGGCGTGCCGTCCACACCCGGTTGCCCCAGGTACAGCACCGCAACCGGACGTGCCGTGCAGTCCTGCCCGGTCGCAAGCCTTCGCGCGGCGGCAAAGCCGTCCCCGCCGTTGTTGCCGCCTCCGCACAGAATCAGCACCTGCCCTGCCGGAAACAGTGCCGGGCGACTGTCTATGCAACGCACCAGTGCCGCCGCCGCGCGCTCCATCAGAATATGGGAGGGAACGCCTGTTTCCCGGATAGTATACGCATCGCACCGGCGCATCTGCCGGGCGGTCAGGATGGGTGTAAATGCGCGCATGGGGGCACTTCCTTTCGCTTTTTTATTCGTTTATTCGACGTTTTCTAAAAGCGGGGCGGGCAGGCGGTCAAAGTCGCCGCATCCGCCGGCGGCAGTATATCGTGACAGACCGGCGTGTAAAACAGTCGGCGGCGAACGGCAGGATCGTCTGATTCTGCCAGTATCCACATGAGCTTGGTAAAGCACGCCTCCGGCGTCATGTCGAATGCCTCAAGAACGCCCATGTCCGTCAGTCCGCTCCCGACGCTGTAAACAGACAGGTCGGTTCCCTCGCTCTGTACCTGCGTAGTCAGCGCAACCAGCCTGCCGGCAGCCGTCGCGCGCTGTATCTCCGCCCGAAAGGCGCCGCCGCGATCGGGCAGCCCGCCCACGCCAAAGGACTCAATCACCAATGCCCGGTAGCGCCCCAGCATGAAGTGCAGCAGTTCCGTGTCCGTGCCGGGTGTCAGCTTGAGAAGCCCCACCGAGGGATCCAGCGACCGGCAGAAGTGCGTCTCCCCCTCGGTCGGATCAAAATACAGCGCCATGCGTCCGTTCTGAACCGTTGCCAGCGGCGGATAATTCGGGCTGGAGAAGGCGGAAAAGCTCTTGCTGCGCGTTTTGCGTGCACGGGTCCCGAGCAGAACCTGCCCGCCAAAGACCACCAGCACCCCCGCCATTCCCGATGCGGCGCACAGGAAGCTGTCGGACAGGTTCTGCTTGGAATCGGTTGTTTCAAAGCCGATCGGCTTCTGTGCGCCGGTCAGCACAATCGGCTTGCGGCTGTTCTGGATCAGGTAGGACAGCGCCGAAGCGGTATAAGCCATGGTATCGGTGCCGTGCGCGATGACAAAGCCGTCATAGTCATCATACCGCCGGATGATTTCGTCCGCGATGCGGATCCAATGTTCCGGCATGATATCCGTGCTGTCCAGCTCGAACAGCTGCACCGCGTCCGCATCGCACATACGCGACACGTCCGGGACAAGACGGAGCAGCTGCTCCGCTCCCAGTGCCGGGGAGAGTGCGCCCTCGGACAGTTCCGAAGCGATGGTGCCACCGGTACCGATAAACAAGAGCTTTTTTCTGGCTGTATTTGACTGCATACTTTCAATATCGTTCCTTCTGCGGAACGCCTTTCCTGCCTGTATTCCGTGTCGGAGAGGTCTGCTACATGGTATCACAAAGCGGGGCAGTTGTCAAGGGGGGGCATAAAGAAGCAAGCCCCCACCGGAAAAGCGCACCGCTCGCCCGGCGGGAACTCACAGCACAATCCAAAGCCCCAGCAGGGCTGCCGTCAGCGCCGGGATCGCCACGGCGGCGCCGTAGCGGACAAACGAACCAAAGGAGAACGGTACGCCGTGGTCGCGGAGCTGACCGGTCCACATGATGCCGGCAAGCGCTCCCATAGGCGTGAAAAAGGCGCCCAGATTGGAACCGACCACCGCCGCGTACAGTGCGGCTGTCCCGTTCCCCGTCCCGGCGGGCAACGCCGAAATAACCGAGCGGTACAGCACACTCATCGGAATGTTGTTGACCAGATTCGCCGCCAGAAACGAGGAGCCGCCAAAGCTCAGAAGCGTTCCTGCCACCGTGCGCGGGGATGTCAGGACGTCCCCCAATGCCGCCGTCACACCGTGCTTCTCCAGCGCCAGAACCAGGACGAACATGGAAAGCACGAAGGGAGCAAGATCCCACGGCGCACGCACAAAGCAACGCCCGATCAGATAGGGCGCGCGGTGACGGAAAAAGCTGATGCCCATGGTGAACAGCACAAGACTGCCGAAAAAGCAGCAGGTAATCAGCCACATGGGCAGATTCAGGAAGGACGAAACAGACAAAAGAAGAATGCACCCGCCCAGATGGCACAGCCCGATGATCTCGGTCGGACGATCTATGCGCGGGAGCGACTCTTCCCGCGCGTCCAGCGGGGCGCGCAACCGCCGCCGGAACAGCAGGTACAGAACGCCGCAGGACACGGCTCCTGCCAACCCCGTCGGCAGAAGCATCCGCAGCGTATACTGCCAGAAGGATATGCCCGCGCCGCTCATCAGGTATATGTTGGTCGGGTTGCCGATAATCAACGCCATGCTCCATGTGTTGGCGGCGACAAACTCCGAAACCAGATACGGAACCGGGTCGATCCGCGCGCTGGCGGCAAAATGACAGATAAAGGGCGTAAAGGTCAGCACGATGATGTCGTTGGAGGTAAACACGGTCAGCACCGACACCAGCCCATACAGCAAAAAGAACAGCATCCGCTGACTCCCGCCGGCACGCCGCAGGATGCGGACTGCCAGCAGGCGGAAAAAGCCCAGCTCGTCAAGATACACCGACATCATGGTCATGGAGAAGAACAGCACCAGTATCTTGAGCGGATTGACCTCACCCGCGCCGGTCAGTCCCTCGGCTACTTCGCCGGGACTGATCTGCCCGGTCAGAATCATGCACAGCGCCCCCGCCAGCGGCGCCGTCCAGAAAATGCTCACCCGTCTGCCCCGCACGGACACCGCCGGTTTACAGAACACCAGCAGGAGCAGTCCGCCACAGCTCAGCAGAAAGATGGTAAGAACAGCCGTCACGCGCTCACCTCTTCACCGCGACGCCCTGACGTCGGGTGCGGCAAACCAACAGCCCGGCGAACAGCAGTGCCGGGAACACCAGCGCCGGAAGCAGTCCGGACCGGACGGTATCCCCCGCCATTCTGCCCACCAGCCACGGTCCGGCGGTACAGCCGAAATCCCCTGCCAACGCCAGCAAAGCAAACATTGCGGTCCCGCCGCCGGGGCACGCACGGGTGGACAGACTGAAGGTCCCGGGCCACATGATGCCCACCGACAGCCCGCACAGTCCGCAGCCAGCCAGTGCGGCAAGCGGCGAGGGGGCAAGCGCGGCAAGCAGGTAACTGCCCATGCAGGTGACGCAGCAGACCAGCATCATCCGGCGCATATCGTGCCGGTGCGAAAGGCGGGCGGACACGACCCGCGCCGTTCCCATGAGCAGGGCGAACAGGCAGGGACCTGCCAGATCCGAGAGCGTCTTGCGGGTAGCCGCGCTGAGCGAGCCAAACGTACTCAGTCCCTGCTCGGCAAAGGCGGATGACCACTGGCTCATCGCCTGCTCGCTGGCTCCCGCGCACAGCATCAGCACCACGAACAGCCAGAAAACGGGGCGGCAGAGCAGCTGCCGGATGGTCATCGGCGCGGTGCCCTCCGCCTCGTCCAGCCGCCTCAGGGGGACAAGCGAAAAGTATACCGCATTGAGCAGCGGCAGTGCCGCCCAGGCAAACGACATATACCGCCAGTTCTCTATGCCGAACAAGGCAAAATAAGCGGTCGATACCAGAATGACGAACACGTGCCCCCAGCAGTAAAAGGAGTGAAGCAGGCTCATTGCCGCGTCCTTATGGTCGGTCGGGCACGCCTCCACGATGGGGCTGATGAGCACCTCCGTCAGACCGCCTCCGATCGCGTACAGCATGATGGACAGCAGGATCCCGACAAACGGATCGGGCAGGCAGAAGGGCAGGATGCCGAGACATATCAGTCCGACACCAGCCATAATGTGTGCCGTAACGATGCAGGGGCGGTAGCCGATGCGGTCTACGAAGCGGGCACCCGCCAGGTCAACCAGCAGTTGGATGCCGAAATTCACGGACACCAGTGTTGCCAGGCGGGACAGCGAGATACCCCACGTGCTCTGGAAGGTGAGCAGCAGGAGGGGGACAAAGTTATTCACGACCGCCTGTGTGACATAACCCAGGTAGCTGGCATACAGCGTATGCCTGTATGAAGTGCGGATATTCATGATACCGTATCCTTTCGGGCAAACATAATATAAAGGAAGTGCCGATTATCCATAAAAACCTTCGCATTATAGCACAGCCGGGCGGCATTGTCAAGCGGGTTTACTGCTTTTTTCGGGGGAGAGGAGGTCTCCGCATCACCGGACGCAATCAAAACTGACGAAACAGACAAACTTTTTTCGGATTATCTATTTACTTTTTACAAGATATCTGCTATAATGGAGACAACCGTAATTTACAGAAAGGAACCACGCCATGAAAAACCGTCTACCGCACCTGATCGCCATGCTCCTCGCCTGCCTGATGCTGCTCAGCTCCGTTTCGATCCTGGCAGGATGCGCAAAAGAGGACGACCCCGCCACGGAAACCGCCTCCGGGCAGAACGGCACTGCCGGGGAAACAAGCACCGAGTACGTACCCGACATTGCCAAAAAGAACTACAATACCACCTTCAACGTTGTCGCCATCGGATTCAACCAGGACCTCCTTATCCTCGACGAGGACAAGAAGCGGGACGGCAACAGCTTAGACGAAGCCGTGTACGAGCGCGGCGTGCTTGTCAAGGAGCAGCTGGGCGTGGAATGCGAGTTTGCAGACGCAGGGGACTGGATATCCTACTCCGGCAAGATCGCAAACACGGTGCAAACCGGCGACGATGCCTACCAGCTGGTGCTCACGCACGTCTACCAGGGCGTCACCGATCTTGTCACCTCCAACAGTCTGATGAACTTCACCGACCTGCCCTCCGTCAATCTGGATGCGCCCTACTGGAACCGCAACCTGATGGAAAGCCTGAAGGTCGATGACAGGTACCTGCTGGGCTACAGCGACTTCTGCCTCTCCAGCACGCACTGCGTGGTCTTCAATAAGGATATGCTGCAGAACTACCGTTTGGAAGACCCCTATGCACTGGTCAACAACAAAAAGTGGACGGTGGATAAGCTGTTCTCGCTGGCATCCGCCGTTTCGGAGGATAACGGAGACGGCAAGTGGACGGTGGATGATTACTACGGTATTTCCGGCTGGGGCTGGGTGCCGCTCATCACGTTCATCACCTCCTGCGACATGAAAATCGTGGACAGGGACGAGGATACCGGACGCTACTACGTTGCCTATGAGGACAACACCGAGAAGATGCTCTCACTCATCGACAAGGTGACCACCATGTACAAGGCAAACTACTCCTATATGTGGCCCTCTGTGAACTATACCGCGCTGAAGTTTGCCGAAGGTCACTCGCTGTTCCAGCTGTACTCCACGACAGGACTTATCAGTCTTGCCACCGAGAAAATCCGCTTCGGCGTGCTTCCCTACCCCAAGTTTGACGAGAAGCAGGAGAATTACCGCTCGCTCAACTGGAACGGTCTGATGGGCGTTCCGGCCTCCGTCAACAAGGCGGGCAATCCCCAGATGGTAGGCGAGGTGCTGGAGCTGTTGGGCTACTACACCGGCACAGTCAAGACCGCATACTACGAGCTTCAGCTGGGCGCCAAGGTCTCCGAGGCGCAGGAGGACGCGGATATGCTGGATATCATCTGGAAATCGCTGGTCAGCGATATCGGGCTGGTCTGCTGCAACTGCAGTGGCAGCATGGATAACCTGGTGTATATGCTCCCCATGATCTGCGAGTCCCCGAAGAAGAATTTCTCCTCCTTCATGAGAAGCAATAAGAGCAGTGCCCAGAAGGGGCTGGACAAGGTCTTCAAACAGTAAAGGACACATCTAAAAACAAAACGGCGGGCACCTCAGACGAGGGGCCCGCCGTTCCTGTTTTTCT
>CECA01072842.1_pt1 | contig 12743 bp, 10 predicted proteins | sample 557351 | NCBI WGS metagenome assembly CECA01 (sample SAMEA3182051, study PRJEB8094) | gut metagenome | biome: human; feature: gut; material: Stool; isolation source: human stools | place: Canada | collected 2012-03-07 | reverse complement strand
CCCCCTTCCCGCCGGGAAGGGGGCTGGGGGGATAGGGGCAGGAAAGCAAGTTAAGACAGGGTTAACAGGCGACAAAGCGGGCACGCCCCCCGCCGGGTACCGCTGACGCCCACCGAGCCGGCAACGCCGGGGCAAGCCCCCGCCGGGGCACACACCCCGCACACCGCAGAACTTACCCCCCTATTTTTATCGCAAAACTATTGCAATCGGGGAGAATATGTGGTAAAATGCTACGGTGAGGACAGCCTTGTTCCATGAAAAAGTGAAATATCGAGAGGGTTATAATCATGAGAAATCAGAGAAGGCATCAGAGACTCCGAATCCTGACGCTCGTGCTGTGCGGGATGCTGGTCGCCGCCGGACTGCCGCTCCTGTCCTGCGCAGGCACTGGCAGCGGCGAAACCGCCACGGCAACCGGCACCCTGCCCGCCACCGACACCGCCGCCGGGACTGCCCCCGACACCGCCCCCGCGACCGATACCGCCACCGACACCGAAACCTCCTCCGAAACCGCTACCGAAAGCCCGGAGGAAGCCGCCCGGCGCAAGCAGGAGCAGATGGACGCCCTGTATGCCGCCACCGTGAGCAGACTCCTGCCTATCGGCGGATGGGGCACGCCCGCATCGGCACTGCGCGAGGTATACTCCAATACGCCCGGCTCGTATGACAAAGCATGGCAGCTCCTGGCGGACGCACACCTGAACTTCATGGTCTCGCTGGAGGAGTGGAGCTCCCCCCTGTGGACGATGGATTCCGCGTCCTCGGCGCATAAGGCGGGCATGAAACTGTGGTATAACTGCTCGGCACTGGATGCGGGCGGCGCACTGGAGCGCATCAACTCCGTCCTGAACTCGGAGTATGCCGACGTGCTGGATACGGTGTACCTCAAGGACGAGCCGGCATACGGCGACTTTGCAGAGCTGAAGAAGCTGTATGACAGCATCCGGGCAGGGCTGGGCGACCGCGAGATAACATATTTCGCAAACCTGCTGCCCACGTATGCACCCGGCAACCTCATCGCAAACGACTACCGCACGTATGTGCGGGACTACATCGCCACCGTCAAGCCCGAGGTGCTGATGTTTGATTACTACCCCTTCGCATCGGGCGATACCCTGCGCGCCATGCTGCTGAACAACATCATCGCCCTGCAGGAGGCGAACGCCGCCGGCATCCCGCTGTACACCTTCGTCCAGTCCTCCGGGCTGGAGGGCGGCAAGGAGCCGACCGCGGAACAGCTCCGGCTGAACGTCCAGCTTAATCTGGCGACCGGCTCCAAGGGCATCGCCTACTTCACGGTCTGCGAGACCTACGAGAACTGGGGCTATACGCCCGCGCTGGACGCAAAGGGTAATACGACTGCCCTGTATGACAAAATCAAGGCGGTAAATGAGGGCGTCCTTGCCATGAAGGGCGTGTATCTGGACTACACCTGCCGCGGCATGATGACGGCGGGATACTCCGGTCTTGCCCGCGACTTCGAGAAGAACGGCTGCCGGGATTACCTGATGGACTCCTTCGGCGACCTGACGGGTGCCAAAGCGGCGACGGGCGGCAGGTTCGTCATCGGCTGCTTTGAGAATGCCGCCGGGGAGAAGGCATACTACGTCGTCAACATGGACTATAAGAAGGAAGGAACCGTGACACTGCACTTCGGCGGCAACGGCAGCGGCTACACGCTCTGGGGCGCGTCCGGGCTTGCCGATATGGGCGAGGCTTCCGGCGACGTGGCCCTGACGCTTGCCCCCGGCGACGGCGTGTTCCTGCGGCTGGAGGCGCCGGCGAACTGATGCCGTTCCCCTGTCCGGAAAGGATTTTTGCATGAGCAAATGGCTGACACCCGATGCCATGTTCCGCACCTACGACGAGATCACACCGGCGTACCTCCGGAGTCTCGGCGTCCGCGCGGTGCTGGCGGACATAGACAATACGCTTGCCCCCTACGAGCAGGCTCTCCCGGATGCGCGCACCCTTGCGTGGGCGGCGGAGCTGCGTGCCGCCGGCATCGGGCTGGCACTGATCTCCAACAATGACCGCGCGCGCGTGGAGACCTTCAGCCGCTCCCTCGGCGTCCGCGGGTACTGGAAAAGCGGCAAGCCGGGCGGGAAGAACCTCCGCCGCGCCATGGCGGAGCTGGGAACCGACCGCACCGACACCGTGGTGCTGGGCGACCAGCTCCTGACCGACGCGCTGGCGGGCAAGCGGCTGGGACTGCGCGTGCTGATCGTCCCGCCCATCAAGGATAAGACCACGCTGTTCTTCCGCTTCAAGCGGCTGTGCGAGCGCCCGATCATCCGCCGGTTCAAGCGCCGGAACGGGATTACGTGGTGACGGCACGGCGGCGCTTCCCCTGACCATGCGGCATCCCCCGCCCGTCCCGGCTGTCCGGGGCACAGAGAATAATCAACGGGGCGGCACGCTCCCCCCGACCGCGAAAGGAAACACCTATGAAAACTCTTTCCTATGAGAAGTATCTCGACAAGGTATACGGCTGCTTTCTGGGCAAGACCGTGATCGGCACGCTGGGCGCCCCCTACGAGGGCATCAAGATGCCGCTGGAGCTGCCCTTCAGCCCCGAAATGATCAACACCATGCTGCCCAACGATGACCTCGACCTGCAGGTGCTGTGGCTGGACGTGGCGGAGAAGTACGGACCTGACTTCACCTCCGACCAACTGCTGGAGCGCTTTGTCACGCACTGCGACTACTCCCCCGGCGAGTACGCCATCATGCGCAAGAACTGGCTCCGGGGCATCCATGCCCCCGCGTCGGGCTCCTTCTGCAACGACTACTACACCGAGGGCATGGGCTGTCCCATCCGCTCCGAGATTTGGGCTTGCCTGGCGCCGCTGGATCCGGAACGCGCCGCCGACTTCTCCGAGCGGGACGGCGTGCTTGACCACTGGGGCGAGTCCGTGTACGCCGAGCGCTTCTTTGCCGCGCTGGAGGCGGAGGCGTTTTCCGTGGACGAGCATACCTGCGACCTGTACGCGCTGATTGATGCAGGACTTGCCGCCGTGCCGGACGAGTGCCGCTTCCGCGAGCTGGTGGAGGACACGGTCGCGCTGTGCCGGCGGTACGATGACGTCAAGCTGATCCTGCGCAAGATACTCTTCCGGTACGGGCATCCCGACTGCACCAATATGTTCCAGAACATCGGCATCACGCTGACGGCTCTGCTCAAGGGCGGGCTGGATCCCATCAAGACCGGCATGGACGCGCTCAACTGCGGCTTTGACACCGACTGCACCTGCGCGACGGCGGGCGCCGTCATCGGCATCATCCGCGGTGCGGAGTCGCTCAACCGGGCGTATGCGTGGGGCGACACCCGCTTCGTGCTGGGCGTGCGCTCCGAGCGCCGCTCGGACAGTGTCCGCGACTTTGCCGAGGACGTGGCATGGCTGGGCTGTGCCTTCAACCCCGGTATGCTGGAGGGCGCTCCCGAAAAGCACTACGACTTCGAGCGTGATCCATCGCCGCTGTCGCTCAGCGTCATCTACCAGAACGGCGCGGACGGGCGCCCCGATGCGTCCATCGGGCTGGACGAAACGCGCAGTGTCGCCCTGCTGATGGAAAACCGCACCGATGCGCCGCTGACGGTGGATTTCACCGTGGAGGGCGCCGGCTGTGACGAGCGGGGGCATTTGGAGCTGGAGCCGGAATCGGACGATGCGCACATCGTGCTGATTACCTGCCCCGGCGACACGGAGGAGCTGCCGGAAATCAACACCTACACCGTGCGCTTCACGGCGGGCGGCTATACCGGCACCTACTGCTTTGGGCTGGCGGCGGCAACGCCGTGGAAGGCGGTCGGTCCCATCTGGCGCACCGATCCGATCTGCACCACCGAGAAGCTGCTGGCAGTCCCCAACTACTGGCACCTGATGCAGGATCCCGGCTACAAGGGAGACCCGACCGACATCGTGCGGCGCTTCCACCTGAACTTCGCAGTGGATACGCACACGCCGTACCGGGAGCCGGACGAGCTGTTCACGCCGCTTGATCCCGACGCCGCAACGGAGTACGAGGAGACGCTGTTCTCCCAGCGGCAGGACAGCTTTCGGATGGAGGATATCTGCAGCTTCCGGGGACCTGCGGTGATATACCTTGCGCGGGAGCTGGTCTCCCCGGCGGAGGAGGAGGTCTGCGTCCAGCTGGGACACAGTGCGCCGGTCGCCCTGTGGATCAACGGGGAACTGATCTGCGAGAGCGCGGACTGCGATTGCTGGGATGCCGAAAACCTGCACGTCCAGCACGTGAAGATCCGCAAGGGCGTCAACCGGGTTGTTCTGCGCCTGACGCGCGTCAACGACGACGCCAAATTCAACCTGACCTTTGCGGAGGGCGCGACCTGTGCGGCGCATATCCTGCACTACGCCTCCCGCAACCCCCGGTATTTCGGGCGCGGACAGTAAGCTGACGGAAAGGAGCCATGCATGGGAGTTTCGGAAATACTCGGCATTCTGAATCTGGTCGGACTGCTGGCGGTGGCGGTTCTGCTGATCCTGCACCTGCGCCGCCGGACGGACGGGCAGGCAACAGCGGTGACAGCGGTGACAGCGGTGACGCAGGAGGACCTGCTCCGGAGCGAGGAAAAGCTGACCGGGAGCTTCCGGAAGGAGAGCGAAGCCGCCGTGCAGGCACTGCGCCGGGAGATCGGCGACAGCCGCCGGGAAACGGGGGATAACGTGCAGAACGCGGTTACCCGGTTGGGCAACACCCTGCGCCAGTCACAGTCCGATGCGGCGGAGGCGCAGAAACAGCAGCTGGCGGCACTGACCGACACGCTGAACCGGCAGATCGGGACGCTGACCGGCACGCTGGATAAGCAGATCGGCACACTGAGCGACACCGTCACGCGGCAGATGACGACGCTGACCGAGGCGCAGGAAAAGCAGATGGCTGCGCTGACCGACGGGCAGAGGATCCGGCTGGACGGCGTGACACAGCAGGTCACGCAGATGGCTGCCGGCAGCGAGAAGGCGCAGGAGCAGATGCGTAAGACGCTGGACGAACAGCTATCCTCCCTCCGGACGCAGAACAACGATCAGCTGGAAAAAATGCGCGCCACCGTGGACGAAAAACTGCAGCAGACGCTGAACGAGCGCATCTCGCAGTCCTTCAAGCTGGTGAACGACCGACTGAGCGAGGTCTATCAGGGACTGGGTGAGATGAAAACGCTGGCGGGCAGTGTGGGCGACCTCCGGAAGGTGCTGTCCGGCGTCAAGACGCGCGGCATCCTAGGCGAGGTACAGCTGGGCGCCATCGTGGAGGATATGCTGACGCCGGATCAGTACGAAAAGAACGTCTGCACGCGCAAAGGCTCCCACGACCCGGTGGAGTACGCCGTGCGCCTGCCGGGGGACGGCGAGGAGCCGGTGTACCTGCCCATCGACGCCAAGTTCCCCGGTGATACCTACGGGCGGCTGGCGGATGCCTACGAGTCCGGCGATCCGGCGGCGGTGCGCGAGGCGCAGGCGGTGCTGGCTGATACCATCCGGCGCGAGGCGAAGGATATCCGCGACAAGTACATAGACCCGCCGAACACAACGGATTTCGGCATCCTGTTCCTGCCGACGGAGGGGCTGTACGCCGAGGCGGTGCGCCTCGGACTGCCGGAAAAGCTCCGGCGGGAGTACCATGTCAGCATCGCGGGACCGACCACACTGGCGGCTCTGCTCAACAGCCTGCAGCTGGGCTTCCGCACGCTGGTAATCCAGAAGCGGTCGGGCGAGGTGTGGAAGCTGCTGGGCGCGGTCAAGAAGGAGTTCGGCACCTTTGAGGACGCGCTGACTGCGGCGCAGATGCGCATCCGGCAGACCGGCGAGGAGCTGGACAAGCTGGTCGGCGTGCGGACGCGGCAGATCAACCGCAAGCTGAAATCCGTGGAGCTGTCCTCGGCGGAGGAAACCGCCGCAATCCTGCCGCCGGATGCACCGGGGGACGGGGAGGATACCTGACCGGGGGACACCCGTAAGCCTGCCTTGCATACGGCATGAATATTCAGCAATTCCCTCCGGCGCGGGAGCCGTTGCCGGAGGGAATTGCTGCTGCCTGCCGCCGCACGAGCCGGGAAAGTCCCGGTATATCAACGGAACGTGCAAAAAGAATCGCAAAATAATACCGCGATTCGTGAAACCTGCCTATTGCATTTTTTGAAGCACCGTGGTATAATACCTGCATAAACATTCACAACGTATTCAAAAACTGCAAGGAGAGAAACCATCATGAAAAAGAGTATCTGTTGTATAGCACTGGCGCTGGTCATGGCGCTGAGCACGGTCGGGCTGTTCACGTCCTGCGCCAAGGAGAAGGAAAAAACGCTGGTCATGGCGACCAACGCAAACTTCCCGCCCTATGAGTACAAGGACGGCGCTGCGTTCGCCGGCATTGATGTGGAGCTGGCGCAGGCGATTGCCGACAAGCTGGGCATGAAGCTGGAGATTCAGGACGTTGAGTTCGGCGCAATCGTCGCGGGCGTGGAATCCGGCAAGTACGACATCGGCATGGCAGGCATGACCGTCACCGAGGACCGTAAGAAGCAGGTCAGCTTCTCGACCACCTACGCCACCGGCGTGCAGGTTGTCATAGTCAAGGAAGGCTCCGCCATCCAGTCCCCGGCCGACATCACCACCTCCTCCAAGATCGGCGTCCAGCAGGACACCACCGGTGACCTGTACGCCTCCGATACGCCCGAGAAGGGCGGTTGGGGCGAGGCTGCCGTCACCCGTTACAAGAACGGTGCGGATGCCGTGCAGGCACTGCAGACCGGCAAGCTGGACTGCGTCATCATTGACAAGGAGCCTGCCAAGTCCTTCGTGGCAGCCAACAGCGGGCTGAAGATCCTGGATACGGAGTACACCAACGAGGATTACGCCATCGCGGTCGGCAAGAGCAACACCGAGCTGCTGGAGAAGATCAACAAGGCGCTGGACGAGCTGAAAAAGGACGGCACCATCGACAAGATCGTCAGCAAGTACATCCCCGCCGACAAGTAAGTTGCGGCACGTGCGGCACACCTGAGGAGGGCGATCCTTCCTCAGGTGGCTCTTTGTGTGTCAGGGAAACGGATCGGCACAGCCGGAGCATTCCGGAATACAAAGCGAAAAGGAGATGCCTATGGCATGGTTTGACAAGCTGGCGGCAGGATTGCAGGCATGGTTCACGAAGTTCCGGGAAGAATTTGTCCTGAACTTCATCGAGGGGGACCGCTGGAAATGGCTGGTGCAGGGACTGGGCAATACCCTGCGCATAACGGCAGTGGCGTTGCTGCTGGGTTTGCTTATCGGTGTGGTGGTCGCCTCGGTGCGGGCGTCCTACGACAAGAACCGGGAGATGCTGGCGCTGCACGGCGGGTTCGGGTACCGGTTGTTCGGCTTTTTCAACTGGCTGTGCCGGGTGTACCTTGCCATCATCCGCGGAACGCCGGTCGTGGTACAGCTGCTCATCATGTATTTCGTCATTTTTGCCTGGTCGCGCAATGCGATTCTGGTGGCAACCCTGGCGTTCGGCATCAACTCCGGCGCCTACGTCGCGGAGATCATCCGGGGCGGCATCATGTCGGTGGACAACGGGCAGTTTGAGGCGGGGCGGTCGCTGGGCTTCAACTACGTCCAGACCATGCTGTACATCGTCATTCCGCAGGTGTTCAAGAGCGTGCTGCCCGCCCTGCTCAATGAGTTCATCGCCCTGCTCAAGGAGACGTCGGTGGCAGGCTACGTCGGCATCATGGATCTGACCAAGGCGGGCGACCTGATCCGCGGGCGTACCTTCTCGGCATTCATGCCGCTGATCGCCGTCGCACTGGTATACCTGATTATCGTTATGCTGCTGACCTCGCTGGTCGGTCAGCTGGAGAGGAGGCTGCGCAAGAGTGAACGCTGAAACCGAGAATGTAAAGGTGCCTGCCGGTGCGGAGGACGTCATCATCCGTGTCGAGGGGCTGAAGCGCTACTACGCGCGCGGCAAGATCAAGGCGCTGGACGGCATCGACCTGAGCGTCCGGCGGGGCGAGGTCGTGGTCATCATCGGACCGTCCGGCTCCGGCAAGTCCACGCTCCTGCGCTCGCTGAACCTGCTGGAGATTCCCACCGCCGGATCGGTCTTTATGGAAGGCATGGATATCACCGACCGGCACGCGGACATCGATCTGCACCGGCAGAAGATGGGGATGGTGTTCCAGCACTTCAACCTGTTCCCGCACATGACGGTTCTGCGGAACATGACACTCGCGCCCATCAAGCTCAAGGGGAAGACACGCGAGAAAGCCGAGGAGCAGGCGATGGAGCTGCTCGGCAAGGTCGGCCTTGCCGACCGGGCGAACGCTTACCCCGACCAGCTTTCCGGCGGGCAGAAGCAGCGCGTTGCCATCGTGCGGGCGCTGTGCATGGAGCCGGACGTCATGCTGTTTGACGAGCCGACTTCCGCGCTGGATCCGGAGATGGTCGGCGAGGTGCTGGACGTCATGAAGCAGCTGGCGCGGGACGGCATGACCATGGTCTGCGTCACGCACGAGATGGGCTTTGCCCGCGAGGTCGCCTCGCGCGTCCTGTTCATGGACGGCGGGCAGATACTGGAGCAGGGCACCCCGACGGAGATATTCACGGCACCCCACTGCGACCGGCTGAAATCCTTTCTTGCAAAGGTGCTGTAAAGCGACCGTATCGGCACTGACTCCCATACATCCGTATTCCCTGAAAAAAGGCGTCCTTCCCGCGAAGCACGGGAGGGACGCCTTTCTGTGAAACGGGACGCGGAGCGGGACTTACAGTGCGCCGAACAGGAGCAGGATCAGCAGTCCGAAGATCAGCAGCACCGCAAGGCAGGGGAGCACAATGACCAGAAACGCGGAGAACACCATGGCAAAGCGATCCTTCGCCGTCAGCTTCTCGTCCGACATCCGCTCGCGGAATTCCTCCTCCTGCTCACGGGTCGCCTTTTTCAGCCGTCGCCAGATCATATGCGCCGCCCTCCTTTGTGTTCCCTTCGGTTATTCCTTGGCGGATTTTTTCTCCGTCTTGGGCATTTCAAACAGGTAGTTGCCGTTCTCGTCGAGCTTGCGCTCCGGGAAGTGGCAGGCTACGAAGTGTCCCGGCTCTATCTCCGCCAGCGGGGGCGGGACGCGGCGGCACTTGTCGCACGCCATCCAGCAGCGCGTGTGGAATTTACATCCGTCAGGCGGCTTGACCGGGCTGGGGATACTGCCCTCCAGCAGGATCCGCTCCTTCTTGAGGCTTTCCATGTCGGTGGTCGGAATGGAGGAGAGCAGGGCGACCGTGTACGGATGGCGCGGGTCTCCGAAGACGGTTGCGGCATCGGCAAGCTCCACGACGTTGCCGAGATACATGACGCAGATGCGGTCGGAGATGTACCGCACGACCGACAGGTCATGCGAGATGAACATATACGTCAGGTGTTCCTTTTGCTTCAGCTCCTGCAAGAGGTTGATGATCTGCGACTGGATCGACACGTCCAGTGCCGAGACGCACTCGTCGCACACCACGAACTTCGGATGCACCGCCAGCGCGCGCGCGATGGAAATGCGCTGACGCTGACCGCCGGAGAACTGGTGCGGGTAGCGGAACAGCATATACTCCTGCAATCCGCACTCCTTCATGGTGCGCACCACGTGCTCGCGCATTTTGGGGGAGCCGTGCCGGAAGAACTTATGCGTGACCAGCCCCTCCTCGATGATCTGCCCGATGGTGAACCGGGGGTTGAGGCTGGAGTACGGATCCTGGAAGATGATCTGCAGATCCTTGCGCAGGATGCGCATCTCGCTGTACTTCAGGCGGGCAAGGTCAATGCCGTCGTCCAGCATTGCCTCGTAGCGCTGAAACTCCACGTCGTCCCGGTGCGCCTGCTTAATCGCGGCAATGGACTGCTCCGCTTCCCGGATCTGCGCGTTCAGCCCGTCCCGCTCGCGGGTCAGCCTGTCGCACCTGCCCTTCAGCCGGGCAAGCTGAGACGCATTTGCCGGCTTGCCGTCGTCCGCCGTGCCGCCCTCCGCCTCATCCAGCATCAGCTCGATGTCGCGGATGCGGTCGCTCAGTGCGGCGGCGCGCTCCTCCAGCCGTGCCTTGCGGTACAGCAGAGCCGCGCCCTGCTCGGTGTCCCGCACCAGGAAGCCGCCGAGGATCTTGGCGATGTGCGCCTGCGCGGTCTGGTACTCCGCGACCGCCAGATTCTTGTTCTGCAGGTCGAAGAAGGTCGCCGCCTCCCCCAGCTGACTGACCTTGGCGGATGCCGCGTCCGCGCGTGCCTGCGCGGCGTGCAGCTTGGAGATATAGCGCTTGGCGTGCCGGAGCGTGTCGGTCACGTACCGGGGCGCCAGCTCGGCGCGGGACATTCCGTAGTACATGGTGGTGCCTGCCGTCTGCTCGTAGAGCTGGAGCAGAACTCTGCCCAGCGTGGATTTTCCGCAGCCGGACTCGCCGACAATGCCGAGCGTTTCGCCCTCGTAGATGTCCAGGGAAATATCCTCATTCGCCTTCACGTAGTACTGCTGGCGCTGAAAGATGCTGGACTTCGCAATGGGGAAGTATTTTTTAAGATTCGTGATCGATAAGAGCTTTTTTGTGCTCGGCACTGTTTCTCACCTCCTTTTCGGGATAGAAGCAACGGATTTTCTGCCCGGGGACGACCTCTACCAGAGGCGGCTCCTCCTCCAGGCACTTTCTGGTTGCGTACTTGCAGCGGGGGGCGAATTTACAGCCCTTCGGCAGTGCAAGCGGGTGGGGAACAACGCCGGGGATAGGCTCCAGCTTGTGGGTGATGTTGTCGATGCGGGGGATGCTGTTCATCAGTCCCTCGGTGTACGGGTGGCTCATGGCGCAGTCGGTGAAGATAACGCGCGCGGAGGACTGCTCCACGACCTGACCGCAGTACATGACCACCACGTCGTCCGCCATCTCGTTGATGACGCCCAGATCGTGGGTGATGAAGATGATGGAGGTGCCGTTTTCGCGCTGCAGGTCGTTCATCAGGCGGAGAATCTGTGCCTGAATGGTCACGTCCAGCGCGGTGGTCGGCTCGTCCGCGATCAGGATCTTCGGGCGGCACGCCAGCGCCATGGCGATCATGACGCGCTGGCGCATACCGCCGGAGAGCTGATGCGGATACTGCCGCATAACGGTTTCCGGGTTGGGGATCTGCACGTCATAGAGCATCTTGAGCGCGCTCCGGCGTGCCTCCTTTTTGCGCATTCCCTGGTGGATCATGAACGGCTCGCAGAGCTGTCTTTCCACCGAGAACACCGGGTTGAGCGATGTCATCGGCTCCTGGAAGATGACCGAGATTGCGTTGCCGCGGATGTGGTACATATCCGACAGCGGCAGGGTGGTCAGCTCCATTCCGTCAAAGCGGATGCTGCCGCTGGCGATATAGCCGTTGTCGTCCAGCAGGCGCAGGATGCTCATGGCAGAGACAGACTTGCCCGAACCGGATTCGCCGACGATGCCGATGGTGCGTCCGGGTTCCAGTGAGTAGGAGACGTCGTTGACAGCCTTGACGGTGCCCTTTTTGGTTTTGAAATAGGTGTGCAGGTTCTTGACTTCAAGTAATGCCATGCTATCGCCCCCTTACTATCTTTCCGCGTTGGACTTCGGATCCATGACATCGCGGAGCGCGTCGCCGATGATGTTGATGCAGATGGTTGTCACCGCGAGGAACAGGGCGGTAAAGAGCCACTGCCACCAGTAGTTGTTCATGACCGTCATATTGTTTGCACCGTTGAGCATATTACCCCATGTCGGGCGCGGCGGCGTGACGCCGAAGCCGAGGTAGGACAGCGAGGATTCGGTCAGCATACAGGTTGCGAAATCCAGCGTCAGGGTGACGATAATGATGGAAATGACATTGGGCAGGATGTGCTTGAAGGCGATCTTGGATTCCTTGACGCCCATCGCCTTGGCGGCGGTGACGTACTCGTTCTCGCGCGCGACCAGCACCTGTCCGCGCACAAGGCGGGCAAGCCCCGTCCACGACAGCACGCCCAGAATGCACATGAGCAGGAATATCTTGGCGTTCTCGCTCCATGGCATATGGGACATGATGGAGGACAGGATCATGGCGAACGGCAGGAAGGGGATCGCCGCGAACACCTCGGTCACGCGCATCAGCGCGATATCCACCTTGCCGCCGAAGTAACCCGCAACACAGCCCACGATGATACCGATGAAGGTGGAGATCAGCACGGCAACGCCGCCGATGGTCATGGTCATCTTGGAGCCGTTGACGATGCGCTGGAAGATATCCGCGCCGTTCTTATCCGTGCCGAAGAGGTAGCCCTTGTGCCCCCACTTCTGGAGCAGCTGGTTGTTCTCGTCGGTTGTGTAGGTCTGGAAGCCGCACGCAAAGACGTGTGCCGCCTTGCTGAGGTTCTTGGGGGTGTCGCACTGATCCAGCAGGTTCTCGCCGAAGGCGTACACGTTGCCGAGATTGGTCAGCCCCGTGTAGTGATGGATGCCGGTCGTCAGCTCGACAAAGTATTCACCCTCCGCCAGCTTGGGCGGCGCGACATAGGAGCGCTCCTGATTCTGGAAGGCGCCGCCGAACAGGACGGCATTGTCCGAAAGCTGGTAGGCGACGGTGGTCGCGGTCGCAAAGACGCGCTCGATGGTGGCGTCCTTGCCGTTCTGCCCATGCTCGCGGAGCGTGGACTTGATCTTGGCGCCGACGCTGGTGAAGTCGGCGCTGGGCTGTTCAAAGGACTCCAGCACTGCCGGACCGAACACGAGCGGCTC
>CECA01012898.1_pt1 | contig 13052 bp, 10 predicted proteins | sample 557351 | NCBI WGS metagenome assembly CECA01 (sample SAMEA3182051, study PRJEB8094) | gut metagenome | biome: human; feature: gut; material: Stool; isolation source: human stools | place: Canada | collected 2012-03-07 | reverse complement strand
AGAATGCGGGCGAGCGTGGTTTTGCCCGTGCCGTTGCTCCCGATCAGGGCCGTGACGCCTGCCGGCACGGCAAAGGACGCGTCCGTGAAGACGGGCTTTTCTGGCGTATAGGCAAAGGACATGCGGTTGGCGGAGAAGACGCTCTTCGACTCCTCCGCTTCAGGAATTGGTTCCCCAAAGGCAACGTCAATGGGCGAAAGCGTTTCGCGGGGATCAGGGACATCCGCCCGGCGAAGACCCCAGCGGGCGCGCAGGGCGTCGTTTCTGAGCATTTCCCAGGACCCTGACGCTTCAATCCTGCCCTTCGACATGACGATCACTTCATCGGCCACGTCCTTAAGCCAGTAGAGACGGTGGTCGACGACGAGAATCGCCGCGCCTTCCTTTTTGAGTTCGCCCATCGTGACGGCGAGCGACTCCGTCGCTTCCGGGTCAAGATTGGCGCTCGGTTCGTCGAAAATGAGAACGCGGGGGCCGAGCGCAAGAATGCTCGCGAGCCCCACCTTCTGCTTCTGACCTTCGGAAAGCTCGTGAATGTCCTGCTTGAGAAGGTCCGTGATGCCGAGCCTGTCGGCGGCGGCAAGCACGCGCTCTTCAATCGTTTCGGGCGCCACGCCGCGGCTTCTCAGGGCAAAGGCGATTTCGTCGCCGACGTTCAAGGCGAAGAACTGCTCTTCAGGATCCTGAAAGAGCGTGCCCACATGTTCGGCGAGTTCGGCGACGGGCGTTGCAGAAACATCGCACCCGGCAACGTTCACGGAACCGATCACTTTGCCGCCGTAGATCTGCGGGCAGAGGCCGTTCGCGAGCCGCATGAGCGTCGTTTTGCCGCAGCCGGAGGCGCCCGTCACGACCTTGAGTTCGCCCGCGTGAACCGTGAGCGAGATGTTTCTCACGGCCTCTTCCGAGGTGTTCGCGTAGACGTAGGAGACGTTTTTGAATTCAATCATCGGCATCGAAATCGTCTCCCGATTAATGCATCATGGTGATCTTGGCGGCCCAGATGTGGCGGAGGAAGATTTCCGCAAGGACCGTGAGGACGGTAAAGACGAAAAGGAACGAAAGCACCCGCGCATCGATCGTCTTCATCGTGCGGCCGTCGGTGCGCATCGTGCGCTTCGTCGTGCCGAGGCCTTTCAGCTCCGAGGCCACGCCGAGGGTTTCAGAGGACTTCAGCGCACGGAAAAGAATGGGGGCGAGGATGAGGCGAGCGCAGAGAAGCGGCCGGCAGGTCATCATCACGGGACCCACGGGCCAGCCGCGGATGCGGAGCGTTTCCCAGACCTGACGAATGTCGTTCGTGAAGGTCGGGATGAAGCGGAGCATCACCGCGGTCGGGAGGAAGATGCAGAAGGGCAGCCGAATGCGCTCGAGCGTTGCAAGGAGATCCTCAACGCGGGTCGTCATCGCAAGCACCATGACGACATTCATCATCGAAAGGCCGCGCATGAAGGGAACAAAGAGTGCGCGCAGCGTGATGCCGCCCATGGCCGGAAGCCACTCTTCAAGCAGAAGACCGAAAAGCGCGGCAATCGCCATCATCACAGCCATGAGGCCGTAGAGAACGGCGAGGAGCCCCGGGCGCTTGAGGTAGAGCGCATAGACGAGGGTTGACGCGAAGATGACGATCTGAGAAATGACGCCCGAGCAGGCAACGGTAAGAATGGCCACGACGAGCGTGACGGCAAGCTTCGTCCTTGCGTCGAGGAATTTGAGCACGCTCGAGTCGGCGCCTTTAGCGAACAAAGCCCGCATGCTTGAGTTCTCCAACAGTTTTCCAGCCGAACCAGAGGCCGAAGAGGGATCCGAGGTAGCCGCAGGCGACGATCGGGATGATGATCGTGATGAGTGCAGGACTCTCACGCATGAAGAGGTAGGAAACGCCTAGCGACAATCCTTTGCTCATGAGGTCGTACATGCCGACCGCCACCCAGGGGGCCCAGCGCTTGCCAGCACCGCCGGTTAGCCAGACCGCGGCCTCGCCGATGAGCGCTGCGGCGAGCGCCGCAGGGAGAAGCGTGAGGCTGCCGCCCAGAAGACAGACGCTCACGATCATGGAAATGATCGTGAAGAGAAGAAGCGTCCCCCATTTCGGAACCTTTGTGAGGAGAACGATCATCAGGGTCGTGTAGACCAGATTCTTCGCGACGAGTCCGATGGGATTCATGCCGCCGCCCGCCAGGGCGATGAGGAGGCTTGAGAGCTTTGCCGCAGCGGCAAAAACGCCGATGAGGACGAGCTCGCGCGCTTCCCAGTAGCGTTTGATGGGGGGATTCATCGTGAGGCACCCACAGAGGTTTCGAAAGGGGAGAGGCGACCACAGTCCCTGCAGTCGGGAAAACCGCAGGGACTGGGATCAACACTCAACAGGACATGAGTGTCTGGTTAGAAGTGGGCGTTCAACTTCGCAGCAACGTAGCGGCCGGGCTCGTAGATGGAGGTCGAGTCCTGGTACTTCTTGTCGAAGACGTTGTAGAAGCCAAAATCAGCCGAATACTGCTTCTGAGCGCCGAAGGACACGCCGGCAGTCAGGTTGAAAGTCGTGGCGCCGCCAAGACGGTAGTCCTGCTGGTGGCTGTTTTCCTCGTATTCGCAGGCCGTCTGGCTGTGCGCATACCAGTCCGTGCGCAGGAGATAGCCGCCGAAGTCGCGGTTCCAGCGAACGCCGTAGCGAGCCCAGAATTCCGGCGTACCGGTCTTGTAGGTCTTGAAGCCGACTTCATCCTCGTACTGGCGGCGAACCCAGGTCAGATTGGCATAGGGTTCGATGCCGGACTGCTGAATGTTCCAGCTCGCAGCAAGTTCAATACCGAAGGACTTCGCCTTGGCGACGTTCTGATACTGACTATTGACTCTGTCCGTTTTAACGGTAGTGATGTAATCGTCAAAGAGACTGAGGAAGGCGGCGCCGTCGATCACGATGCCGCCATTGACATGGCGGAAGCCGAGTTCGAAGTTGTCGGACGTTTCAGGCTTGAGGTTGGGATTGCCGTAGGTCGTACCTGCACTGCCCATGTTGGTCGGGATATAGAGCTCCTGCAGAATCGGAGAGCGGAAGCCCTGCGCCCAGGATGCGCGCAATGTTGTATTTTCGATGCCGTTGTAAAGAACGCCGAAGTTAAAGACGACCTTGTCATCGTGGCGATTATCAGCTTCGTTGCTACTGTCAAGTTCTGGGACGCCGCCAACATGGTGGACATTGATCTCTTGTCCACCCATATTCATTGAGATATCAACGTCAGAGTGGTAAGTCTTGTAAGTTTGATTGGCATCCATCTCCGATTTGACATACGTATAGCGCGCGCCGTAATTGAAGATGAAGTCGCCGTATGTCGATTCCATGGCCGCAAAAAGGGCATGCGTCTGGGCATTGCCGTTGTAGGGGGTATGGCGGTCATAAGAATATGGAGGCTTCATCAACATTGTGCTGACAGTTGTAGATGTTGCGTCAAGCTTGTCGTATTCGAACTCGTAACCGGTAATCAGGTAGTGGTTGTCGCCGAGCTGCCAGTCAGCCTGAGCTGAGAACCCATACTGATCAATTGTGTTTTCTGCCATCGGCATGATGTTCATAGGCATTTCGCCCTGGGCAGGCACAAAGTTCGTCATGTCCTTTTTGCTCTTCTGATAGAAGGCATCAAGACGAACGCGGACAAGATAATCATTGATGTTCTTGGATTCAGAGAACATGCCAAACTTCGTACGCTTCCATTCCGGAACATGCACGTAGAAGCCGGGAGTCGTTACATCGATGGAATTGAATTCGTGGTCAAAATGATCCAGCGTGACGCCGACCTGATTGTTTTCATTGATGTCGTAAGCAACGAACAGATTGGCCGACTTGGACTCAAAACCGGTTCCTTCGAGATCGCCGACGGGCGTACTGAGCTCGTTGCCCTTTTCATAGGCAGCGCCCAGGCGATAGTGCCAGCCATTCGCCTGCCCTGAGAGTGAAGCCGCAGCCTGGGAGCCGTTCGAAGAGGTGTCTCCGCCAAGAGAGACATCCGCCTGGAAGGCTTTTTCACCACCCTTCTTGGTAATGATGTTGATCGCGCCGCCGATGGCGTCGGAACCATAGAGAACGGAAGCCGGACCCTTGATGACTTCGATGCGCTCAACCATGGACGGGTCGATGAGCATCGGCGAGCCGGACATGGATTTATGTTCAGCGATTTTCTGACCATCAATCATGACGAGCGTGTGGAAGGCATTTTCACCGCGGATGCCGACGCGCTTGATGCCCTGGCCGCCGTCATTATTGATGCGAACGCCGGGGATGTCCTTCAGCAGCTCGCCGATCGTGCGGGCTTCAGAGCGAGCAATCTCTTCAGCGGTGACGACCGAAACGGACATATTGACGTCCATGAGTTCCTTCTCAACGCGGCTAGCCGTCACCTTGACGTCTTCCGTCGTGACATCAGCAGCCTGTGCTGTACCCATGGAAAGAATTGCCGCGGAAAGAGCGCTCGCGAGCATGCAAAGTTTCTGTGCTTTCATTTGATATCGGGTGGTAGAAGATTGCTTGGGTTTTTCTTTTTGGGGTGTTGGGTACGGGATTTCTCACGCCAGATGCGCGGGAGCTCCGGGATGCCTCGGCTGCGCCTTCGTTTTGGCAAAGCCCATGGGATCCTTGAGAAGCGCATCGACTTCCTCAGGCTTGAGGCCCTCAAGAATGCGAAGAACATCCTCGCGCTTGACGCCCGTTCCCATGTGATCGAGCTTTTCCTGCGGCATGTCCTTAAGCGCCGAGATGAGCATCGGGCGCGGCATCATGCGGGCCATGTCGCGAACGCCAGAGGGAATGCGGGAGATCATGGCGGCCAGGGACTCGAGCGTGACCGGGCCTTTGCCCATTTGCTTCATTGCGTCGGGAGAGCCCATGTCCATCGGCATGCCGACGGGCTCAGCGCCCGGGAGCATGGGTTCGAGCCAGTTCATGAGGAGCTGCGCGAGCGTGACGTGCCAGTACTGTCCGGCCACGGTCTGGTAGTACCACTCGCCCTTCTTGACGAGGAGGCCCGCTTCAGTCCACTGCCTGAGAAGTGGTGCGGCCATGCCTTCGAGATCGACGTTGCCGAAGGCGCGGCTGATTTTGGCGAGGCTGATGGAGCCGGACTCCATGTCTGCCGAAATCGTGCGCAGGAGGTGCCAGTTGGGCTTCGGCGCCATGAGGAAGGCCGCGGGCTTTTCCCCCTTTTCGAGGATCGCGTAGTAGTCGGCGAGCTTCCTTTCCATCATGAAGGCATTGCCGAAGAGGCGTCCGCCCGCACCGCACCCGAAAGCGAGGCAGTCGCAGGCGCTCTTCCCCAGTGCGTTGTAGATGTTGCGTTCGCGTGTGCTGTTGGCCCAGTGGTTGTTGGAGAGACGGCGCCAGTTCTGGTCCGTGAGGTATTCAACAGAGCGCGCGAACATGTCGGCTTTCTGCGCCTGACCGGCGGCGGCAGGGAGCTTCCCGTTCGCGATGTAGCGCGCGAGCGGCGACTTTTCAAAGACGTTGAGCTGATAGCAGTCGATGCCGTCGAGCGGAAGGCTTGCCGCCGTTTTCAGGTCGTCCTCCCAGATCTCCATCGTCTGGCCGGGGAAGCCGTAGATCAGGTCGAGCACCACGGCGGAGTCGTCGTAGGAGCAGAGCTTGTCGAGGCGCTTCAGAATCGTTTCGCGGTCGTCGACGCGCTGCACGGACTGGCGGACCTTGCTGTTGAAGGTCTGAACGCCCAATGAGAAGCGGTTGACGCCGCCTTCGAGCGCCGCCTCCATCTTGGCGTCGGAGAAGTTGTGGATGCGTCCTTCGAGCGTAATTTCGCAGTCGTTCGCGAGCGGCAGGTACTTCTTCAGGGCGCCGAGAACGAGACGAAGGTCATCGGGAGCAAAAGCGGTCGGGGTGCCGCCGCCGAAATAGACGGCATGGACGGGGTAGGCCTTCTGCGATGCCTTGTCCGACCACATTTCGATTTCGCGAACGAGCTTCTTCGCATATTCGTGAACCGCTTCTTCCTTGTAGGGGTTCTGATAGAACATGCAGTAGAGGCACCGCGTTTCGCAGAAAGGAACGTGGATGTAGGCAAGAGACTTCGCCGTGCGCGGCGTCTCCGAAAGTTCAAGAAGGCGCTTTCTCGCGTCCTCGCCGAGAAGGGGCATCCCGCCCGGTCCTGAATGGATGGCGGCTTTGGCCTTAAAGGCATTGTGAAGGGGATCTTCGGCGTTCGCGAAGAAGGCTTCGGGTGCACGGGATTTCACCGCCTCGTTCATTTCTCGCGCTCCAGCCTCGAAGGTGGAGGGGGCTTTGGCGGATGCACCGGAAGGATGATTCATCATGACTGACCGCTCGCGGGGTAGGTCTCGCTCCTGGAAAGCCTTGCGGTGGAGGCATCTCAAAGCGAAAAGTAAACATTTCTGAGAAGCGTAATCGAAATAAAAATGAGAATGCTTCTCAACGGCGCGAGTATATCGGTATAATGTTAGAAATGTCAAACATTGTTTCAGTCGTCACTCATTGAAATGACGAGTGACAGGCTCTGTCTTCGGGCAGAATTCAAAAGAGAGGAAAAACCCGGAGAAGAGAACGCATGCCGGCTGAGATTCAAAATCAAAAAGTGCGCGGCGGTCCGGTCAAGACTTCCGAAAAGGGCATCTCCACTACGCCCAAGCGCCAGAACTATCTCAAGTACATCTACCTTGAGGAACAGGAAAACGGCCATGCCAGGGCCTGCCGCATTAACGAGCAGCTCGGCGTGACGCGCTCGACTGTTGCGCTTACCTTTCGCGAGCTGAGAGCGGAAGGCTTCATCACCTATGAACCCTACAGTCCGATTCGCCTCACGGACAAGGGCCGCGCCATCGCCGAAGCCATCGTTCGACGTTATTCGGCCGTGAAGCACTTCAGCCGCACGGTGCTCGAGCTCGATGAGGCCATGTCGGAGAAAATTGCCTGCGAACTCGAACACGTGATTTCAGATGCCATTGCCGAGCGGCTCCTTGAGGTTGCTAAGGTCCATGCAGAGCGCACCTCTGACGCAACGGCTTCCGAGCGCGGCTGACGGGGACCTCTCTCAGGATTTACTTTTCCCCCTTGCTTCCATGTAATGCTCCGGACGATCAGAAAGTCCGGGGAAGACCCGAAAATGCAAAAGACCAGACCCCTTATCGTCATCAGTTCCCGTACGGGCAACACCATGATCCTCGGCCACGCGATTGCGGATGCGCTCCCCGGAGCGCTTCTCGTGAAGCCTTCCGAATTGCCGGAGGATCTCTCGCCTTTTAATCCCGTTCTTCTCGGCTACTGGCGCGATCTCGAGGAGGCGCCCGCCGACATGCGCGCCATTGCTTCACGCTTTGAAGGCAAGACCATCGGGTGCTTCGCCACGATGGGAAGCGACGTGAACGACCCGGACTCGCAGGCCTGGATGAAGCGTACGGCCGAAGGCCTCGCTGCCGCCGGAAAGAACAATACGCTCGCGCAGACCTTCATCTGCCGCGGCCGCATCGATCCCGCACAGTTTGAAAAGATGACGAAGATGATGGGCGGCGTCGTGAGTCCCGAGCGTGCGGAAAAGCGCCGCGAAAGCGAAACCCACCCCGATCGTCTGGATCTCGCGAAGGGCGCGGAAATCTTCCGCAGCGTCTTCGGCGTGAATTTCTAAAGCATCTGATTTTCCGGATTCAGTGTCCACACCTATTCCAACGAAAGGAATCCAAAAGTGAGCGTCCCTGCCGTGCGGTTTGATGCCGTCGAAAAACGCTACGCTTCCGGAACGCATGCGCTCCGGGGCGTGAGCTTTGATGTCGAGGAAGGCGAATTCTTCGGTCTTCTTGGTCCCAACGGCGCCGGGAAGACCACGCTGATTACGTGCCTTGCGGGGCTCGCGACGCCAACGGGCGGGAGGATCTTCGTGAAAGGCATGGACGTGCGCGAGAACCGCCGTGCAGCATCATTGTCGCTCGGGATCGTGCCGCAGGAAATCACGTTTGATCCCTTCCTCACCGTGCGCGAGACACTGCGCTTTCAGTCTGGATACTGGGGGATTCGAAAGAACGACGACTGGATCGATGAGATCCTTTCCAACCTCGGTCTTGCGGACAAGGCGGACGCCTCCATGCGGGCGCTTTCGGGCGGCATGAAGCGCCGCGTTCTCGTTGCGCAGGCGCTTGTTCATAAGCCCCCCGTCATCGTGCTCGACGAGCCGACGGCGGGGGTCGACGTTGAACTTCGCGAGCACCTCTGGGACTTCATCGGGCGCCTTCATAACGAAGGCCGGACGATCATTCTCACCACGCACTATCTCGCGGAAGCGCAGTCGCTCTGCGGGCGGATCGCCATCATGAAGAAGGGAGAGGTCGTGGCGCTCGACCGCACGGAAGCGCTCCTTTCGCGCTTTGACGGCCGGGTGCTCCGCTGCAGGATTCTTGAGGGCGAATTTCCAAAGTCGCTCGAAGGCGACCTCATGCGGCGGCACGGCGCAGACATTGCGCTGAGGCTTGCCGACGCCGATGATGCGCTCGCGAAGCTCGAGGCGCTTCGCGCCGCCGGCGTTCGAATTGAAAACCTCACGGTCGGACAGCCCGACCTCGAGGATGTGTTCCTTGCGCTCACGGGAGCCTGATCAAATGTGGATACCGTTTCGCACGCTTTTCCTCAAGGAAGTCGTCCGCTTCATGAAGGTGTGGCTTCACACCATTCTTGCGCCCGTGCTTACGGGCGGGCTCTACCTCGTTGTCTTCGGCGAGGCGCTCTCGAAGCACCTTCCGGTTTATGAGGGCGTCTCCTATACGGCCTTCATCATCCCGGGCCTCATCATGATGACGGTGCTTCAGAACGCCTTTTCCAATACGGCGAGCTCCTTCATTCAGTCGAAGATTTCCGGGAACCTCGTCTTCATCCTGCTCCCTTCCATTCCGGGACCGGCTGTTGCCGCCGCCTACATCTGCGCGAGCTTCGTGCGTTCGATGCTCGCGGGCGCGGGGCTCTATCTCTTCTGCGCGCTCTGGGCGGCGCCTCCCGTGAAGGAGCCGCTCCTCATTCTCTCCTTTGCGTTCTTCGGCTCCATGATTATGGCCTCGCTCGGCCTCATCACCGCGCTCTGGGCGGAAAAGTACGACCAGATGGGGGCGGTGATGAATTTCGTGGTGATGCCGCTCACCTTCCTCTCGGGCGTCTTTTATTCCGTCGAGTCGCTTCCGCCCGTGTGGCAGGCGGCGAGCAGGCTCAATCCCTTCTTCTACCTCGTCGACGGCTTCCGGTCGGGCTTTTTCGGCACCGGGGACATCAATCCCTGGGGGAGCCTCGTGATTGTCGGCGTTACGGCGCTCGCGACAATGGCGCTGGCTGTGATTCTTCTTACGAAAGGCTGGAAGATCCGCAACTGACCATGAAGGGCGGATTGAATTAGATGATTGTTCTTTATGGATAAAATTTAATTATGGCTGTAAGCTTACAAACATAAGCTTACAGCCGTAATTTTTTGGAGAACTCATCGAACCCATGCCTTTTCCTTTCTGTGAGCGCAAGCTCGAGCTTGATGTCTTATCGAAAATGTCTGAGCAGGCTGCCGGCGACTGCAGCCGAATGCTGGTCCTGACCGGCCGTCGACGCATCGGGAAGACTACGCTTTGCAATCGCGCGTTTTCAGAATCGGCCTTGAAGTATCTTTTCTTCTTCATCAGCAGCGAAAAGACCGAGGCCGCCAATCTTGAAGCGTTCTGGCGAGACAACGCAGGGCTCCTCGGCATGGACGGGCTGCCGGTCAACTTTGCAACATTCGCAGAGCTGATGGGATTTCTGCTGCAGCGCTCAATCAGCGCGCCCCTGGTGCTTGTGATCGATGAATTTCAGAATTGCGCTTCAGTTGCGCCTTCCTTCCTGAGCGACCTGCAGCGCCTGTGGGACAAATGGAGAAAGCGCTCCAGGATGCTCCTGGTTCTCACGGGCTCGGTGGCGAGCGCGATGAGAGAGATCACGGAAGGAACAAATGCGCCGCTTTTCGGACGCGCGAGCGCAAAGCTCATTCTTCAGCCTTTTCCGACAGATGTCATTAAAGGAATTTTGACGGACTACCACGCCGACTGGCGTCCGGAAGAGCTCCTCACGCTCTATACGCTGGCGGGCGGCGTCCCCAAGTACCTTGAACTTTTGATGGAAGCCCGGAAATTTACAATTGAGGAGATGATTTCGTATGCAATAGAACCGGATTCGTTCTTTACGACTGAAGGCGATATGCTGCTCAGAACGGAATTTCGCCGGGACTACAGTGTGTATTTCGGCATTCTGGAGCGCATTGCGGCAGGAAAAACCAAGCGTCAGGAGCTGGTCTCGGCTTTCCCGTCTGATATCAGCGGACAACTCTTTAAGCTCGAGGACTATTTCCATCTCATCAAGCGGGAGAATCCGGTCGGACGGCAGAAGAACTCCAGGAACTTCCGCTTTGTGATGGCTGACGACTACCTGCATTTCTGGTTCCGATTCATTTATCCGAATCTCGGCCTGATTCAGCAGGGAAGCACTGCCCGTCTGGAGAGGAAAATTCTCGACGAGCTTCCTGACTACACCGGACGCCACGTGCTTGAGCGCTGGTTCCGGACAAAGCTTTGGGAAAGCGGCAATTTCACCGAAGTTGGTCCCTGGTGGGATGCGTCTCTCAAAGGAGAGAATGAAATCGACATCGTGGCGATCAACCCCTTTGACAAAGAGGTTCTTTTTGGAGAGGTCAAGCGCCGCAAATCGAATATCGACCTGGATCTTCTGAAGCAAAAGTCGTTTGCGTTCCTCTCGCAGAATCCTGAATACCGGAAATATGACGTGCGCTGCGAGGCCTACGGGATGGAGGACATGTAGGGAGGACCTGTTGGCATTCCTCGCTGAGGATTGGTCGCCGATGTCTGCGTCCTTCTGCTTGCACGCATTGCGTGCGAAAGTCTTTCTAAAAAACTCGGGTTTTCACGTATCAATGATCTCCAATTTATTGATCTCTCTCAATAAATATGTCGTATTTTCCCGATTCCCGCGATGAAGGACTATAAGGAAGTCATCACGCCATATTTGACCTCCGGGAAAAGGCGGCAGGCCTCTCCCGGACGTACAGAATCAGATATGGCTTTTCGGGTCAGACTCAGGGAGTCGACTCATTCAATAAGGAGAGATACATGAAAATTCAGCTGATCGCCGGCATCGTCTGCTCGATCTTTGCCGCTGCAGCCTCTGCTGCTCCGGTGACGACCGAAGGCACCGGTGTGGGCAAGCACGGCGACGTAACGGTTGCCGTGACTTTCGACAACGGCAGGATCCAGAACATCAAGGTTGTTAAGGAACAGGAAAACCCGGTTCTCGCGAAGAAGGTCTACACGGATCTGAAGGATCATGTTCAGGCGACGAATTCCGTCGATGTTGATGTGATCTCGGGCGCCACCTTCACGTCGAAGGGACTTCTCGCCGCTGTGGCGGATGCGGCTAAAAAGGCGGGCGTGACGCTCGGCAAGGCCGATCAGAAGGCGCTGAAGAAGGTTGCGAAGGACCTCCCGAAGAATGCGACCTATGATGTTGTCGTGATCGGCGCGGGCGGCGCGGGGTTCTCCGCGGCCATTGAAGCGAAGAACGCGGGCGCCTCCGTTGTGCTGCTTGAAAAGATGCCTGCCGTCGGCGGCAACTCCCTCATTTCGGGCGCCGAAATGAATGCTGCGAAGAACTGGGTTCAGCCCGTTCTCGGCATCACGGACGATTCGCCTGAACTCCACGCGAAGGATACGTACCTCGGCGGCGACAAGAAGGGCGACATGAAGGTGATCAACGTCATGACGGGCAATGCCCTTGACGCTGCGCGCTGGTGCCGCGACTACCTCGGCGTGCGCTTCGAGCCCGACAACCTCTTCTTCTTCGGCGGCCACAGCCGCAAGCGCGCTCTGATCCCGGTGGGTCATACCGGCACGGAATTCATTTCGAAGTTCCAGGCGAAGGCCGATGAACTCGGCATCCCGGTCATCACCAACATGAAGGCCGAGGAGCTCATCAAGGATAAGGACGGCCGCGTTGTGGGCGTCAAGGCCACGATGGACGGCGCCGAATACACCTTCAATGCGAAGGGCGGCGTAGTTCTCGCGACGGGCGGCTTCGGCGCGAACCCGAAGATGGTCGAGCACTACAACCCGAAGATCGACTCGCGCTTCAAGACGACCGATGCCCCGGGCACTACGGGTGAAGCCCTCTACATGGCTCAGCGGGCCGGCGCCGAACTCGTCAACATGCAGTACATCCAGACCTACCCGATCTGCGACCCGATTTCGGGCGTGATCGAGCTGATCGCGGATGCGCGCTTTGACGGCGCCATCATGCTCAACCAGGAAGGCAAGCGCTTCGTCGAGGAGCTCGGCCGCCGCGACGTGCTCTCCGAAGCCATCCTCGCGCAGACGGGCAACTACTGCTGGGTGCTCTGGAACGACAAGATCGGTGCAGTTTCAAACACCGTCAAGGAACACCCGACGGAATACGATGCCTTCACGAAGCAGGGCATCATGACTACCTGCGACGATCTGAAGTGCATTTCCGACTTCACGAAGATCCCGTACGACGCTTTGAAGGGCACGGTTGACCGCGTCACCTCCATGGCAGGCAAGGGCAACGACAAGGACTTCCACCATCGCGCGGGGTTGGTCGACATGAGCCAGGGCAAGTACTACGTGATCAAGGCCGTCCCCTCGGTGCACCACACCATGGGCGGCGTCCGGATCAACGAGAAGGCCGAGGCCCTCACGGCTGACGGCAAGGTGATTCCGGGCCTCTGGGCCGCGGGCGAAGTGACGGGCGTCACGCACGGCACGAACCGCCTGGGCGGCAATGCCTACACGGACATCATCGTCTTCGGCCGCATCGCCGGCAAGGCGGCTGCTGAAGCCGCGAAGTAATCGTCGATGAGAGAAGCCTCCTACGGGAGGCTTCATCGAGGAGTCCGGGCCGCGTTGCGAAGACTGTTTTCGCGGCGCGGCTCATTCTTGTGCGCCCGGCAGCGCACGTGTGTTTATGTGGTGAAAGTCCACTGACCGCCCGAGAAGGGGAAGGTCTAGCGACT
>CECA01056304.1_pt1 | contig 13059 bp, 9 predicted proteins | sample 557351 | NCBI WGS metagenome assembly CECA01 (sample SAMEA3182051, study PRJEB8094) | gut metagenome | biome: human; feature: gut; material: Stool; isolation source: human stools | place: Canada | collected 2012-03-07 | reverse complement strand
CATTGACGGCGCCTACATCAACTGGGGCAAGCCCGATCAGAAGAAGATCGTTCAGTCCGATCCGAAGTCGCTGCGCGAATTCGGCTTCGCCAAGGGCTCGATGGGTCCGAAGGTTGAGGCTGCCTGCCGCTTCGTCGAGAAGACGGGCAAGACCGCTGTGATCGGCGCCCTTTCCGAGATCGACAAGATTCTCGCGGGCAAGGCCGGCACCCGCGTCGTCAAAGAAGAGGGCGTCATTTACGGCTGATGCTCCTGATCGAATCTGAAGCGATAGATTCGAGCATGTGATTTTTTCCTCCGCGTTTTTGGGCCGGCCCAGGGTTTACCTCGGCCGGCTTTTTTTCGCGGGTGCCTTGATAGACTGCCGCAAGCGGCGGATTTTTCTGGTACCGTAAACGTCCGAACCCAAAGGAGGTTTTCCCCGATATGTCCGATGAGATTCGTCTTCCTCTTCCGCTCGAGGGGAAGCCTATTCCTGATGATGATGCGCATCTGCCCCTCGGCGACAGCATTCTTGCAAGCTGGATCCGGTCGATCTGCCAGACCGCGCGAGGCTACGGCGTTGAGCCCGAAGCCATTCTGAAGCGCGTCGGCATGGATTCTTCGCTCCTCACGGTTCCCGATGCGCGCTTCCCGGCGATGAACGTGCGCCGCTTCTGGGAGGCGCTCATCAGCGCAACGGGCGATGAACTTATCGGCCTCAAGTGCGGACAGGAAATGCAGGCGCCGACGCTCCATGGTCTTGGGCTTGCCATCATTACGAGTCATTCGCTCGCCCAGGTGCTCGACCTGACGGCGCGCTACGCCAAGGTGATTTCAACGACGATGGACGCGAGCCTCGCGCACGACAGTTCCGGGTCGACGCTCACCCTTAAGACCCTTCATGGGTATGAAGCGCGTCATGCGGCGCTTCTCTGCGTTCTTGCCTTCATCTTCAGGCAGGCCAACTCGCTTTCTCAGCATGTCGTGACGCCTGTTGAAGTGAGGATCCCGCTTTCCCGTGCGGAACGGGCGGAAGTCTCGCGTCTTGAAGAATATTTCGGCTGTGCTGTAGACACCAAGAGCTCGGACCGTGCAACGATTCGCTTTGCCTATCACGATGTGATGGAGCCTTATGCCGCTCAGAACGCCATGCTGCGCGAGGCCAATGAGCAGGTTGTCCGCCAGTATCTCAATCGTGTTCGTCAGTTCTCCTTCACCGTTCGAGTTGAAGAGGAAATTGAGGCCCTTTTGAGAGCGGGCGAGAGCGTTCGCATTCCTGATGTTGCCGGCCGTCTGAATTTGTCCTCGCGCACCCTGCAGCGTCGTCTTGAAGAAGAGGGCGCCGTATTCGTTCACCTCGTTGACAAGCATAAGAAGCAGTTCGCGCACGATGCGCTCGCGCATACCGAACGGTCGATCACGGAGATTGCCTATACGATCGGCTTCTCGGATCCGAGCAACTTCTCGCGCTCGTGCTCGCGCTGGTTCGGGTGCTCGCCGGCCGCTTACCGGCGCAGGATCCGGCAGCTGCCGACCTGATCTGAGCGCTGCACCGCAATCAATGAAAAGCCTCCGGAACCGGCTCCTGCCGGACGGAGGCTTTTCTATTAAGAGGAGAATGGGCGGGCCTAAGGTCTTATTCGGCAGCCGCAGGCGCGGGCGAACCCAGGAAAAAGCGCGAGCCGTTGGGGACGCCCTCAAAGGTCGACCCCCAGACAAAGATCTGAGCCGCCTTCTCGATCGTCATTTCGGGCCAGGGACCGAATTCGGCGCCGAATCCCTTCAGAATCGCGAGTCCCGTCGGGGTGACGAGCTCCCCCTTGCCAGAGGAGGCTCTGACGGCAACGCCCTCGAGCATCGTGAACATGGCTGGAGCCGGGTAGGGGAGAAGTCCATGGGCGCATTCGACTTCGCCCTCGTTCATTGGAATGGGGCTCGCAACGATGCGCGAGACGTTCATTTTGAGGAAGAGTTCTGCCGAGAGTCCGATGGCGAGAATATTGGCCATGCGGCCGACTTCGTGAAAGTGCACCTCGTCCATCGTCATGCCGTGCACTTTTGCCTCTGCTCCGGCAAGCACCTGCCAGACGCGCTCGGCAAGGGCGCGCGCGCCGTCCGAGAGCCGGCTCTCGTCGTAGATCGCCCGGATGTCTGCCGGATGCCGGTGGGCGTGCTCCTTCGGCGCCAGAATTCGCGCCGACATGCCGCGGATGGAATTGACGTAGCGGGGCGCATATTCAAGGCCGCAGTCAATGGCGGGAAAGAGCGTGCGCAGGTACGCGCCCGCCATGCCGCCGGGAAGATCGTTGATCGCGAGAAGGCCGGAGAGGAAGGCGCCCGCATTGAAGCCCGCATGGATGCGGACGGCAAGAATCGAGGATTCAGTCATGGTTGGGTGATTGCTTCTTTCGAGGAATGAGTCGTGAGGAGCCTGAGCGTCCGTGCCGCAGCGCACGCTGCGCCGTAGCCGTTGTCGATATTGAAGACCGCAACGCCCGGCGCGCAGGAGGCGAGCATGCTGCGAAGCGCCGTCATGCCGCCCTCGGCGATGCCGTAGCCTACCGATGTGGGGACGGCATAAAGGGGCTTTTCGGTGAGGCCTCCCATGACGGAAGCGAGCGCAGCATCAAGGCCAGCCGCCACGATCACGACGTCGCACGCATTGATTTCGTCGATGACGGACTGAATCCGCCAGAGTCCCGCGACGCCGCAGTCTTCAAAGAAAGCGGTTTCGTAGCCCAGGTATTCGAGCGTGCGGGCGGCTTCGTGCAGAACGCTCGCATCGGCATTCCCGGCGGAAACGAGCGCGGCTTTTCCGGGGCGGGCGGGGAGTTTCGCGTTCCATGCCGTGCGGGAGAGCGGGTCGAAGTTGTATTTCTTCCGGAGGTCTTCCGGGAGTTCGGCAAAAAAGCCGGGCTCAAGGCGCGTGAAGAGAATGGGTTCAGCATCGGGACTCCCGAAGCGTTCAAAGAGCTCAATGAGCACTGAACGGGGCTTCCCCGCGCAGAACACCGCTTCAGGAAGACCGATGCGGCGCGGACGGTCGATGTCGAAGCGAACGGTGGAATGGGACATGGTTTTTGGAAAGAGAGGTCTGAAATATCGGCTGATCCGTCGGAGGTCCGTCATGCTGCTTCATCGGCTTCGACCCCGAAGCGGTCGGCAGCGGCAAAGGCCGTGCGGCGCCGGCGCACATCCCGCAGGGGCGAGTCGCCGAACTGGCGCTTGTATTCGCGCACGAACTGCGTCGGGCTTTCGTAACCGACGGCATAGGCGGCTTCAGCCACCTGCGCGTGCTGCGCGAGCATCATGCGCTGCGCTTCAAAAAGCCGGATCTGCTTTTGAAACTGGAGCGGACTCATGCCCGTGAGGCCCTTGAACTGCCGATGGAAGTTCGAGGTCGACATGTTGTGCATGCGCGCGAGCTCCTCAATTGCAATGGAAGTCGCAAAATTGGCCCGGAGCCACGAGACGGCGCGCACGATGGCGCCCGCGGGGGCTGCGTCGCGAAGGAGCGGCAAAAGGCGCGGAGCGGTCGCGCCCGTGAGGAGCAGATAATGCAGGTCCCGGATCACGAGCGGAGCGCGCACCTTGACCTGATCGGGGTTCGCCGCGAGATAAATAAGCCGGGAAAAATCCTCAAGAAGATCCTTCCAGGGCGTAAAGACGAAGCAGGCCTGCGTCGGCTGAGGCTGGGCATCCGCCGCCGTCATGTTTTCGGCAAGCTCAATGAGAAGCGCCCGGTCGAGCCGGAGCGAAATCGAATAGAAGGGATGCTCGGGCGAAGCATTGAGCGCGCGGTAGGCGCTCGGGAGCGCCGCCCCCGAAAGGAGGCCTTCGCCAGAGTGATAAATGATTTCCCGGTTGCAGATGAGGGAGCTCTTCGACCCGGAAAGAATGAGCGAGCAGGCGAGCTCCCCGCAGGAACAGGTGAGCGGCATTTCGCACTCGTGCCGGTGCGTGATGAAGCCCGGGACGCTCGTCTCATGCGATCCTCTCTGAGGATTAAGTGCCTTGAGCGCCTGAAGCATGTCGGCAATCTGATGTTCAATGTCGGACATGGCAGTTGGATGAGCGGTTGGAAAGATTCGTCGAATGAATGTCCGGCAGGTTCACCCTGCCAGGAAGAGTGATATTCCAAATGATAAGCAGGATTGGGCAGTTTGCAAGGTGGGTGAATGACGTAAGCGCTCTCTTATTGCATCAAGGAATCAGGGGAATGCGCGGGCTTCAGGCAGATTCAGCCTCTCTCTGGACAAGGTAATTTGAGAGATTGGGGCAGTAATTTGATTGGATTTGGCAGCATTGCTCAGCTGATGATTTGATAAAAACTATCAAAATATTGACATCGATAGATTTAGCATGTAATATCGGCTTATCGATAAACAAGATGCATCAAAAGACGGTTATTGAAAGTTTTAAATGCATCGCAACAGGACCCATCAAAATGACGAATACTGAACGACTCAATGCTTACGTCGCCTCCCTGCTCGTTTGGAACGTGAAGCTCCACAACCTCCACTGGAATGGGACCGGCAAGCTCTTCAAGCCCCTCCATGAGTACACGGAAGCTCTCTACGACAAGGCCTTCGACGCTTACGACGAAGTCGCCGAGCTTCTCAAGATGAAGGGCGAAATGCCGCATGCGACCCTTCGCGGGAGCGTGGAGCTCTCCGTGATCGAAGAAGTTTCGCCGCGCCTCTTCTCTTCCTGCGAAGTCGTTGCGGAAGTCGAGGCCGACATGAAGAAGATGGCGAAGCTCGCACGCGAAATCCGCAATGCGGCTGCTGAAGAGGACGATTTCCAGACGCAGGGCATTTTCGAAGGCTATCTCGCGGGCTACGCGAAGGAACTCTGGTTCCTCTCCGCCATGCGCGCGGATGCGGTTAAGGAAGGCTGCTGCTCCGCGAAGGCCTGATGCCTCAGTTCGCACCCGCTCCTTCGGAGCGGGGCGCGGGCTTAAAAAAGAAGAGCGCTCATCATCCTGAATTTGGCAGGGATCATGAGCGCTCTTTCGTTATTTGGAAGTCTCGTCCTCAAAGGTTCTCTCTCAGAGGAGGCTCCCACCTGCGGCAGGCATACTGGAGCGCCGTTTCGTCGGCGCTTCTGAGAAGCGCGTCCATCATCGGCGTTTCCCAGTCTTTCTGAGGAAGCGCCCGGCCCATGAGCGTCGACTCAGCCTGTGCGCGAAAGAGCGTGCCCATGGATGAGCCTTCATAGAGCTTCCAGGTTCGGATGATTCGGTCTGCCGCCCTGTCAAGACAGTGAGCAGAAGGAACCCCGTCGGATTTTTGGCTGTTTTCCTTTGTTTCGGCGGGCATGAGGTTCCAGAGATCGTTCGTATGGGTGCGCGACCACGGGATCATGTGGTCGACGGCGAGCGTTTTTGGGAAAAGCTCCACGCCGGACCAGACGGAATGGAGGTTCCCCGTGCGGATGCGCTCGAGAAAGAGCCCCCGGGACCAATTCGTGTCGCGCATGTCTTCCGGCGGCGTCATCAAGTCGACCACGGCGCCGGGGGACATGCCCCCTCGGGAAAAGTCCGACGAGAGCCTCGCCCAGCGGATCGTGACGGCTTCCGTGAGCCAGGGCGCAGAGACATTGAGTTCGCGCCAGAGCTCGGAGGGCAGGTAGAAGGTCCCCGCCGCCCGGTCGAGGAGCGCGGGAGCGATTGCTTCTTCGAGCGATCGAAACCCCGCTCCCTTTTCGAGTCGAAAGAGGCGGTTCCCGTCTTTTCCGGCAATGGCGCTCGAATCATTGCCGAGGGAATTCCCGGCATAGAAGATGGGACCGCGCTGAAGCGCTTTGTTGATTGCCCGGGCAAGAGAGATGAAGGCGAGACTGCGTGCGGATCCGGCCGCGAGCCTTCCCAGGTAGAAGTCGTTTCTGAAGGAGAGCCAGTCGCCCTGGTAGAGGCGGATGAGCGCCTTGAGAGGCTCCTCGAATTCGAGGCGTCTGCCGCCCCCGATTTGAGCGGGAAGCGGCGCCGATTCATTGAGCGCATGGCTGCGGTAGATCTGCCAGTAAAGCGCCGCGACGCGCTCAATAATGAGCCCCATCGGGATTGCCGCCTGATGAGGTGCATCCGGAATCTTCGACCGAAGGAGGTAGCGATCCATGTCCGTCGGCGAGAGATATCGGACGCGGGCAGAGTTGGAAAGGTTGATTTCGGCAAGCGCCTTGATAAGCGCGAGCTTATAGGTAGTGGTTTTCCGGTCCTCTTCGAGAAGCCCCTGGAGGCTTTTCCTTGCCCGCACCCGGGCAGCATCGCGCACGAAAACCAGTCCGGCGGAGGTTAGCTTTACGGGGGATTGGGCAGATTTTCTTTCCGCAAGCGCAAACCCGAAGCGTTCGAAGAGCGCGATGACGAACTCGGGCGAGAGACATTGAGGCAGAGAAGCCGCATCGAGCAGAATGAGCGCCACGCCGGAAGGCTTGAGAACCATGTCGATTTCGCGAACGAGTTCATGAAGCTTATCCGTAGTGAACGCTTCCTTCAGCCCGTCAAGGACGACTGCATCGAAAGAAGCCTCTTCAAGAGCTTCGCCATAGCGCTCCCGATCGGCTTTGCCGAGCGGAAAGTGAAGCGGAATGCGTTCAAGCCCGGGGCTTCGGCCGCTTTCTTCGTCCGGAGCGTCCGCATCCGCCGTGACCGTGACGCAGACATCGGCTTCTGCGAGCGGGGCTGCGAAGCGTGCGCTTCCGAGCTCCAGCGCACGGGTGCTGGCAGGAATCCATTTAAGAAGGAGCGTCGTGAAGAGATGCTCCGTGGAGGACTCCTGAGTGAGGCTTGAGGGGGAAAGAGTCACTTGGGTTGGATGACGAAGAGGGACTAAGGATAAGGAGAAGCGTATTGCGGAAACTCAAGCTTCAGGCACACAGGAAAACCCTGAATCTAATATAGGAACGTCCCTTATCAGTCGATTGAATGCATGTTTTCCCGTAAGTCATTGCCTGATTTTTAGACCGATCATTCAAAAGAACTAGTTAAAATGGCCTGACGCATAAAAGAACAAATACTGATGCAGCCCGGACCCCGAGTCGACTTCCCAAGGGATTTGAATCTCTCTGAAGGAACTCCATTCATCGGGCGCTCAGAAAGAATCCGCTGCAGCGAGTGCGTTTTCCCGGATGTCGCCGGGACCTGAGACGTCTCGCTGACAGCACGTTTTGAGGGACCATGACAATGGAAGAGAACTTTCTCTTTGGCTTCTGGAAGGGACGTCGATTCGATCGGAGAAACGACGCTTCAGGAGCACTGCCTGACGGCTTCCCACTAGAGGAAGCGCGCGAATTTAATCGCGGCAACCCGCTGACGAGCATTATTTCAAGTGCAGGCTTTCTCATCTTCTCCGGAGCCGAAGCGCTTCCTCTGGTTCTTTTTGCCTATTACGACAATGTTCGCCGCATGTCCTGCGGACGCTGCACGCCCTGCCGTGCGGGTAGCATCCTCATTTGCGAGGCGCTCAAGGCAGCCGTCCTCGGCCGCGGCAGCACCGTCAACTGGGAAGAGGTCCGCACGCTCGCGCGCCAGATGGAGCTGACGAGCCTCTGCGGCATCGGCGCCTCCACAACAGCAGCGCTGATCGGCGCAATCGACCATTTCCTCGACGACCTGAAGACAACGGAACCCTTAGGCGACCCGGCGGCGCTCGCCGCAGAGAAGCGCTACGCATCGGCTGCAACCGCTCCCTGCATTGAAGCCTGTCCTGCGAACGTCAATGTTCCCCGTTACATCGACTACATCCGTGACGGCCGTCCTCAGTTGGCCGAAGGCGTGCTGCTTGAACGTTATCCGCTCGTCGGCACCTGCGGGCGCGTCTGCGTTCGTCCCTGCGAGAAAGCCTGTGCGCGCCGCTTTGTCGAGGCGCCCGTTGCGATCAAGGACCTGAAGCGATTTGCCGCTGATCATGCGGGAGCCCCCGTTTCGCATCTCTTTGCTCCGGAAGCCTCGCTCGGGCTTGATGAAAAGAAGGTTGCCGTCGTCGGCGCCGGCCCGGCGGGCATCACCTGCGCCTACCATCTTCTCCAGATGGGGCATGCGGTTGATGTTTTCGACATGGAGGAAGAGGCGGGCGGCATGGCCCGCTGGGGAATTCCCGCCTATCGTCTTCCGCGCAGGGAGCTCGCGGGCGAAACGGACGTCGTGAGGGCCCTGGGCGGCCATTACATCTTCGGCAAAAAGCTCGGCCGCGACTTTTCGGTCGATAGTCTCCTTCGCGACGGCTACAGCGCCGTCTTTCTCGGGATCGGCTGCGCGCTCGGGCAGTATCTCAATCTCCCCGACGAGGACCCGTCGGCCGAAGGCTATCTCAAGGGGCTCGACTTCCTGCTTGAAATCGAGCACAGCCAGAAGAACCCAGGAGGGCCGGCGCCTCTTCATGGCGATGTCGTGGTGATCGGCTGCGGGAACGTCGCGATGGACTGCTGCCGCACGGCAAGAAGACTTTTGAAGTCCGGGCGCGTCATTGTCGCCTACCGCCGCATCGAGGCCTCTGCGCCGGCAGATCCGGAGGAAATCAAGGCCGCTCGCGCCGAGGGCGTGGAATTCGAATTCCTTTCCGCTCCGAAGCGCATCATCGTGGAAGACGGCCGCGTTGTCGGGATCGAGCTCGTGCGCATGTACCAGACGGAGCCCGACGCGTCGGGCCGCCGCGGCGTAAAGCCGATTGCGGGTTCCGAATTCGTTATTCCCTGCAGCACGGTCATTGCTTCCATTGGTCAGAAAATGGATGCATCCGTTTTTTCTCCCGAAGACGGCATCAGGCTCTCGCGCTGGAACACGATTGAAACGAAGGCCGACTACACGACCTCCCGCAAGGGCGTCTTTGCCGGGGGCGACGCCGCCGTGGGCGCTCAGACGCTCATCCTGGCCATGGCGCACGGCGAAGGCGCGGCGCGCTCGATCGACGCCTACCTGAGGAGCGGGGAACCGGCCTTTTTCCCGAGAAAACGCCTCTCCCGAATCATCAGGAAGGCGGATCTTCTCGGCCAGTGCCGGCCGGAGAAGAGCTTCCCGCATGCTGAACGCTTTGAAGTGCCGATGCTTGACGCCCGCGGACGCATCGAGGAGACCCCGTGGAAGGAGGTTGAGTTCGGCATGACGGATTCGGACGGCTGGAAGGAATCGAAGCGCTGCATGCGCTGCTACCGCCTCATCGGCGTGACGACCCGCGACCCCATTCCCGGCGCCGAGCCCACGGGCGAGGACACGCTTCCCCTTTGACGGAGTTTTCCCAAGATGGCTTCCCAGATTTATAAAGACAAGAAGGAGCTCGCGCCCCGCGCATTCATCAACGGCATCTCCGTGGTGATCGAGCCCAACGACACGATTCTCGAGGCGGCCCGCCGCGCCGGGATCTTTATTCCGACGCTTTGCGAATTCGCGGCCCTCAACCACCGTCCCGGAACATGCCGCATTTGTCTTGTGGACATTGATCGCGCGGACGGCGGCCACGACATCGTGACCTCATGCGATACGAAGATCGAGCCCGGCATGCGCATTCATACGCGTACGGCCGAGGTCCGCCGCCGGCAGCGCCTGCAGATGGAGCTTCTTTTTGCCGACCATGATGAAAATTGCTCTTCCTGCTCCCGCCACGGCGACTGCGAACTCCAGAAGGCGGCCCTCTGGGTGGGGCTCGAAGGCTCGCACATTTCCGGAAAATATCTGGCAGACCGTCGTGAGGATGCCACCGCCCCTGCCATGCGCTTTGACGGCAGAAAATGCATCCGGTGCCTGCGCTGCATCGAGGTCTGCCGCCGCGTGCAGGGGCCGAACGTATCGGCGCTCACTCTGATCGACACCGGCACGGGCGCTCAGGTCGGTTTCCGCGGCGCGGATTCCTGGGGCGCATCCGACGTCTGCATTCAGTGCGGGCAGTGCTCGCTTGTCTGCCCGACGGGGGCCATCAGCGTGCGCGACCAGTGCTGCGACGTTTTTGATCTCCTCGACGACGACTCCGTCACGACGGTCTTTCAGATCGCTCCGGCCGTGCGCGTGGCGATTGCCGAGGCTTTCGGCCTTCCGCCCGGCACCAATGTCGAGGGAAAGATCGTGACGGCATTGAAGCGCATGGGCGCCGACTACGTGATGGATACGCGATGGTCTGCCGACGTGACGATCATGGAGGAGGGAACGGAGATCCTGGAGCGCCTCCGGGAAGCAAAGGCCGCGGGAACGCTGGAGAAACCCTTCACGTACTTCACTTCCTGCTGCCCCGGATGGGTCAACTACGTCGAAAAGGTTGCGCCCGACATGATTCCGCACCTCTCCTCGACGCGCTCGCCGCAGGCGATTTTTTCGGCGCTCGCGAAGACCTGGATGCCGAAGTCGAGGGAGCTCGATCCGAAGTCGATCCGCGTCATTTCGATCATGCCCTGCACGGCGAAAAAGGACGAGGCAGGAAGGAAGCTTCTCGAGCGCCGCCCCGGCGAAAAAGATACCGACGTTGTGCTCACGATCCGGGAATTCACGCGCTTGATCCGCCGCACGGGGCTTAACCTGGCCGAGCTTCCCGATACGGCGTTCGACACGCCTCAGATGACGCTCGCTTCGGGCGGCGCGCAGCTTTTCGCCACGACGGGCGGCGTCATGGAGGCGGCGCTTCGCACAATGTCCGCCATTACGAATCAGGATCCTCAGCCGCTCCCGCCTTTTGAAGACGTTCGCGGCGCGCGCTCGATCAAGGAAACGACCGTTCATCTCGGGGACCTGGGCGACATCCGCGTGGCGGTGGTTCACGAATGCGCCAATGTAGCGAAGGTGATCGACATGGTGAGAAAGGGCACCTGTCCCTATCACTTCGTTGAGGTCATGGCCTGTCCCAACGGCTGCGTCGGGGGCGGAGGCACGCCCCGCGGGCGCGACATCTGGAAGAACAATCTCGGTGCCCGTCAGAGTGCGGTGTATGACATTGACGCCAGGATGCCGATCCGCGCTTCGCACGAGAATCCGGAGGTCATCCGCCTCTATGAGGAGTTCCTCGGCGCTCCGGGAAGCCACCTTGCGCATGAGCTCCTCCACTGCACCTATGAGGATCGGAGCGGGGCAGGCGAAAAGCCGCGCGCCCGCAAAATCTTCCGGTTGGTTGAGCTTTCCCCCGATCAGATGGGAAATCCGGATTGAGCCTGAGAGAGGCGCCGTGTCTTCCCATTAGGGAAATGTCTTAGGGCCCGCATCGATTTTTCCATGGAATCGGCGGGCCTTTACTTTTCTTAGTCCGAATGTAAACCGTGACGGACAAATAGTTTGTTACAATCCGTCTCCCTTACTGAGAATGAATCTCATGTTCATTCCGCTGAGCAGCAATGAATTTCTGACATCTTCAGTTTTGGTTCGGGGGGAGCCTCCTGGCGCACGCGGAATCGGGGGTCGATGCCGCGGGCGTTTGCCCGAGGAGCGGAGGGGAAATCGTTCCTGCGGGTAGACCGGAGTCTGACTCCGAGCTTGAGGTTTCCCCTCGAACCAAACATCATGATATTGAAGCAAAGCCCGGGTGGTTCGGATGGGAGCCGCGCCGGGCTTTTTGCTGCGTGCGGCGCGCATGCGGTTCCCGACTGGAATGCAGATGAAAAAAGAGGGGATGGCGCCTTTGCGCCATCCCCTTCCAGGAGACCCCAAGACAGCGCCTCATTCAAGGGGCAGGCATTGCACCCGCCCTGAGGCTCGGATCCACGAAGCCGACCCCTGGCTTCTCGAAGTGGATCAAGCTGTCTTGCTTGAAATGAAGTATGCCTCATATGAGAACGATTCGCAATAGCGATTGCGGCGAATGAGCTTAAAGTCAGCTTCAGAGTTTTCATTCATTGATGCAGGTCAAAGCGTCTGAAGGAGAGTGCCTGAAACCGGCGCCGAGAGCGAGATGAACAGGGAAAAGCGGCATGAAAGGTGGGGAAAACCGCTAGGGAATCTTTGCAGTATCAATTGAATTTCATCACGATGCACCTAATATACAAGCAAAATAATTCTTAATAACTAGAAAATTGCATTGCGAAATCTGAAATTTCGCGTAAAGTAACTCCTCAGCAGCGCAGCAGACGGACTCCATCTCCGCATAAGCCGCGCCGCTTTAATCCCCATCCATTTGAATTTCAAGAGACGCGCCATGACCAGATTCGGGTTCAGGTTTAGTCGCCAACAGGGAGCATGGACGCCAACAACGTCCTTTGCCATTTGAAAAATGATGAATACTCTCCGGAAAATCAGCTTCTTTGTGAACAAGACGTTCGCGCTCTGGGTCGTCGCCACCGGCGTCCTCGGCTTCCTATTTCCGGAAGTATTCGTACTGGCTGGCCCCTGGGTACCCTTCCTTCTCGGCATCGTCATGTTCGGCATGGGGCTCACGCTCACGGCGTCGGACTTCCGAGAAATCTTCTCCCGCCCGAAGGACGTGATCATCGGCATCATTGCGCAGTTCACGATCATGCCGCTCTCGGCCTTCCTGCTCTGCATGGCCTTTGATCTGCCGCCCGACCTCGCCGTCGGCCTGATGCTCCTCGGCTGCTGCCCGGGCGGAACGGCTTCGAATGTCGTCACTTTCCTTGCCCGCGGCGATGTGGCGCTCTCCGTCACGATCACGTCCTGCACGACGCTGATGGCGCCCGTGGTGACGCCTGCCCTGATGTACGCCTTTGCGAGCGAATGGCTCTCGATCGACCCGACCGCAATGTTCCTCTCGATCGTCCAGGTGATCCTCGTTCCGATCGGTGCAGGCGTTCTGATTCACCGCATCTTCGGCGACCGTGTTGAAAACGTCACCTGTGCGCTGCCGCTCATTTCAGTGACGGCCATCGTGATCATCATCGCTGCGGTTGTCGCCTCGACCAAGTCGAGCATCGTGAATGCGGGCTTCGTCGCCTTTCTCGTGGTTGCCATCCAGAACGCCGTCGGCATGGGGCTCGGCTACGTGATCGGCCGCATGACGGGCATGAATGCCGCCAAATGCCGCGCCCTCTGCTTTGAGGTCGGCATGCAGAATTCGGCTCTCGGCGTGGCGCTCGCCTCCGTGCACTTTGCCGCGAACCCGATGACGGCGCTCCCCTCGGCTGTCGGCGCTCTCTGGCACAACCTGACCG